>JGI24740J21852_10000046_pt1 | contig 40023 bp, 41 predicted proteins | sample KBSCornC6_FD_21852 | JGI IMG/M metagenome (IMG submission 21852) | reverse complement strand
TATTGAAACGCTACTGATCCCGAGGACATGCGGGTTGGCAAAACGATGGCATGTCTGCAGACTGCGATCGTTCCCAGCCACTCGCGAGTGTTCCCATGCCCCTTCCGTTCGCCCCTGTCCGAAAACTGCCCTACCTCGCCGCGCTGCTGGCGCTCGGGGCCACGAGCCTGACCGCCGCTGCTGATCTCTCGCCAGCGGATGCCGAACGCTACGCGCAGGCCACCTACCGCGATTACTTCGAGTTGCTGTCGTTGCCCAACGACGCCATCGCGCCGGAAGACATCCGCAAGAATGCCGACTGGCTGGAACAGGCCTTCCGCAAACGCGGCTTCACCACGCGGCAACTGGCCAACAACGGCAAGCCCATGCTCTATGCCGAGCTGCCCAATGCCGATGCCAAAGCCGACGCCGCGCGCAAGACGGTGCTGTTCTACATGCACTTCGATGGACAGCCGGTGATTCCCGCGCAGTGGGCGCAGAAGAGCCCGTGGACGCCGGTGCTCAAGCGCAAGAATGGGCAAGGTAGCTGGGAAGAAATCGACTCGGCCCAGCTCTTCAACGGCCCGCTGGACCCGGAATGGCGCGTGTTCGGCCGGGCTTCCGCCGATGACAAGGGCCCAATCATGATGATGCTTGCGGCCATCGACGCGCTGAAGGCCAGCGGCACCCAACCGGCCGTCAACGTCAAGGTGATTCTGGACAGCGAGGAAGAGAAGGGCTCGCCGTCCATCAGCCAGGTCATGCAGGCCAACCGTGATCTGCTGCGCTGCGACGCCATCGTCATCCACGACGGCCCCATGCACGCCACCAACCTGCCGACGCTGGTGTTTGGCAACCGCGGCGCCGCCGAGGCCAAGCTCACCGTGTACGGCGGCAAGGTGCCACTGCACAGCGGCCACTACGGCAACTACGCGCCCAACCCCGCACAGCGGCTGGCGACCCTGCTGGCCAGCATGAAGGATGACCAGGGCCGCGTGACGGTGCCGGGCTATTACGATCACGTGAAGATCAGCGAGGCCGACCGCAAGATCATGGCGGCCGTGCCCGATGACGAGGCCACGCTCAACAAGCGCCTCGGCATTGCGCATGCCGACAAGGTCGGCGCGAACTACCAGGAGGCGATGCAGTATCCGTCGTTGAACGTGCGCGGCATGGCCTCTGCCGCCGTGGGCGACAAGGTGGCGAACATCGTGCCCGACAAGGCCGTCGCCGAGCTGGACCTGCGCACCACGCCCGATTCCACCGCCGCCTACCTCGGCAAGCAGATCGAACAGCACATCGTGCGCCAGGGCTACCACTTGGTGAAAGACACGCCCACCGACGAAGAACGCAGCCGCTACGACAAGCTCGCCACCTTCTCGTACCAGAGCGAAGGCGCAGACGCCGCCGGCTCGCCCATCGACGCTGCCGTCGGCAAATGGGCGTATCAATCGCTGACGGACAGCTTTGGCGCCACACCCGCGCCGGTGCGCATCCGCATGATGGGCGGCACGGTGCCCACGGCAGAAATCGTGCGCGTACTGCGAGTGCCGTTTGCGATCATTCCGCTGGTGAATGCCGACAACAATCAGCACGCCGCCAATGAAAATCTGCGCATGGGCAATTACGTGAGTGGCGTGCGCACGATCCACAGCCTGCTGACGCATCCGCTTTGAGAATGTGAGCGGATCGCGCACAGCAAAACGCCCGCTGCATGGCGGGCGTTTTCTTGACCGGCGTGACCGGTGCGCTAGTGCGGCAAGCTGGATAACCGGTGCTCGGCCAGCAGCACGCTGGCGCTGAGGGCAAGCTGGGCGGAGACAAAGCCCTCGGGCATTTCAATGTCTTCCCAGTCGCAGACGACATGGCCTGCCCGGCAGACCTGGAAACGCGCCGTCCAGCGGCGGTCGTCACGTTGCAGCGGATCAATCAGGATCACATGCGGCCCGTGGGTCACTTCCTGAATCGGCATGGTTTTCCCCGTGTGTCGTTGTTGGACGTCCACCTTAGCAAAGGCACGTGACACAAATCTGTCCGCCGCGCACCTACAAACGGGTGAAGGCAAACGTTGGAGCCCTACCCAGTCACCTCAGCCGACCAGTGGATCGGGGCGCGCCGAAGATCGCGTATTCGGCAGCGGGTAATTGTCCGGCCCGTAGTAAGTGAACACGGCGGAGAACTTGACCGCACCCGTCTGGTTGGCGCGCGCGGCGTGGAAGGTGTTGCAGTGGAACAGGAGCACATCACCCGGCAGCAGCGGTACCGGGCGCGCCGTGTCGATCAACTCGCGGTTTTCGGGCACGTCGGGGCGCAGGAAGAGCTTCTCGTCGAAACGCTCAGCGGGCAGCTCGAGCGTGTGGCTACCGGGAATCACCCACAGGCAGCCGTTGTCGACGGTCTCTTCGACCAGCGCCAGCCACGATGACACCAGCGCATTGCGCGCAAACGACCAGTAGCGGCTGTCCCGATGCCAATGCGTGGCCGTGCCGAACGCCGGGTGCTTGGTCATCACGCAATTGTGGTGTGCCAGCGAAAGACGCACGGGGCTACCGATCAGTTGCGCGATCGCGCCGGCCACGCGTGTATCGCGTGCCCATTCCGTATACGGCGTGCCGCGCGAATCGGCATCGAGCAGGCGGCGCACGGTATGGCCGCCTTCGGCCTCGCGCGAAGTTGGCGCACCGGCATAACCGACATCCGTTTCCAGTTCCACCGGCGCCGCCGCGTGGGCCAGCGCATCCTGCGCGGCGGACAGCAATGCGGCGCACGCCTGCTGGCTGGCCAGCCCACGCAGCACGAGGTAACCGTGCTCGTTAAAGAAGGTTAGCTGTTCAGCGGAAAGCGGATGCGCGTGGGGGGGCTTGGAAGCGGGCGCGGTCATGGCGGAAAGATCGGTCAGAGACGGCGAAAGACAAAGAGTGTAGCGCGCCGCCCCTCCACGTGCAGACCCAGCGCTGCATCAAAGCCGCCGGGCCTGCGCAGGATCAAACGATGCTCACGCCGGCTGCGGCGCAGTCACGGTCAGCGCACCGTTGATCTGCTCGGCAATGAAACGCACCTTGCTGCCGACCCGCACCTTGGTCAGCATGGCCGAACCCACTGGTGTAGCGCGGTGCCATCAAATTTCGCGCGATATCGCACAAGATGCGCCGGGCACGGCACAATGGCACGCTACTGCGTACCCATTTCTGCGCACCGCTTTTCCCCATCCTTTCTGTTTCAACGCCCCCATGAATACGCAATCCCACCAGCTCAGCATGACCGTGCTGATGACGCCCGACATGGCCAATTTTTCCGGCAATGTGCACGGCGGCCACATTCTCAAGCTGCTTGATCAGGTCGCCTATGCGTGCGCGAGCCGCTATGCGGGCCGTTATGTGGTGACGCTGTCGGTGGACCAAGTGGTGTTCCGCCAGCCGATTCATGTGGGCGAGCTGGTGACGTTCCTGGCGTCGGTCAACTACACCGGCCGCACGTCGATGGAAATCGGGATCAAGGTGGTGACGGAAAACATCCGCAACCAGGTCGTGCGCCACACCAACAGCTGCTACTTCACCATGGTGGCGGTGGACGACAACGGCAAACCGGCCGATGTGCCACCGCTCACGCCCGCCAACGCGGAAGAAAAGGAGCGCTTTGAGGCTGCCCAGCAGCGCCGCGCCCTGCGCCAGGAAATGGAAGCGCGGCACAAGGCCATCAAGGCCGCCTATGGCACGCCGGGTACATCCGATACCGTCAGCTAAAAGACACGGGCACCAACGCTGCTTGCCTACGCAGTCAGCAACGAACGCCAAACCGCGTGGCGCCGCGATCGGGCATCGTTATCCACAGGCTTACCCACCGTTTCTGTGGATAACGCCCGGCGCTTGCGCAAACCCGGCCGAGACAATGGCCTCAACCGGCCGCGCCACAATCGGCACCCAAATCGTGCAGAAAGGCGAGCACCGCCTCATTGAACAACGCCGGGCGCTGTAACGGCGCAAAGTGGCTCACACCCGGCAGCTGCACCAGCCGTGCGCCAGGAATAGTCGCGGCAAGATACTGCGCGTGCTCGGACCGGATGAACTCGTCGTGCTCGCTGTTTGCAATGGTCACGGGCACGCGAATCGCTGCCAACGCCTGTGCGGTGGCATTCGGCTGCGTCTGCATCATTGCGGTGACGGCGGCGACAAAGGCATCGAAATCATCGGGCGTGGCCGACAAGGCTGTGTAGTCCTGCCGGTGGCGGCGAAAGCAGCGGTCAATGACGGGCGTGGGCTGGAAGGGCTTGGCCCCGCTTGGGTCCATGTTGCAGCCAAAGAAGAACACGCCGCTCACCCGCTCGGGTGTCTGCATGGCGAGCGTGAGCGCAGTGCAGGCACCATCGCTCCAGCCAATGCATGCGGCGCGCTCGATGCCGATGGCGCCCATGACAGCGCGCACATCGGCGGCCATGCGTTCGTAAGAGTAGGGCTGCGCATCGCGCGTGCTGCGGCCATGGCCGCGGCTGTCGATGACTGTGGGGCGGTAGCCAGCGGCGACCAGCGCCGGCACTTGGTATCCCCAGTTGCCGCTATGGCCCAGGCCGCCGTGCAGCAGGATCACCGGCGCGCCGGCACCGAAGGTTGCGTACCAGAGGCGCGCGCCATCGTGCGCGACATGGCCGTGCTGCACAGCGGCAGGCAAAGATGCTGCGCCGTGGGCTTCGAAGTGAAGCAGATCATCGTCGAGCATGCCCACGCCAGCCTCCTGTTAGCCCGCGTAACCCAGCGCCGCAAACTGCTGCTTGAACCACCAGTAGCACAGCGCCGCCACCACCCCGAAAACCGCCACGAGCCCCCAACCGATGGGCGTCAGGCGCTTGTTCTGCGCGTCGCGATAGGCCAGCTTGTCGCCGCCCACCAGAAACGCCAGCCCGAAAACCAGGCACGCCGGCACCAGCACCATCGCCTTGAGCGAGTAGCGCACTGATGGCGCGCCGGCCTGGGCCTCATGCAGCGGGCCGAGAATGAAGAACCAGCCGATTGCGGCGCCAAGGATGAGCGTCAGCACGCCGCCCAGACGGGTCTTGAGATCTTGAGACATGGGAATTCCGAGAGATAGCTGGACCGGCGGTGTGGGATCAGGCCGCCGGTATGCCCGCGAGAATAGGCAAGCCGCCGCACCGGCGCAACTTGTGTTAAGCGCGTTAACACTCGCACCCCTCTTCAGGAAAGCGCGGTCACGCTGGTTTGACCAGCAACATCACCAGCGCCGTGCCCAGCAGCACCGCACAAAACGCCAACCGCAAGCGCAGCGCAGAAAACCGGTGCGCCAGCGCCACGCCCCAAGACACGCTCGCGATACCGCCAATAGCCATTGGCACGCCCGTACCCCAGTCCACGTGCCCCGCGTGGGCATACGTAGCCAGCGCGATCAACGTGCCCGGCACCACCAGCGCGAGCGCCATGCCCTGGGCACGCGTCTGCGCCATGCCGAAGAACGACACCAGTGCCGGCACCACCACCAGCCCGCCACCCACGGTGAAGATGCCCGACATGGCGCCGCTGGCAATGCCCATCAGCGGCAGCGCGGCGGTTGGCATGGCGTGGGGAGCAGCGTGGTCGGCTTCGTGTGCGGCACCGGCCTTGTCCTTGAGTTGCGAGGCAAAGTACACCGCCAGCACGATCAAAAACACCGCAAACGCCGTATGCAGATGATGCGCGTCCAAGCCTGCCGCAAAGCGCGCGGCCACATACGTCGCCGCCATCGAGAACACGCAGATCAGCGCCACCGAGCGCAAATGCACCGGATGCCGCTGGTGATACCGCAGGAAGCCGATCAGCACGTTGGGCGCAATCATCACCAGCGCGGTGCCCTGCGCCAAGTGCTGATCCATGCCGTACAGATAGCCGAGGATCGGGATGGCAATGAGCCCGCCGCCAATGCCCAGCAGCCCGCCCGCCACGCCCAGGCCCATGCCGAGCAGCAAGTTGATCAGACCGGTGAGGACCGCGTGAGACGTCATGCCAGTGTGCAATGCGAGGAAGGAACCCAGACGGAGAAACAAACACGGCGGCGCGCCATGTTGAACACAGCGCGCCGCCGGAAGGTCGAGCGGGAAATTGTAGCGTCAGGGCTTAGAGCCGCTAACAAAACCCAGCGAAGCGGTCCTGGCTAGGCGCGCCGACGCAGACAGTACAAGTCGTACCGAATGTTCGTCACTGCGGGAGGCGCAACGACGCCAGGAGGGTTTTGCTAGCGGCGATTAAGCGATGTGCGCGGCGAAGCCGGATTGGTTGGCGGCAACGTCTGCCCGCAGCGTCAGCGCGGGAATCTCGTAGTCGCCAGCGTTCTGCCGGCGGAACGGAATCGGCGCGGTGGTGAACAGCGTATCGAGCCGCTGGCCGAGTGCCTCCGTCATCTGCTGAAAGCGCGCTGGGTCGGTGCGGCCGGTGCGGTAGGTCACGAACGGCGGCAGCACATCAAAGCCGGGGTAGTACAGGATGCCGTGCTGGATCGGAAACAGGATGTCGTCGATCGGGCCGTTGATGCCCCGCGCGCTGTAGTGCGATTCCCAACCGCCCGTGGTGACGATCAGCATGGCGCGCTTGCCCGCCAGCGTGCCTTCGCCGTAACGGTCGCCCCAATGGGTGTCGGAGTGCTCGCCCACGCCATAGGCAAAACCGTAGGCATACACGCGCTCGACCCAACCCTTGAGGATGGCCGGCATGGAAAACCACCACAGCGGAAACTGCAGGATCACCGCATCGGCCCATTGCAGCTTGGCTTGCTCGGCGGCAATGTCGGCGGCTTGCAGGCCATGCTCGAAGGCGTACTTGGAATCGAGCGATGGATCAAAGTGCGGGCCAATCGGCGCAACGGTGCTGTCGGCTGCATCCAGTACGGCCTTCCACTGCATGGCATACAGGTCAGACACCTGTACGGTGTGGCCCGCGGCCTCCAGGCGCTGCACGGCAAAATCCTTGAGCGCGCCATTCAGCGATTTGGGCTCGGGATGGGCATAGACGATCAGAACATTCATGGTGGCAACTCCCAGATGAGATGACCCCAGAATGCAGGCGGCGCAGGTATATTGGAAATGAATGTTCAATATTCCAGCCATAGCCATGAATAATCTCAGACGACTGGACCTCAACCTGCTCGTCACGCTCGATGTGCTGCTGACCGAGCACAACGTCACGCGTGCGGCAGAGCGGCTGAACTTCTCGCAGCCCTCGGTGAGTGTGCATCTGGCTAAGTTGCGCGCCATCTTTGGCGACCCGCTCCTGCTGCCCGGCCCGCGCGGCATGCGCCCCACGGCACGCGCCGAAGCGCTGCGCGAGCCGCTGCGGCAGGCACTCGAAGCGCTGGAGCAGGCCGTCGCGCCCACCAGCCCGTTCGAGCCCGCCCAGGCCACCAACACCTGGCGCGTCGCCGCCACCGACTACGGTGAATCCACCATCGTGCTGCCCGCGCTCAACAGCCTGCGTGCCACCGCCCCCGGCACGCGGCTCGCTGTGCTCGAGTTGGTGCCGCCGCGCATCGAGAAGCAGGCCGAGCAAGGCGAGATCGACCTGGCTTTTCACACCACCGATGGCGCGCCGCTCGGCCTGCGCCGCCGCACGCTTTTTACGGAGCGCTACGTACTGGTCGGCCGCGCCGGGCACCCGCGCCTCAAGCGCAAACCCACGCTCGCACAGTTCTGCGCGCTCGACCACGTGATCGTGTCGCCCGATGGCGGCGGCTTCTTCGGCGTGACGGACGACGCGCTCAAGGCCACCGGCGCCACCCGGCGCGTGGCGCTGTCGGTGCCGCACTTCCTGTTTGTGATGACGGCGGTGGCCAGCACCGACCTGGTGGCGATGCTGCCCGAGCGGCTCATGCGGGGGGCGACTGCGTTACAGGCCGTCGAACCGCCCGTGGAAGTGCCGGGGTATGAGATGTCGATGCTGTGGCATGAGCGCGTGCATCGGGACCCGGCCCATCAGTGGTTGCGGGACAGGATTGCGGCAGCGGTATAGAGACCGCCCCGCGCTCACAACCCCACTTTGGGTGCCGTCAGGATCAGGCGCAGCCCGAGCGCTGCAATCGCAACAGCGGCCACGCGGTCTACCCAGGCCTTGGCACGCAGGTACATCTCGCGCGGCACGCGACTCGAAAAACACAGCGCGACGATGGTGTACCACCCGAACTCCACCAGAAACACCAGCGGCGGCAGCGCAAAATAGCACCACACCGGCGGGTGCTGCGGCAGCAGGGCAGCAAAGATACTGCCGTACCAGATCGCCGTCTTCGGATTGCTCAGTTGCGTGGTGATGCCCGTCCAGAACGACTTGTGTGCGTTGCCAGCCGGCGCTGCCGCCCGCTCGTCCATCGCAATCGGGTGGGGCGCGCCACGCCAGATCTTCCAGGCGACATAGACCAGATAAGCGCCACCGGCCATCTTCAGGCCGATGTAGAGCCACTCGACGGCCTGCAGCAGCGTGTAAAGCCCCGCCAGCGCAAGGCCACCGAAGAACAGCGCGCCCGCGCCCATCCCGAGCGCCGTGGCCAAGCCATCGCGGCGCGACAGGCCAATGGCATTGCGCGCGACCAGCACAAAGCTCGGCCCGGGGATCATCGCTCCGAGCAGCAACGCAACAAGAATGGCGAATACAGCAGCAGATGCGGTCATCGGGGTCTCCTTGGGAGTGGCGCGATATGCGCGGTAGAGGATTCTCGCACGCGGTCTCCGCAACTGCTTGCCGCACGCCAGCGCCGCGCGGCCCAAGGCGAGATGCCGTTGGACCGATTGCCAGGACTTACCGCAAATCACACCGCATGCACAACGCCGACGTGCGCTCTGCATTGCGGAAGACCGCCGAAGCCCGCACCTCGGGCGGCGCCTTCTCTACCGGAAACAACGAGAAGCCCCAGCGCGCAAAGTACGTTGGCGCGGTCGTCGTGAGCAGATAGGCTTCACGTGCGCCCAGGCCACGCGCCCGCAGCAGCAGCGTTTCGATCAGTCGGCTGGCGACGCCGCGATCCCGGTAGACCGGGTCGACCGCTGCCGAGCGCACCACGATGGACCGACCGCCCTGTTCCGACGCCGCGCAGCCGATGATGCGGCCCTTGTCCAGCGCCACATGAAACGCCTCGATGCTGTCCTGGGTATCGTCCGCTGGCAGCCCGCAGCGCCGGAGGAGCGCGGCCACCTCGCTCCAGTCGTCTGGGGATGCCTGGCGTAGCTGGATCTCGTCGGTCTGCATGTTGGATGGTGCCTCCGTGAGCGCCCTCGCAGGCAGGACGTTGCTGCGGCACGCTTTTCTGACTATCCAACAATATAGGTGTTGCCTCTGCCGGCGTCAGCGGGTTTTGGGTGGTGTGGCGCAGCGCGGGCACGGATACGAAAAAGTCCATGCGTCTTTTTCCGCACGTCAATGGTCGGCACGGCGGATAGGCATGCGGCGTCGGTTTCCGACAACGTTCACAATCATTGACTGTGCGTTTGCGCAATCTGTGTTTGCTGCACAGACATGGCCCCGGTAGAGTCTCCGCCTAATGGGCTTGGGGTTTTGGCTCAGGAGAAGTTTGGCAAAACCGGAGTGATCCGGCGACGCAAAGCTATAGGGACTTCCATCGGGGGAAGTCAGCCAGTTGCCCGTTGACCTGCAATGGCGGCGGGCCAATTGACACGCAGATTCAGCGTGATCAGGAGGCACACCATGAAAACAACGAAAACAGGTGGGCGCACGCCCACATTTGCCGCAACACTCGTAGCATCGCTGGGGGGCAGCGCAAAGGCCAAGCTGGCGCGCATCGCATGTTCCGCCATGGCCCTGGTGGCCGGGGCGATTGCCGGCGCACCGCTGGCGCAGGCCGAAGGGCTACTGGTGCCGGCGTATATCTATCCATCCGGCACCGGCGCTACACAGTGGAGCACGCTGGCCGCCAACGCCAAAACGGTGCCAACCACCGTCATCCTCAACCCCAACAGCGGCCCGGGCACCACGCAAGACGCCAACTACGTCGCGGCGGTGGCCAAGGTACGTGCCGCGGGCGGCAAGGTGATCGGTTATGTGTCGACCTCGTACGCGCAGCGCCCGCTGTCGGCCGTGGTGCAAGACATCAACACCTATCAGGCGCTGTACCAGGTCGACGGCTTCTTCATCGACGAGATGACCGACGATAGCGTGACCTCGAACGTTCAGTTCTACCAATCGGTCTACAACTACATCAAGGGACTGTCGACCGCCTACACCGTCACGGGCAACCCTGGGACCAACGTGCCGGAGATCTACGCCAGCCTGCCGGTAGCCGACCAGCTCGTGGTGTTTGAAGACGCCGCCAAGTACTACAAGTCGTACGCGCCGCTGGCGTGGCAGGCCAATTACCCGGTCAGCCGCTTCGCGCATATCGTCTACAGCGCGTCTTCCACGCAGATGCCGACGTTTGTGAAAAACGCGTCCGCGCTGGGCGCCGGCGCTGTGTATGTCACCTCCAAGGGTCTGCCGAACCCATATGGCGCATTGCCGGGCTACTGGAGCCAGGAAGTGTCGGCCGTCTCTGCCGCAAAATAATCGCCGCAAAATGATGTGAGGTTTTGCCGCCGGGGCAAGGAAGTCCCGGCGCATGCTTTATAGTCGGGGCCACTTCCGCATTCCCCTCCGCCCGCTGCTGCTCGCGGGCCTTGAGGACAACAACAAGGAGAACTCCGTGGCCCTGACTTCCAACAAGCTGCCTGCCTGGACCATCGCCGGCCCCGTGTTTGCGTGGGCGGTCCTGGTGGCCGGCACACTCATGACACCGCCTGGCTGGTTGATCGCGCTGATGGGGCTGGCGCTGGCCGGCGCCGTTTTCGCCGCCGTGCACCACGCCGAGGTGGTCGCGCACAAGGTGGGCGAACCGTTCGGCACGCTCGTGCTGGCCATTGCCGTGACGGTGATCGAGGTGGCGCTGATCGTCTCCGTCATGCTGTCGTCCGGGCCCGAGAAGGCCGGATTGGCGCGCGACACGGTGTTTGCGGCGGTCATGATCATCTGCAACGGCATCGTCGGGCTGTGCCTGTTCGTGGGTGGCCTGCGCCACCGTGAGCAAGCGTTCCAGGCGCCGGGCGCCAATGCCGCGCTGGCCGTGCTGGCTGCACTGGTGACGTTGACCATGGTGCTGCCCAACTACACCAGCTCCACGCCGGGGCCGGTGTTGACACCTTCGCAGCTCGGCTTTGCGGGGGTGACGTCGCTGGTGCTATACGGCTGCTTCGTGATCGTGCAGACCATCCGCCACCGCGATTACTTCCTCGCGGAAGGCTCGAACGAAGACGTACACGCCCCGCCGCCGCCCACACGCATCGCCCTGTCGAGCACGGTGCTGCTGATGGTGAGCCTGGTGGCCGTGGTGGGGCTGGCCAAGATCCTGTCGCCGTCGGTAGAAGCGGCGCTGCTGAGCGCGGGCGCACCGGCAGCGGCGGTCGGTATCGTCATCGCGGCGCTGGTACTGTTGCCTGAAGGTCTGGCGGCCCTGCGTGCGGCCAATGCCGATCGCATTCAGACCAGCCTGAACCTGGCGCTCGGTTCTGCGCTGGCCAGCATCGGGCTGACGATTCCCACCGTGGCGGCCGTGTTCATCTGGATCGGTCGGCCGCTGGAGCTGGGCCTCGGGCCGAAGGAGATGGTCCTGCTTGTGCTCACGTTGATCGTGTCTGCGCTCACGCTGGGCAAGGGCCGCACGACCATTCTGCAAGGCGTGGTGCACCTCGCGATCTTTGCGTCGTACCTGTTTCTGTCGATCGTGCCCTGAGCGGAACGTCGGCTGCAACAGCGACATCGGGCGCCGGACTGGCGCCCTTTTTATTGGCGCTACGACACAGGCTGCATCTCCTGCAACAGCGTCGGCACGAGTTCAGACACGGTCGGGTGGATGTGCATGGCGCGGCTGATCGTGGTGTAGGGCGCCTTGGCGTACATCACGTCCAGCAGCGCATGCACGACCTCATCCCCACCCACCCCGAAGATGGACGCACCCAGAATCTCGTGGCTCTGCGCATCGACCACCACGCGCATGAAGCCTGCGCTCTCGCCCTTCTCCACGGCGCGCCCGACGCGCGTCATCGGGCGGTGGCCGACGAGCAGCTTACGGCCGGATTGTTTGGCCTCCGCCAGGGACAGTCCAATGCGCGCCAGCGGCGGATCGATGTACATCGCATACGCGGCAATGCGGTCCGACACCTTGCGCGGATCGTTGTCGAGCAGGTTGGCCGCAACGATCTCGTAATCGTTATATGACGTGTGCGTGAAGGCGCCGCGCCCATTGCAATCGCCCATGGCCCAGATGCCGGGCACGTTGGTGCGCAATTGCTCGTCCACCCGGATATAGCCACGCGCATCCGTTTCAACGCCGGCCTTGTCCAGGCCAAGATCATCGGTATTGGGCACGCGCCCCACGGCCATGAGCAGATGCGAGCCTGAGACTTCGCGCGCACCGCCGCCGCAGTCCAGCCCGACGACCACGTTGTCCGCCTCGCGCCGCACGTGCAAGCAATCGGCACCGACCTGCACATCGATGCCTTCGGCCTCCAGAATCTCGCGCACGGCCTGGGATACGTCTTCGTCCTCGCGCGCAATCAGGCGTGGGCCCTTCTCGATGATGGTCACCCGCGAGCCAAAACGCCGGTACATCTGCCCGAACTCCAATCCCACGTAGCTGCCGCCGATCACGATCAGGTGCTCGGGTAGGAAGTCCACGTCCATCATGGTCGAGTTGGTGAGATAAGGCACCGCATCGAGCCCCGGCATGGAGGGAACCAACGCGCGCCCACCGACGTTGATGAAAATGCGCTCGGCCTCCAGCACGTCGTCACCCACGCGCACGGTGCGTGCGCTCTCAAAGCGCGCATGCCCCTGGAAGACCGTACCGTGCTCGAGGCCGCGCACCCACTGCTCGACGCCATGGTTGGAGCGGCCGGAAACCTCGTCCTTGCGCGCCTTCACGCGTTGCATATCCACCGTGACGGTGCCATTGATGACCACGCCATAGTCGGCAGCGCGCCGGGCCATGTGCGCTGCATAAGCGCTCGCCACGAGGGTCTTGGTTGGAATGCAGCCGGTGTTGACGCAGGTGCCGCCAAAGCGGCCGCGCTCGACGATCGCAACCTTCATGCCTGCGGCGGACAGGCGCGCGGCCAGCGGTGGCCCAGCCTGGCCGGTGCCGATGATGATGGCGTCGAAGCGTTGCGTCATGGTGGCCTCCTGGGTAGCAGCATCGATCCATGGTAGACCGCCTGCGCGGGAACGGCAGGCGGAACCACAACCACGCTTCAACGATGTGCTGGAGGAAGCCGTGCGCGTTGCACGCAATCAGCCGAGCGGCTGATGCAAGGAGGGCAAATCTACGCAACCGGGAGCACACGGGCTCCCGGCGCAGGCCACATCAATGGCGATGATGTTTGCCGTGACGACGGCGACCATGATCGCCATGGTCCGAGTACGAATTGCGCTGCACGTTGCCGCCCAGTGCCGCACCCGCGCCGCCGCCCAGGCCCGCGCCAACGATGCCGCCCGCATGACCGCCCATGGCGTTGCCCGCAGCCGCGCCCACGCCGCCGCCCAATGCACCGCCCACAATCGCGCCCTTGCGCTCGCGGCCGTTCGCCGTCAACGCGCCGCCGGCACCGCCGCCAATCGCACCACCCACGATGGAACCGGTCTGGCCGCCGATCGCACCACCCACGGCCGCACCACCCGCACCGCCCAGTGCGCCTCCCAGCGCATTGCGCAAATCATCGGCGGCTGCCGGCAGCGCCGTCAGGCCGGCGAGCGTTGCAATGACCAACGTCGGGGCAATTTTCTTCAACATGGTGAGTTCTCCTGATACGCAAATGCCGGATGCACGCCCCGTTTGGTGGGCTCACCCTGGCTCAATGGATGTGCGGCGGAGAATACCGGGCGCATGGCGTCTCGGGTTATACATTCCCGTCAAACCAGTAACAAAATGTATTCAAATATGGGCGATTGCTCAGTTGACAGACAAAACAAGGAGATTTTTCGCCCTATGCCGACCTATGTCGCCTTTCTGCGCGCCGTGAATGTTGGCGGTACCGGCAAGCTGCCGATGGCCGACCTGCGCGCCATGTGTGAATCCATCGGCTTGACGGGTGTGCGCACCTACATTGCGAGCGGCAACGTGGTGTTTCAGAGTCGGCTGTCAGAAGCCGCGGTCAAGGCGAAGCTGGAGCGCTGCCTGGAGGACTACGCCGGCAAGCCCGTCGGCGTAGCGGTGCGCACGGGGGCGGAACTGGCGGCGGTGCTGGAGGCGAATCCCTTCAAAACGGCAGCACCCAACCGCACCGTCGCCATTTTTCTGGATGCCCCACCGCCCGCTAACGCATTGGCCGCCGCCACGGGCCGCAAGACCGAAGAGATGGCGCTGGGCACCCGCGAGATCTTCGTGCACTACGGCGACGGCATGGCGGACTCCAAGCTGAAGATTCCCGCGGCAAAAACCGGGACGGCACGCAACATGAACACCATCGCCACGCTGGTTGCGTGGGCGATGGGGTAAATCAGGGAAGACGTGCGCTACTGCGTCTCGCGTGCAGTGAATGCCTGAATCGGACCACCACGCAACGGCGAGACACGATCTGCAATGCGCGCATGCACATTGGCGGTCGGATGTGCGGAACCGCTAATCCAGTCGACCTTGAGCAAATTCGAGCCCTCTTGAACGCCGATCCCCGTGAGGAGTGCATCGACGCCGTATCGCATGCCACGGGAACGTGTGGCGTCATACGCGTCGAATTCGGACAAGCGGGCAAACTGTTGCGCGTCGGAATACGCCGGGCGTGCCCACCACCTAACACGGTCTCCGGAAGCGCACCCGTCCCTTGTGCAGGCTGTAGACACGGCACAGTAGTCAGCAGGCGTCGCGCCGCGCTCGAACGCTAGTTGGCTGTCCAGGCGCTGCCACTGCAGACTGCGAGCGGCTTCTGCCTGGACCTCTTGTAGCGGTTGGATGAAATCCGCTCGAATAGAGTTGTAGTACGGCTTATTGATGCCGAAAAGGTGATTGGGGTTATGTGTCTTCTGTTGGACGAATAATTGGAACGGCGAATTGCCATCCCGGGTGCGGGCGTTGCATTGGTCGAGATTGGTTGGCGAACCCAACGTTGGGTCTGGATACTGCAAGAGCGTGACGGATTCGGGTGTGATGTGTAGTCCGCTCAACACACTAGCTAGGTCGCCATATAACGATGGGAGCGCAACGCGGATCTTGAGTCGCGCGTCTTGAGGCGCAACAACGTGACCGACCTGTTTCTCCACATCGAGACCAAACTGGCGAAAGATGTGCGTGACCAGATTGCCACCAGCATTTGGCGGAAAGAGGAGCCACTTGACGACCGGTCCGAAACCAACATCGTTTCCGCCAATCGACAACAGCACTTGGTCGGGCCGCCGCTCAGGTGCATCGCAGGTGTACAGCTCAACGTCACCAAAATAGGTCTGGTCCTTGGACAGTCCTGGCATTGGGGGGAGCGTTGTCTTGTTGTGCTGATGTACTGCGCGCTCGTCGCACATGAGCAGCGCGAGAGCATGCTGCTGCGACAGCTTGAGCCGCTTCTTGTAGTCCTGTGGCTGGGGGCGCCCCGATGCTGGATCGGTATTCCATAGCCCGGGAGGCAGTTGATAACCGGCTCCGCCATCGCGAGTGCCTTCGCTACGTTGTACAAGATACGGCGCGTGAACTCCTGGCGGGTCCGCCTGCGCCCTCAGGACGCCGTCATAGACTTCCGCCCCCGAGCAAGCAAATGAGGCGAACTGAACGACTTCGTGCGGATTCTCAATCGCTTGCTTCAACGCAGCCAGCGCCGGCCACGAAAGCAAGGATCGATGACAAGCCTCGTCCCACCATTGCGCACCGCTGACAACGAATTTCTTCGCATTGTTCTGCGTGAACCAGCCCTGACTCGCGACAAGGTCAGCCAACTTGGCGGGATGATCAGGATTGCCTTCACCGGATGCGAACGAATCGCCCAGCGCGACGATGAATCGTTCCGCAATCTTTGGCTCCTTCAGAGTGGCTCTGACTCCATTGGCTGCGGTCGCCGTCACCGTGAAGGCGGCCCCGGCCTGAATCTCCAGCTTTGGGCTCGCAGCACAACGAGAGCTCCGAATCGGTGTGCCATTGACGGTCCAAGCGCATTCCATGTCGCCCGGGACGCCGACCAACCAAGCCTGAATCTGATGCGTTGACCGAAAAAGCATGGCTTTGTCGTAGGTGCCAGTTTCCGGTCGCCAAGCGGTCTCTTTGGGGCCGACGGGCAACAGCGGCGCTACGGTCGACGCAAACCCTGGAGTGTCAACGAACGAGGATGCAGAAGCACCGCTAGGCCAATGCTCGACAATCCTTTGAAATGCGTCAGCGTCCCGAAACAGCGGGAATCGATCGAGAACCGACCATTGAATCTCAGCTGCCCATGCAGATTGACCCATCAACAGAGCGCAGCCGAGCATCACGTTCATCGCACGTCGTTGCATCACGCCCCCCCAAGGTGGATTTGTTTCGTTCTAGTCGGTCGGCGGGGGTATCGCTGCCCCTCGGTCGGGGGGACGCCGGCAACCGCGTACGTGCCGTGCCGAACTGGCTGTCAATGCCCGGCCGCCGCCTTGTGCTGCGCCATGTGGTGGAAGTACGCCAGCAGATCGTTGAGTTGCGCGTTGGACAGCGTCTTCTCATCAATGGCGGACATGCGCGCGTTGGGCCACCAGCGCAGTGACTGCGGATCGCGGATGAGGTGGCGCAGCTTCTCGTCGCCCAGATACTCAACGGGGCTATACGGCACGTTCAAGTCGGGGCCCAGGTTGGCATCGCCCGCGCGGTTGAGCGTGTGGCACGAGAAACAAACCCGCTGGAAGGTGGCAAAGCCGCGCATGACTGGTCCGTCGGCGGGCAGGCCCGCGGCGGGGCGGATGGCGGCAAAGCGTTCGCTCGGCAACGCGGCCACGTCAATGCGCACGATGTTGTACGTCCACAGGCTCTCGTTGACCAAGGCCGCCTTGCCCGCCGGCACCGTCCAGATCAACCGGAACGGGCCAATGTCCTGCCCCTTGAGCGTGGGCCACGGGGCGTCCCGGTCTTCCACCGCCAACCAGGCGCGCGGGCCGTCGGCGCGATCGGCCAGCAGCATGCGCATCGGCAGGTGCGAGACATAACCATCGCTGGCTGCCGTGGTGGCGCTGGCATCCGGGCTGGCCGGCTGGTCCTTGAAGAACTCGGTGACGGGCACCGCCTTGAAGGTCAGGCGGCGCTTGAGGTTTTCGTCTTCCACGGTCACGTCGACCAGGCGTGAGTTGTGCAGCAGCGCCTCCCGCGTCCACACGCGCGCCTGTCTGCCAACGGCGACGGTGATCGTGGCAATTTCAGCTGCGTGGGTGGTGGTGTTCAGCGCTGCGCAGACGCAGATCGCCCATGCTGTGATTGCCTTCAGCCAGTGCTTCATAGGTTCTCCCGGTGGCAAAGCCATTGATTGGTGTTGTTGGGGTGTGAGTGTATTCAAACCAGCGGAAGGAAGTGGATCGCACTCGCCCAGCGCCGTGGCATGCTGGCGTTCTCAAAGCGCCCTGCCAGGAATGCCATGCACATCGCCATCCTCACCTTCGACGGCTTCAACGAACTCGATTCGCTCATTGCCCTGGGCGTGCTCAACCGCATTAAGAGGCCGGACTGGCGCGTGAGCCTGTGCTGCCCGCAACGGGAAGTCACGTCGATGAACGGGGTGACGGTGCATGCGCAATCGATGCTGGAGGACACCCGCACGGCAGATGCCGTCCTCGTCGGCAGCGGCATCCGCACGCGCGAGGTGGTGGCCGATGCGGCGTTGATGGCGCGCCTGGCGCTCGATTCGTCGCGTCAATTGATTGGGGCACAGTGCTCGGGCACGTTGGTACTGGCCAAGCTGGGGTTACTCGGCAACGTACCAGCCTGCACCGACCTGACCACCAAACCCTGGGTGCAGGAAGCCGGTGTGGAAGTGTTGAACCAGCCTTTCTACGCCAGCGGCAATGTGGCGACAGCGGGTGGGTGTTTTGCCGCGCCGTACCTGGCGGCCTGGGTGATTGCGCGCACGGAAGGGATCGACGCGGCGGCGGAAGCACTGCACTACGTCGCGCCCGTCGGCGAGAAAAAAGCCTATGTCGAAAACGCCCTGCGCAACCTGCGGCCTCACCTGCCCGGCTGATCGCGGAGGCACTGGCTAGCCGATAGACTGGCAAGTCCTTCAAACCGCGCGGACACGCGATCAGGAGTGACCTCTTGAACACGCTGACGACACTGAAGACACTTGCCCTGCCCATTGCCGTGGCGTTGCTGACCCACAGTGCCGGGGCCTTTGCGGCGGAGAGCCTCGCCAACGGCATCAAGCGCCGTGCACCGCAGGGCATCACAACGCGCCTTTATGCCTGCGTCGACAAGGCGGGCGACAGCCCAGACGCCATCGGCGCATGCCTGTCTGCCGAGAAAGCCGCGCAGGATGCGCGACTGAACACCGCGTACAAGACGCTGCTGGGCACGCTCAATGGCAATGCGAAAGACGCGCTGATGAACGCGCAACAGGCGTGGCAGGACTTCGATACCAAGACGACCGCCCTTGAATCGCGCATCTACAGCAACGGCGCGCTGAATGACCTGCAGCGCCTGGAGAACACCACCTTCCGCCTGAGCGAGCGGGCCAATGCGCTCGAGAAATATGCCGCTGCGGCGAAAGCGCAGTGACCCCGCGCCTCAAACCACGTTCGCCATCGACAACCACTTGCGCAAAATCGCCACGCTGTAGCGCGAGTCCACCTGCGCGATGAACTGCATGAAGTCCACGCTGGCCGCGTCATCCGCGCGGTCGGAAATCGTTCGGATGGCGGCAAACTGCACGCCCCACTCGTGGCACACCTGCGCGACCGCGGCGCCTTCCATTTCCACCGCCAGCGCATCGGGCAGCGCCTGGCGCAGGATGGCGCTTTCTGCCGAGGTGCAGACGAAGCGGTCTCCGCTGATGATCAGGCCGGTATGCACGCGCGGCGCGCTGATGCCAAACGCGGCCATGACCTCTGCGCCCAGCAAGGCTTGCGGGTCCGCCAGCACGGCGTGTGTGCTGTCCAGCAGCGCCTGGACGAGTGCGGTATCGGCAGGAAAACGCGCCACGCCGGTCAGGGGAATTTCCCAGCGCGGGAACAGCGGCGAGGCATCCACGTCGTGCTGCAGCAGTTGCGCCGACACCACCACATCCCCCACCGCCACCTCGGGTGCGAGCCCGCCAGCCACACCGGCAAACACCACAGCCTGCACGTTGAAATGCGTGATCAGCGCCACCGTGGTCGATGCGGCCGCCACCTTGCCCACGCGGGAGAGCACGACCACCACGGCGCGGCCGTCGAGATGGCCGGTCCAGAAATCGCGGCTGCCGATGCGCACGCATTGCGCGTCGGACAGCAGCGTGAGCAGTTCGCTGATCTCCTGATGCAGGGCGGCCACGATGCCGATCGGGCCATGTGATGGGGCGGGCGGGATGTGCATGCGAGCGGGGGCGTATTCGAGAAAAACGCCATTGTCGCCGCAATCCGCCCTGCCCCTTCGAAGTGGGACTTCAGATGCGCTGGGCGGCCGCTTGCACGGCGGCGTAGCGATCGGCGCGTAGCCGGTTCAACCGTTCCGTAACCGCTTCGAGGACGTGCGGCGCCGCACGTTCTGGGCGGCCGCAATCAAACGGCGGCGCGGGGGCGTATTCGATGCCGAGTTGCACGGCTTGCGCATGCTCTGCACCGGCAATGTCCGCCATGACGGACAGCGCCATGTCGATGCCGGCCGTCACGCCGCCTCCCGTGATCAGGTTGCCGTCGCGCACCACGCGGCCTTCATCCACCGTGGCGCCGAATGCGGGCAGCAGATCGCGCCACGCCCAGTGGCACGCCGCACGCTTGCCGCGCAGCAACCCCGCCGCACCGAGCACGAGCGAGCCGGTACACACCGAGGTGATGTACTGCGCGCCGTCCGCCAGGCGACGCACTTCTCGCACGAAATCGGCATCGCCCATTGCCTCGATCACGCCAAAGCCGCCGGGCACGCAGATCAGATCGGCGCGCGGAATATCGGCCAGCCGCTTGATGTTGCTGAACGTGAGGCCGCCATCGGCGTGGACGGTGTCGCCTCGCACGGAGGCCATCACACATTGCGCGCCGGGCAGGCGCCAGAACACTTCGTGGGGGCCGGTGAAATCGAGATGGGTGACACGGTCATACAGCGCAAAAACAACGGTAAATGGGGAAGCTGACATGGTGCCTATCTCCGGGTGGGTGGTTGACGCTGGCTAGCATCGCGCTCTATCGTCTTGGCAGCAATGTCGTGTACCCCCCTTTTTCTGCCATGACCCACCGGATTGCCGTGCTGATCTTTCCCGACTTTCAACTGCTCGATGCGGCGGGGCCGGTGGCTGCCTTTGAGGTGGCAAGTCGCTATCGGGATGAACACTACGCGTTACGCACGGTAGCCGCGCAAGCGGGGCTGGTGCGCAGTTCTTCTGGGGCATGCTGGGCGGCCGACGCGTTTCCGCCGGCGAGCCAGGTCGATACGCTGCTCGTGGCTGGAGGCGACGGCGTGGACGCGGCCATGACCGATGCCCGCACGCGCCGCTTCGTGCAGCGCTGTGCAGCCCGCGGGGCGCGCGTGGCCAGCGTGTGCTCGGGCAGCCTGCTGCTGGCGGCCACCGGCCTGCTCGATGGCCGACGCGCCACCACGCACTGGAGCCGCAGCGATCAATTCGCGCGCCAGTTTCCGCAGGTGCAATTGGAAGCCGACCGCATCTACATTCGGGATGGCGATGGCCGCGTCTGGACCAGCGCCGGCATCAGCGCGGGCATCGATCTGGCGCTGGCCTTGATTGCAGAAGATTTGGGCGAGCGCCTGGCACGTGCAGTCGCCCGGCAACTCGTCGTCTACTACCGCCGACCGGGTGGTCAGTCGCAGTTCTCGGCGCTCAACGAAATGGACTCCGCCCGGGGTCGCTTCAAGCCATTGCTGGACCACGTGCGCCGTAACCTGGCGGATGCGCATCGCGTGGATGACCTGGCCGAGCACGCTTGCATGAGCCCGCGCCATTTCGCGCGCGCGTTTCAAGCGGAAACCGGGCTCACGCCCGCCAAGGCGGTGGAAAAGCTGCGCGTGGAAGCGGCGCGCGCCGCGCTGGAAAGCGGCGCGACATCGATGCAGCGCGTCGCCGATGAATGCGGCTTTGGCGATACCGAGCGCATGCGCCGCGCCTTTCAGCGGCTGCTGGGCATGCCGCCCACGGCACTACGCGCGCGCTGAGACACACTCGGCTGCAAGACGCGCGGCCACCCATTCCTCGTTGGTCGGTTCCACCGCCACGCAAACGCGGCTTGCGGTGGTCGAGATGACCGAGGCATTGGCCTCGTTGGCCCCATTCGCCGCTCGGTCCAATTCCGCCCCCAAGTAGCCGAGCGCCTGCACAACGCGTTCACGCAGCACGGCGTTGTGCTCGCCAATGCCTGCCGTGAAGACCAGCAGATCCAGCCCGCCGAGCACCGCCACCAGCGCGCCGATCTCGCGCACGATGCGGCGCACATACAGCGCCAACGCTGCGTGCGCGCGTTCGTCCTCCGCTTCGCGCGGCAACAGGTCACGCGGGTCGGACGACAACCCCGACACGCCCAGCAGGCCCGACTCGTGATACAGCACGTGCCCGACCTGCGCAGGGGAAAGGTGCTCCGTTTCCATTAGATACAGCACGGCGCCAGGGTCGAGCGCGCCACAACGTGTGCCCATCATCAGACCGTCGAGCGCGGAGAAACCCATCGTGGTAGCCACGCTGACGAGGCCCTGCATCGCGCACAGGCTGGCACCACTGCCGAGATGCGCGACGATGGTCCGCCCACGCGCCACATCGCCATGTCGCTCGGCTAGCGCAATCGACATGTACTCGTACGACAGTCCATGAAAACCATAGCGCCGCAGCCCGCGCTCCCATGCGGCATAGGGCAGCGGCAACATGCTCTCAACCTTCGGCAGCGTGTGGTGGAACGCGGTATCAAAGCAGGCCACCTGCGGCACGTCGGGCAAGGCGTGCAGCAACGCCTCAATGGCCTCCAGCGCAAACGGCTGATGCAGCGGCGCCAGCGGGATGTAGCTGCGCAGATCGGCCAGCACATGCGCATCCACCCGCACCGGCGCGAAGTACTTGGCGCCGCCATGCACCACCCGGTGCGCCACAGCCACCAGGCGACGATCCCCCAAGGCACGCTCAACGCGCTGGCGGATATGCACGAGCGCGTCGTGATACGGCTGCGCGGCATCCAGTGATAGCGGCCGTGCTGGCGTGTCGCTGGTCGAGACTGCGGCATGGTCGGCGCCGATACCCTCGACCTTGCCACTCCACAGCGGCGTGCGTGGCAGTGGGTGCAGGCCCGCGTCGAACAGCGCGAACTTGATGCTCGACGAGCCGCAGTTCAACACCACGATAGCATCGTTCATGGCGGTCTTCATGGTGGCAGCACGCGGTAGCGGTGCGCCAGCAACGTGGCAATGGCGCACGAAGCGATGCGCGATTCGCGCGAATCGGCACGGCTGGTCAGCACAATGGGCACGCGTGCCCCCAGCACGATGCCCGCGCTGGCCGCGCCACCCAGGTATTCCAACTGCTTGGCCAGCATGTTGCCGCTCTCCAGATCGGGCACCACCAGCACATCCGCCTGCCCGGCCACCTCCGAAACGATGCCCTTGATGCGCGCCGCTGCCGCCGACACCGCGTTGTCAAACGCCAGCGGCCCATCCAGCACGCCGCCTTCAATCTGGCCGCGGTCCGCCATCTTGCACAGCGCCGCTGCATCCAGCGTGGCGGGCATGCGCGGGTTCACCGTCTCCACGGCCGCCAGGATGGCCACGTGCGGCCGCTCCACGCCAATCGCATGGGCCAGGTCGATGGCGTTGCGGATGATGTCCGCCTTCTCCTCCAGCGTGGGTGCAATGTTGATGGCGGCGTCCGTCACAATGAACGGGCGCGGATACGCCGGAGACTGCATCACAAAACAATGGCTGATGCGGCGCTTGGTGCGCAGCCCGGCTTCGGCACGCACCACGGCAGCCATCAGCTCATCGGTATGCAGGCTGCCCTTCATGAGCGCCTCCACCTTGCCTTGCGTTGCCAGCTCCACAGCGCGAGCGGCGGCGGCGCTGCTGTGCGGCACGTCTTCGATCTCGACACCGCTCAGGTCGAGCCCGGCCTCGGCGGCAACGTGCGTCAGCTTGGCAAGCGGCGCCACCAGGCATGGCACGATCAAGCCCTCGGCACGCGCATCCAGCGCTGCTGACAGGCTCAGCGCATCGCACGGGTGAACCACCGCAGTGCGGATCGCGCCGAGCGGCCGCACGTGGTCGAGCAGCCGATGGATGCCATTGCCATTGACGGTGATGCGTACGTCGGGCAGCGTCGTGCGCGGGCGTTCAATGCGCTCCGTGGGGGCGATGACTTCGGCCTCGCCCGCCACGGCAGTGCCCATGTCGTTGGTGCAGGTGCAGGCCAGCTTGAGGCGTTTGCGCTCGTCGTCCTTGCTGGTCACCGTCACGCGGATGGTGAGCGTGTCGCCGATGCGCACTGGCGCGTGAAACTGCAGCGTCTGCCCCAGGTAGATCGTGCCGGGGCCCGGCAGACGTGTGCCGAGCACGGCAGAGATCAACGCGCCGCCCAGCATGCCGTGCGCAATCACGCCATGAAAGCGTGTGGACGCCGCGAATTCCGCATCTAGGTGCTGCGGGTTGACATCACCCGACAACACGGCAAAGAGCTGGATGTCTTCCGCCGTGAGTGTGCGTTGGATGGCGGCGGTATCGCCCACGGCGATCTCGTCGAAGGTGCGGTTGCGGACCACGCTCAAGTCCCCACCGGGCAGAGACGCTGGCGGCGGTGCGGCAGATACGGGCAAGGGATCGGGTGTCATGGTGTTCCTCACGAAGCCGCGCGGAGCTGGCCGTTGCCCTGGCTGCGCGCAGGCGCTTTCACTGGCGCCGCCGCTGCCGCGCGGACGAACACATCGGCCGGTGTACCAAACGCCGACAGCACACCTTGCAGCGTCGTATGCACCGGCATGGCGTTGCCGGCCGCGCTCAGCGCCTGCACTGATGCCTGCTGCCACGCCAGCATGGCGCGTTGATAGTCGGTGGCAAAGCTGGCCTGGTTGGCCAGTGCCGTCTGCATCACGCCCTGCATCAAGCTGACGCTGCGCTGGCTGGCCTGCCAGAACGCATTGGGCAGCAACGCGGCAAGGGCCTGCCAGTCGTCAGCGCTTCGCAGCTCCGCCAATGCGGACTCCGTGCGGGCAACATCGTCGGCCAACTGGCCCGCGCCGAGTTCATACCAGCGCTGGCGCGCAGCCTTGAATAGACCCAGCGTTTGCAAGCCGAGTGTGAATTGCGCCTTGGCGAGCGCGAGGGGAAGGTTGGTAGCGGATTCCATATCGGCTCCTGACACCACGGTTAAGCCATCTGGCTGATGGTCTTGCGAAAACGCGTCAATGACGCAACAAACAGCGCGGCACCGATGCCGCTAATGGCCAGACACTGCGGCCACACCACGGACAACCCCGCACCCCGGTAGAGAATCGCCTGCGATGCCGCCACGAAATGCGTCGTCGGTGCGGCCAGCATGATGTCGCGCACCAGCGCAGGCATGCTTTCGCGTGGGGTACTGCCGCCCGAGAGCAGCTCCAGCGGCAGCAGCACCAACACCAGCAGCATGCCGAACTGCGGCATCGACCGCGCCACCGTCGCAAGAAAGATTCCCATGGATGTGGTGGCAAACAGATGCAACGTGGCCACCACCATGAACAGCACGATCGAGCCCTCGATCGGCACGCGCAGGGCGCCCTGCACCACAAACAACAACGCCACCAGCGCCGCCAGCACCACCACCAGCCCCATCGACCACACCTTGGCGGTCATGATCTCGAACGGCGTGACGGGCATCACCAGCAGGTGTTCGATCGTGCCGTGCTCGCGCTCGCGAATGAGCGCCGCGCCGGTCAGGATGATCGACAGCATGGTCACGTTGTTGATGATCTCCATCAACGAGCCGAACCACGTCTGTTCCAGGTTGGGGTTGAAGCGCGTGCGCAGCACCAGATCGACTGGCGTGCTCGGCGCACTGCGATGGCGCTGCAGGAATTCACTCACCTCGCCCGAGACGATCTGCTGGATGTAGCCGTTTCCCGTAAAGGCCTGGCTCATGCGCGTGGCATCGATGTTGAGCTGGATGGCGGGCGCGCGCCCGGCCAGCACGTCGCGCTGGAAGTTGGGCGGAATGTCCAGCACAAAGGTGTACCGGCCACTGTCCATGCCAGCGTCCATCTCGGTGAGCGGAATGAGTGCCGGTGTGCGGAAATGCGGCGGATAAAACGCCGAGACGATGCGCGCCGACAGCGGCGAGCTGTCTTCATCCACGATGGCGATGGAGGCGTTGTGCAGGCTCTCCGGCATGGCGGTAGCTGCCACATAGATCGACAGCGTGAAGGTGTAGGCGATCAGCACCAGCATCATCGGATCGCGCGCGAGGCTCCACAGCTCCTTGACGCCGAGGCGGAAGATGTTGGCTAGGCGCGCAGACCGTTGGTTTGCCATCGCGCGCTCCCTACCGATCCTGCTTGCGCAGCATCAACAGCGTCGCCGCCAGAATGACGGGCACCGCTGCCAGCAGTGGCCAGAACGCGCTGCCCAAGGCGCTCGCATCCAGCGCCTTGCTGAACACGCCCCGGCTGATGGTCAGGAAATGCGTGGCCGGATACACGCGGCCAATCATCGCGCCCATGCCCTCCAGGGACGACACCGGGTTGAGCAGCCCCGCAAACTGCACGCATGGAATGATCGTGCCGATCATGGTGACGAACATGGCCGCGATCTGGCTTTGCGTAAAGGTGGACGCAAACAACCCGAAGCCCGTCGAGCACGTCACGAAGATCAGCGCTGCCAGCGCCAGCGTCGCAAAGCTGCCCTTGATGGGCACGCCAAACACTGTCACTGCCAACAGCGCCAGCAGCAGGAAATTCAGCATGGCCAGCACGATGTACGGCGCCTGCTTGCCCAACACGAACTCCGCTCGCGTCACGGGCGTCACATAGAAGTTGATGATGGAACCCAGCTCCTTCTCGCGCACCACCGACAGCGCCGCCAGCATGGCGGGAATCATCATCAGCAGCATCGGGATCACGGCAGGCACCATGGCGGGCAGGCTTCTCACATCGGGGTTGTAGCGGTAGCGCGTTTCAATCGTGCTGGGCACGGCAAGCCGCAGCCCCAGCCGGTGCACGGCGGCATCGGCCAGCCAGAGCTGGTGGATGGCCTGCACATAGCCGCGCACGGTTTCCGCGCGGGTCGGCATGGCGCCGTCCACCCATGCGCCGATCTGCACCGCCGCACCACGCTCCACATCGCGCGCAAAGCCGGGCGGAATCTCGATCGCCAGCGACAACTCGCCGTTGCGCATGCGGCGGTCCAGTTCAGCGTAGTCGCGAATCGGAGGTTTTTCGATGAAATACCGCGAGCCGGCCAGATTCAATGTGTAGTCGCGCGACAGCGTGGTCTGGTCGCGGTCGAGCACGGCGTAGGTCAGGTTCTCCACGTCCAGGCTGATGCCGTAGCCGATGATGAACATCAGGATGGCGGTGCCCAGCAGCGCCAGCGTGGCACGCACGGGGTCGCGGCGTAGCTCCAGCGCCTCGCGCTGCGAATAGCTCAACGCGCGCGCCAAGCTGAAACGGCGATGGGTATCCGCCGAAGCGGCACGTGGCTCGGCAACAGCGGCGCGTGCGACCGGCGTGGTGGGTGGCGATGCCGCTTCGCCAGTTTCCGAGGCCTCCCGCAAGTAGGCGATGAAGGCCTGCTCCAGCGTTTGCGTGCCGCGCGCCTGCACCAGCGCGTCGGGCGTATCGCTCACCAGCACACGCCCGGCATGCATGAGCGAGATGCGGTCGCACCGCTCGGCCTCGTTCATGAAGTGCGTGGAGATGAAGATGGTCACGCGGTCCTGCCGCGCGAGGTCGACCATCAGGCGCCAGAACAAGTCACGCGCGACTGGGTCCACGCCGGAGGTCGGCTCGTCCAGAATCAGCAACTCGGGCTTGTGCACCATCGCCACGGCCAGCGACAGGCGCTGCCGCATGCCCAATGGCAGGCTCTCGGGCAGGCTGTCGGCGGCATCGTGCAGGCCAAACCGAGCCAGCATCTCCGCCACGCGCGGTTGCACTTCGGGCTCGGGCACTTGGAACAGGCGTGCATGCAGCACGAGGTTCTGGCGCACCGTCAGTTCGCCGTACAGCGAGAACGCCTGCGACATGTAGCCCACGCGCCGGCGCATGTCGTTGCCATTCCGGATGTCCGTGGGATCCACCGGATGGCCGAACAACCAAGCCTGTCCTTCGCTGGCGGGCAACAAGCCGGTCAGCATCTTCATGGTGGTCGATTTGCCGCAGCCGTTGGAGCCGAGAAACCCGAAGATCTCTCCACGCCGGATACGGAAGTCCACATGGTCGACCGCCACGAAATCGCCAAAGCGCATGGTCAGCCCGCGCGCCTGCACGGCCACGTCGTCTTCCGCACCCGCCACCAGCGGCGGCACCACCACGGCTTGATGCCCGGCTCTACGCGCCGGCGGCAGCAGCGCAATGAACGCAGCCTCCAGCGATGCCGCGCCCGTGCGGCTGCGCAGGCGGGCCGGTGTGTCGGTGGCCAGCACACGCCCCGCATCCATAGCGACCAGCCAGTCGAAGCGCTCGGCCTCTTCCATGTAGGCGGTGGCCACGATCACGCTCATGCCGGGGCGCTCGGCGCTGATACCGCCAATCAGCTCCCAGAACTGGCTGCGCGAGAGTGGGTCGACGCCCGTGGTCGGCTCATCGAGGATCAGCAGATCAGGATCGTGGATGAGCGCGCAGCACAGCGCCAGCTTCTGCTTCATGCCGCCGGAGAGTTTGCCCGCGGGCCGTGACAGGAAGGCGCGCAAACCCGTGCTGGCCGTCAACGCATCGATGCGGCGGCGGCGTTCGGCGGCATCGTGGCCGAACAGGCGGCCGAAGAACTGCAGGTTCTCTTCAATCGATAAGGTGGGATACAGGTTGCGGCCCAGCCCCTGCGGCATGTAGGCGATGCGGGGGCCGACGGCGGCGCGCGCCCGGCTGTCGGCCATGTCGCTGCCCAGCACGTGGACGGTACCGTCCTGCAACGCGCGCGCCCCGGCCACAAGCGACAGCAGGCTCGACTTGCCCACGCCATCCGGCCCGATCATCCCGACCATGCAGCCGGCCGGCAAGTCCAGCGTGACGCCATCAAGCGCCAGCGTTTTGCCGTAACGCAGGCGCACGCCGGCCAGGCGTGCCGCGGACGGCTGTTGGGCAACCGTGCTCACTGTGGAACCTTGACCGCCAGATTGGCGGGCCAGGCGGCCTGCGGGTCCAGCTTGAGCCACGCCACGCCGGGCAGCCCGGTCTTCACCAGTTTCAGGTGCTTGCGCAGCAAGTCGCGGTCGATCTGCGCCTTGATGCGGAACATCAGCTTCTGCCGCTCGCTGGCGGTCTCCACCGTCTTGGGCGTGAACTGCGCGGTGCTGGCCACGAACGACACGCGCGCCGGAATGACGTACTGCGGGGCGGCGTCGAGCACGATGCGCACCTCGCTGCCCATGGCAATGCGGCCGGCGTCTGTTTCGGGCACGAAGAAGGTCATGTACACGTCGGACAGATCCACCAAGTTCAGCAGCCGCCCGCCGCCGGCCAATACCTCGCCAGGCTGGGCGATGCGGTATTGCACGCGTGCATCGCGCGGAGCGGTGAGTGCGCTGTCGTCCAGGTCCGCCTTGATGCGCAGCACGGTGGCGTCCGCAGCCTTGACGGTGGCGTTGGCCCCGGCCACCTGCATGCGGGCCGCCGACACCGCCGCCTGTGCCGCTTCGGCCTGCGCGCGCGCTGCTACCAGCGCGGCCTTGGCGCTGCGCACGCGGGCGCGGTCATCGTCCAGCTCCTGCATGGAAGACGCGCCTTCATGCGACAGCGTCTCGGAGCGCGCCAGGCGGCGCTGTGCGGCATCCAGATCGCTCTCGCGCAGCGCAATCTGCGCCTGTGCCGCTTGGCGGTCCGCCTCGCGCACCGCCACCTGGGCTTGTGCAGTCGACACGCCAGACACCGATTGCTGCTGCCGTGCCAGTGCTTCGTCACGCTGCGCTTCCACGCTCTGCACCTGCATGTGCGCAAGCGGCTGGCCGGCGGTCACAAAGTCGCCCTCATCCACCAGGATGTCCTGCACGCGGCCGGGCAGCTTGGTGGCCACGTCGATGTCGGTGGCTTCAATCCGGCCATTGCCGCTGACAAAGCCCTTGCCGGGGCCGTCGTGCCGCAAGACCCGCCAGGCCACCGCGCCGCCGCCGGCCACCAGCGCGGCCACGATCAGCGCAATCCATTGTTGTCGGGAAGGTGTCTTCATGGTGTGGCTCCGCCCGATGCGCGCGCGGGCTGCGTCAGGCTTAGATGGGGTGACGATGCAGATGCAGACGATTCGGCGCTGGCCTGCGTGCCGCCACCCAGCGCCGCATATAAGCCCACGCGGCTCGACAGCAGCGCGCGGCGCACCTGCACGACCTGCTGCTGGGCAGCCAGCAAATCGCGCTGCGCATCGAGCACCTCCAGATACGTCGACGAGCCCGCATCAAAGCGCAATTGCGACAGACGGGCGCGTTCGGTCTGCGTGGCCAATGCGGCTTGCGCGATGTCGAGCTGCTCGGCCAGCCACTTGCGCGCGGACAGCGCGTCCGACACATCGCGGAAGGCGCCCTGCACGGTTTTCTCGTAGCTGGCGACGGCCAGGTCTCGGCGGGCCTCGGCAAGGTCCAGGTTGCTGCGCAGCTTGCCGCCTTCAAACAACGGCAGCGTGATGCTGGGCGCGAACAGCCAGACGCGGGTGCCCGGCGAAAACAGGTTGCCCAACTCGGGGCTGACCGTGCCGTATGCCCCGGTGAGCGCGACACGTGGGAAGAACGCTGCACGTGCGGCACCAATGTTGGCGTGCGCGGCGCGCAACTGGTGCTCGGCCGCCACGATGTCCGGGCGCTGCGTCAGCAGATCGGACGGCAGCCCCGCGCGCAAGTCAGCCAGCATGCGGTGTTCATCCAGCGGCTCGGCCACGGGCGGCAAGTCGATGGGCTTGCCCACCAGCAACGCCAGCCCGTGCGCTTGCGCATCACGCGCCTGCTGCAGTTGCGCGAGCAGGGCCTGCGCTTGCGTCAACAGGGTTTCGACCTGCGTGCGGTTCAGGCGCGACGTGGCGCCCACTTCCACCCGGCGCGAGAAGATGCGCAGCGTTTCGGTGCGGCTGTCCACGGTTTGCTGGGCGAGTGCGATGCGCTCATCCAGCTCACGCAGCACGAGGTAGCTGTCGGCCACCTGGGCGATCAGACTGAGCGCCGTGGCACGGCGCGCGGCGTCGGAGGCCGCATAGTTTTCCAGCGCGGCGTCATTGAGGTTGCGCACGCGGCCCCAGAAGTCGATCTCCCAACTGGAGACCCCCGCGCCCACCTGGTACTGGCTCACGCGCATCGGCATGCCAAAGGGGCTCAGGTCTGCCGGAATGCCCAGGCGGTTGATGCCGGCCTGGGCGTTGAGATGCGGAAACGTATCGGCGCGTTGAATGCCGAATGCAGCGCGCGCTTCTTCCACGCGCAGCACGGCGGTGCGTAGGTCGCGGTTGTTGTCCAGCGCCTGCGCAATCAAGGCTTGCAGGCGCGCGTCGGTGAAGTAAGCCTGCCAGCCGGTGGCGGCGGCCGACAGACCGGCGCGGCCATCATCGGCGTCGTAGTGTGCAGCCACGGGCAACGCGGGTTGGGTATACGTCGGCGCCATCGATATACAGCCCGACACGGAAAAGATCGCAGCGAGCGCCATCGACATTGCCGTAGTGCGGCGCGCTGAAACGTGGGTCTGCGCACGCATCTACTTCTCCAGCACGTAGGTGCCGGGCGCGTCGCCCAACGGCGGCAAACCTGGCGCGCCCATCTTGGGCGGCTTCACGGGCGCGGTGGTGGATGCATGCGCCAGCAACCACGCATGCCATGCCGGCCACCACGAGCCGTCGTGCATGGGTGCCGAGGCCAACCAGTCGTCCTGCCCCATCGAGGTGCCGCCCGCCGCCCGCGTCTGCATCTGAAAGCGCCGATGCGAATTTGCCGGCGGGCTGACGATGCCCGCGTTATGCCCGCCGCTGGTCAGCACAAAGGTCAGCTCCGCATCGGTCAGGTGATGCAGCTTGTAGACGGAACGCCACGGCGCCACGTGGTCCGTCAGCGTGCCAACCACGAATGTCGGCAAGTCGATATCGCTCAACAGCACCGGCTTGCCACCCACGGGGTACCGACCTTCGCTCAGGTCATCGTTCAAGAACAAGTGCCGCAAATACTGGCCGTGCATGCGCGCAGGCATGCGTGTGGCATCGGCATTCCAGGCCATCAGGTCATTCATGGGTGCGCGATCGCCCAGCAGGTATTCGCCCACGATGCGCGACCACAGCAAGTCATATGACCGCAGCATCTGGAACGCACCCGCCATCTGGCTGGCGCGCAGGTAGCCGGTCTGCGCCATCTGCGCTTCCAGCAGGCTGACCTGTGCTTCGTCGATGAAGAGGCCGAGTTCACCAGGCTCACAAAAGTCGGTCTGCGCCGCGAAGAGCGTCATCGACGCGAGCCGGCTATCGCCATCGCGCGCCATGGCCGCCGCCGCGATCGCCAGCAGCGTACCGCCCAGGCAGTAGCCAGTGGCATGCACGCACCGGCCGGGCACGATGGCATTCACTGCGGCAAGCGCGTCGAACACACCAAGCTGGAGGTAGTCGTCCATGTCGAGGTCGCGGTCGGCCTCGTCGGGGTTCTTCCACGAGATGCAGAACACGGTGTGGCCCTGCTCCACCAGATAGCGGATCAGCGAGTTCTGCGCAGACAGGTCGAGGATGTAGTACTTCATGATCCACGCCGGCACGATCAGGATTGGCTCGGCCTGCACCTTGGGTGTGGCGGGCGCGTACTGGATCAACTCGATCAGCCGGTTGCGCAGCACCACCTTGCCGGGCGTGACGGCCACGTTCTCGCCCACCACGTAGCCTTCGGTGCCGGCAGCCGCGGCGCCGCTCATCGCGCGCTCCACATCGTCCAGCGCGTTGAGCGCGCCGCGCGCGAGGTTGCCGCCGCGCTGCTCAAAGGTCTGGCGCAGCACCACCGGGTTGGTCGCCAACTGGTTGCCTGGTGACAGCATGTCGAGCCACTGGCGTGCGGCAAAGGCCACCACGTCTTCGTGGTGTTTGGCGACGCCCCACACGCCATGCGTGGCGGCGTCCCACCATTGCTCGGTCAGCAGAAAGGATTGATGCAGCACATTGAATGGCCATAGGCGCCATTCATCTGCGGTAAAGCGCCGGTCGTGCGCGGGCGGCAACACGCACAAGCATGGCTGTTGCGGGCCGGCAGCCATGCAGCCGCGTGCATAGCGGGTGAGCTGCTCGGCTTGCGTCAGCGCCAGGCGAAACAGGTCTAGCCGCTTGCCGGGCGACACCGCCAGATGCAGTGCCCAATCCAGCCACGCCAGTTGCATCGACACAAACGACAGCGAACCCGAGGCGCGCGCCAGCGCGGCATGAAACGGCGGGTCGATCTGTTCGGCAGCGGAGGAAGACAGCACGGGGGCAGCGCGCATGGTCGGGGGGCGGTGTTAAACGATTGCGATTGCGTGGCGTCAGAAGGATTAGATGCCACCCGCGCGCCGCCCAACTTGATGCACCTCAAGCCAGCGAGAGAGCAACGCCTCTAGAACGTTTCATATTCCAGACATGATGCGCCAGCGAAACCGACTCTTGATCGATATCAGCCTCGCCTCCGGCGGCAGGCGTAGGCTCACCCACATCAGCGCGCGAGAAAGAATGGGGGGGGAGCACCATGCTGGAACGGCAGCCCGACGAAGTGGTTGATGCCACGCTGTGGGAACTGGAACAGACGGCCAGCGCCGCCTTGCCGCGGTCCGCGCTGGTGCGCGCCACACGCAGCGCTTGCGGTGGCTACAACGTGCTGGCGGAATGGACTGCTGCCGGCGCGCATGGCAACCCCATGCGCTGCACGCTGACGCTTCACGTGGCCGCACGCGAGGCGCGCGCCTACTGCCGCCTGAACCACCCGAAGCGCGAAGACATCCGCCAGCGGCTCAGCCAGTGGTTACGCACCCAAGTCGTTGCGCAGATTGCCGAGCCGGCGGCGGGTAAGTTGGCGGATACAGGGTTCGATCTACAGTGCACGGCACCGTGGGCGTTTTTCTACGATGACGCGGACCCGATCCACGTCGATGCACAGGACAAGGCGCACGACTTCGCGCTCTATCGCGGTGCGCCGCCACCGCCGCTGACCTAGCCGCAAAAAATGTAGGGAGCGTGCGTCAGGCGACGCCACGCACGTGGTCAAAGAATGTCCATGACGGCTGTTCGTTACCGTAGAACTGGCTGACCGCCGCCACCTCGCCGTGCTGCGCGAGCAACTCACCCGCCACCGCGTGCATGCGCCGCACGCCCGGCATATCGCGCAAAAACGCGTCCACCACCTGCGGGTCGAAATAGCTGCCGCTGCGCTCAGCCAGCGCGGCCAAGGCGTGTTCTTCCGTCATGCCTTGCCGGTACACGCGCGGCTCCGTCATCGCGTCAAACGCATCGGCCACGGCCACGATGCGTGCTGCCAGGGGAATGTGTTCCCCCGCCAGGGCATCCGGATAGCCCGTGCCGTCGAAATGCTCATGGTGGTGGCGGGCCACGTCAGCGGCGCATTGCAGCAGCGCGTCTGTGCTGCCCGAGAGGATGTCCGCGCCGATGCTGGAATGGCGCCGCATGATCTGGTGCTCTTCGTCAGTCAAGGCGCCAGGCTTGAGCAGCACGGCGTCCGGCACACCAAGCTTGCCGACATCGTGCACAGGCGCGGTGAGATAGACCTGCCGCTGCATGGCGTCGTCCAGGCCCATGCGTTCCGCCAGCCGGCAACTGATGCACGCTGTGCGAATGAGATGCCCCATGGCGGACGGATGCCGTAGCCCGCCGGCCAGCGTGAGGCTGGCCAGCAGCAGATGGGGGCGGTGGTGCGTTGTTTTTGTCATGAGCCTGGGGGGCGTTCCGTATCCGGCTTGGGGCCTGCATGTTAGCAGCCGGAACTTCCGGATGGCGCCGTCAGAACCGCCCCGGTGGAAGGGTGTCCACACAGGCCATCACAACAGATCTACCAGCAGCACGGCGTTCAGTGCCGCCACCAGCACCGTGCCGAGCGCGGCCAGTAGCGCGACGCCGCGCCCCACCGCATGCGGCCCCATCACATCGGCGCGGCAGGTCAGCCAGATGAGTGCGGCCATGGGAAACGGCACCACCATGCTCAGCACCACCTGGCTGATCACCAGGGCGCGGGTCACGTCGACACCCGCGCCAATGACGACAAACGCGGGCACCATGGTCACCAGCCGCCGCGCCCACACCGGCAAACGCGCACGCAGGAAGCCCTGCAGCACAACCTGGCCGGCCATCGTGCCGACCACCGAGCTGGACAGGCCGGATGCAATCAACCCCACCAGAAACACCGCCGCCGCCGCGCCACCAAACAGGGGCACCAGCGTGACGTAGGCCGATTCGATGCCCGCCACACCAGCATGCGCGGGGTAAAGGGCGCTGGCCGCCACTACCACCACTGCCAGGTTGATGCCGCCCGCCACGGCCAGCGCGGCCACGACCTCCCAGTTGGAAAAGCGCAGCAGTTGCGCTGTCGCGCGCGCGTCGCGCGGGCGGACACGGGTGTCGGTCAACCCAGAGTGCAAAAACAGCGCGTGCGGCATCACGGTCGCGCCCACGATGCCGGCCGCCAGCACCAGCGCATCGGGCGGTAGGGCAGACGGCACCAGCGCATGCCGCAGCACCGGCCCCCATGCGACCGGCAAGATCCACATCTGAAGGAGGTAAGAGATACCGATCACGCCGACCAGCGCGCCGATCATCAGCTCAATGCAGCGGAAGCCGCGCGCCTGCAACATCAGCAACAGGTAGGTCAGCACCCCTGCAGCCACCATGGCGTGCGGCAGCGGGATGCCAGTCAAGAGCGCAATGCCGACGGCCGCCCCCACGAACTCCGCCAGGTCCGTGGCCATGGCGGCCAACTCGCTGATGAGCCACATGGTCAACGCGGCCGGCGCGGGCAGATGGGCGCGACACAGCTGCGCCAGGTTGCGCCCCGTCACGATGCCCAGGCGCGCAGAAAGCGCCTGAAACAGCATCGCCACCCCATTGGCGGCCACCACCACCCACAGCAATTGCAGCCCATGGCGTGCACCCGCCTGGATGCCGGTGGCGATATTGCCGGGGTCGGTGTACGCCACCGACACCACGATGGCCGGCCCCATGAGCGGCGCGAGCGCACGCCAGCCGCGCCGGCGGCCCTCCAGCACGTCGCGCACCTGTGCGGCCACGCGGGCAGAGGCTGCAGGCGTATGCGTGGGCGCATCCGGCGGCAAGGCAAGGCTGTCATCCATGGGCGCTCCGAAACATGCGTGGCGCAGCGGGCAACGCAACCGCCGTTCCCGCGATGGGTCCGCGCCCTATCCCATACATGCGGCACACATGCGGCACGCGATGGAACGGCCATTGCGGTCAAGGCTGCGCCACCCGGCACCTGACTACGCTCCCAGGAGAACCCCATGTTCATGCACAACAAGCGATTGCAGTACACCGTCCGCGTCGACCAGACCGACCCCGGCCTGGCCAACCTGCTGCTCGAACAGTTCGGTGGCCCACAGGGCGAGTTGGCGGCGGCCATGCGCTACTTCACGCAGGCAGTGGCCGAGGAAGATGCAGGTCGCAAGGACATGCTCTACGACATCGCCACCGAAGAGCTGAGCCACCTGGAGGTGATCGGCACCATCGTCGCCATGCTCAACCGGGGCGCCAAGGGCGAACTGGCCGAAGCGGTGGGCGAACAGGCCGAGCTGTATCGCAAGCTCAACGGCGCCGGCAACGACAGCCACGTCACGCAAGTGCTCTATGGCGGCGGGCCGGCGCTCACCAATTCCGGCGGCGTACCGTGGACGGCCGCCTACATCGATTCGATTGGCGAGCCGACAGCGGACCTGCGCTCCAACATTGCGGCGGAAGCGCGCGCCAAGATCATCTACGAGCGGCTGATGAACGTGACGGACGACCCCGGTGTGCGCGACGCGCTAGGTTTTCTGATGACGCGCGAGGTCTCGCACCAGAAGTCGTTCGAGAAGGCGCTGTACGCCATCTCGGGCAACTTCCCACCGGGCAAGCTGCCGCCGGTGCCGGAGTTCTGCGATGCGTATTTCAAGCTGTCGCGTGGCGCCCCCGTGGTACATGCGCCGTGGAACAGCGGCACGGGCCTCCACCTGGTGGCAGACCCGCCGCTGCCGGCCGACGGCGGAGACGGCAACGCATCGGTCAAGCTGAGCGACGTTGAACTGGCCACGCTCGACGCGCTGAAAAAGCGCCTCGCCTCGGACCCGGCAAGCGATCCGCGTACAGGCGCCGAACTGGGCGAAAAGACGGCGCGCGAAACAAAGGACGACGACTCGCTGCTGTAGCCGGCTCCACACCGGCATGCCCCCGCTTCAGGCCCAGACTTTGCGTCACAGGCGGGTGGCATGCCCCAGGGGGGGCCACACCAGGAGACACGCATGGACACGCACGAATGGCTGACCATCGTGGCGGTCACGCTGGCCGTGATCACCGCCTATTCATTCGCACGCGACCTGACTGACGACTCGGCTAACGCCAACGCGCTGCAACTTGCGCTGGCGCCTGCCCACGCCAAGCTGCCGCGTCTGCTGTTGCCGCATCCGTAAGGCACATCATGCAGATTCCCGCATCACGTGCCACGCCGTTGACTGGCGGGCAAGACGAAGCCGACCCGCAGTTCGAGCACGCGGGGCTGCACGATCACCGTGACGGCCTTTCAGGACGAGCATGGCGTGTGGTTGCCGCGCGTAACGGTCGACACTGGCACGCGGCAGTTTGAGATCCGTGAGCTTGCGCAACCGTGGCGCGGCTGGCGCACGCGCGGCGAGGCCGTGCGCGACGGCATGGAGCAAGCGCGCCAGCTGCTCTCGCGCGACAGGCACCAACCCTGACGATGCCAGCCAGCGGGGCGCCGCCTCTGATTCACTGGCCCACGCGGCTGGCCGAAGACATCGCCCGGCGCCGCGCGGTGCTGTTCTTCGGCTCGGGCATCTCCGCCAATGCGCGCTCCGCAGACGGCACGCGCCACCCGTCAACGTGGGCGGAACTGCTGGAGAGCGCCGCCGACGCCATCGATGTCGATACCCCGCAGTTGGCGAGCGAGGTGCGGCAGTTCATCGCCCGGGGCGACGTGCTGACCGCAGCGGAAATCGTGCGCCGCGCGCTCGGGCAGCACCAGCTGACGGCGCTCTTGCGTCGCGAGTTGGTCAACCCCGACTTCCAGTCCGGCGCCGATTCACGACGCCCTGCTCGCGTTGAATTTCCGCATCACCCTCACGCCCAATTTCGACACGCTGTATGAAATCCGTGCGCGGGAAACCGATGGCGGCGCGTTGAGGGTCTGCCACTACAGCGACCGCTCCGTGGCCGCGCACGTGCGCGAAGAGCGCAATCTGCTCATCAAGACGCACGGGTCGATGAGCGATCCGGCGTCGTTGATCTTCTCGCGCTGTGATTACGTACGAGCACGCGCCCGCTATCGCACGTTCTATGACCTGGTGGAAGCGCTGCTGCGCACGCACACCTTTCTCTTCGTCGGTTGCGGCATTGACGACTCCGACATGCGCGCGCTGCTCGAAACCTATGGCGCCGAGCACCCCGGCGCCGAGCGGCACTACTTCGTCACAGCGGCGGACACGTTTTCCGACCTGGCCGCCGACGTGCTGCAAGACGCGCTGAATCTGCACATCGTGCGCTACGCCGCGCCCACGTCAGAGCACGCCGCACTGGTACACGCTCTGCGTACATTGGCGCAGGCCGTAGACGCTGCACGCGCGGACATGTCGGCCACGCCGCGCGCTACATGAGCACGCCATACAACAGCCCGAGTACGCACAGCAGCGCCACGAAGATCCAGCGGATATTGCCCCCAGCCACGATTGAGTGGTGCCCACGACAACGCAATGCCCGCGCCGGGTGGAACCGGCACATGGGTTGCTGTTGCTGCATCGGGATCGCGTTGGAAGGGTGAACGGAGCATGACGGTGCGCATCGGAATCTCGGGCTGGCGCTATGCAGGATGGCGCGGCGTGTTCTATCCAAAAGGCTTGGCGCAGCGCCGGGAGCTGGAATACGCCGCGCACCAGTTCTGCACCATCGAGATCAACGGCTCGCACTATTCGCTGCAGTCGATCGACAACTGGCGCGCTTGGCACGACACCGTACCGGACGACTTCGTATTCGCCGTCAAAGGCCCGCGTTACCTGACGCACATGCTGCGCTTTCGCGACGAGACGGTGGTGCCGGCGCTGGCCAACTTCATCGCTTCAGGGGTGCTGGCGCTGCGGCACAAGCTGGGGCCGTTTCTGTGGCAGTTTCCGCCCAACTACCGCTTCAACGCGGCGCAGTTCGATCGCTTTCTCGCGCTGTTGCCGCGCGATACCAGCGCCGCGCGTGCGCTGGCCCGGCAGCACGATGCGCGCGTCAAGGCCCCGTGGTTTGCCACGCGCGGCACGCAGCCGCTGCGGCATGCGGTGGAGGTGCGGCACGAAAGCTTTCGCACAGCGGAGTTTCCGGCCTTGCTCAGGCAACACGGCGTGGCGCTGGTCGTCTCGCACGCCGTGGCCGATTGGCCGTATCTGGAAGACGTCACGAGCGATTTCGTCTACCTGCGCTTGCATGGCGCGGATGCGCTCTACAGCGGCGCGTATTCGGACGATGCACTCGACCATTGGGCCGCGCGCATCCGCCAGTGGGCCAGCGGCAGTGAACCCGCCGATGCACAGCGTGCCGGGGCCCCCACCCGCCAGCACATTCCCCGAGACGTCTACTGCTATTTCGACAACGACAAGAAAGTCCAGGCGCCGTTTGATGCGCACCGCCTGCTGGAGCGGTTGGCGCAACGCTAACGGCGCGCCATCACACCCGATTCCGGTTGCGAAGTGCTGCCCCGCCTGCGCTGGCGCAACGGACATTCCGGCTGCACGCAGGTGGCCTACGTGCGGCACTCTAGTTGCTGCAGGGTCGGCAACCCATATCACGCTGTACGCCGCACACCGTTGAACAAACGCCCTCCTCGCTCCGCGCCCACTCCGTCGCCAGCATCGGGGTCGGAACAGACCGACCCGGACCAGCAGCCCGCCTCGCTCGACGCCTGCCGCAGGTGTGACCTTTGGCGCCACGCCACCCAGGCTGTGCCGGGCGAGGGGCGCAAGCGCGCGCACATCATGCTCGTGGGCGAACAGCCCGGCGATGGCGAAGACCTGGCGGGCAAGCCGTTCGTCGGGCCTGCGGGGCAACTGCTCGATCGCGCGCTGGCAGAGGCCGGCATTCCGCGTGATGCGGTCTTCATCACCAACGCCGTCAAGCACTTCAAGTGGGAATTGCGCGGCAAGCGGCGTCTGCATAAAACGCCCGGCCAGCGCGAAGTGGAGGCCTGCCTGTACTGGCTTGAACGCGAATTGCACGACGTAGCGCCCCGCGTGGTCGTGGCACTGGGCGCCACGGCGCTGAAAGCGCTGCTGGAAGATTCCCACGTCCGCCTGCAAGACTATTTTGGACGTGCGACACAGCATGCCGGGCGCACGTTGCTAGCGACGTGGCACCCGTCATACGCGCTGCGCGCACCTGACGCCGAAGCGCGAGCGCGCGCCTACGCCGACATCGTCGCCACACTCAAGCAGGCGCGCGAGTTGCGTTGACAAGGATTCCCCACGCGATACCAACAGAGGAGCCACCATGTCGACCCCAACCCGCCCGCACCCCACCCGGCGCGCGCGCCCGCGCATCGCTTACGTTGCAGCATCCATGGCTGCCGTGTTTGGCCTTGGC
>JGI24740J21852_10000045_pt1 | contig 40693 bp, 38 predicted proteins | sample KBSCornC6_FD_21852 | JGI IMG/M metagenome (IMG submission 21852) | reverse complement strand
GGCGAGGAACTCAGGGGAACGGCGGCAGCGCTGACAGGCCGCAACACCACCTGACAAACCTGCCCTGGAGAGGGCTCCAAATCTAGGGGCCCGGTAGCTAAAAACCAATGAGAGTACGAGCAATGAGCCAACATTACTTTGAAACGACCTACCTGAATCGTCCGGTGCGTGTCACGCTCGGCTGGGATCGACCCGTACAGCACTATTACCTGACGGTTGAGTATCTGGATGCAGACCGGTATGTGTATTCCAACCTGCAGGAGCGCAAGCCGTTTGGGTTCAACCTGGACGACTACCGCAGCAAGCTGGAGACGCTCGGGATCGCCGTGCCGCAGAGCATGTTCGTGCAGGCGCAGAAAGACCGCGCCGATAACGCGGCCAACCGGTACGTTACCCACGGTGAAGACGGCACCTTCTCCGAACACTTCCTGGGGGCCGCACCGGCTGGCCTAGAGGAACGCCGGGGGCTGCCCTTCAAGCTGGGCACCGTGGCGATGACGGCAGGGTGTTTCGAGTTCATGAAGGAGCGCGCGCTATTGCCGGCCGTTCCTGCCGCGCTGGCTGCCCGTCATGCGATGGGCGATTGGGGCGACGTGCCCGAAGAGGACCGCAACAGGAATAATCGGGCGCTGGAAGACGGCGGACGCATTATGTCGAGCTACATGGTCGGCAGCCGCAAGATTTGGGTCATCACCGAGGCTGACCGAAGCGTGACCACCCTGCTGTTCCCAGACGAGTACTAAGCCGAGCGGGGCGCCACCCTAGGCGCTCCTAGGGCGGGCCAAGCCCGCCCACCCTCGCGGCGTGACGGCTACGGCTGGATACCCCGCGAGCGGTCCACCTGTCATGGCGAATGGGCTTGCAGTGAAGGGTGGTCAGGCAAAGGCAACGCTGAATTTGGGGCGCTGCCAGTCCAATCCGCTACTCGGTCCCGCCAGACGCGCTAGACGCGCGATAACCGCCCAGACGCTGGCCTGTGCTCCCATTTCCCCAGAGGGGCCCCCTGTGCCCTTCGATTGCGGCGCGGACACTCCTGACGCTGACCGCCTGCCCTGCTATCCGCTCTCCGAGGTTGAAACGGCCCCCGTGCCTCCTGCTGCCGCTTTCTCGCGTTCCAGGCGTTTGCGCTCTTCCTGCTTGTGAAGCAATGCGGCCAGCGGATTCGGGGGCTCGGTCTGGAACTGGCGGGCGTACAAATCGCGTATCTCGGCCTTGCTGAGCATCGGATTTTCCGCAGTGAGTTGCTTTGTGGTCTTGAACTGAATCGGACTGGCGACGGACTGCGGCGACCCGGCCTCGGGCTCAGGGCTGATTGTCGTTGCCGGAACTTCGCTGGCCACCGTGACCGCAGCAGGCTGCACCTTGTGCAGATGGCGCCCAATAAACGCATTGAGCGTCGAGACTGCGACCGATACGTCGTTGTGCGCCAGGAAGTCTCGAACTTGCGCGAGCGAGCATCCGGCCTCCCGGAGCAGCTTGATTTCCGCCGCCCAGGGCGAAAGCTTAGAGCGCTTCGAAGCTGGCGTGACCTGCTTCAAGAAGTCAGCGGCACTGAGGCGTTGCACCTGTCTGGCAAATTCTTCGGTCATATCTGCTCGATTCGATGCTTATACGTTTACCAATCGGTATGTTTCTGTCATTGACCGACAGACATTCGGCGAAATTCTAATGCATTCGGTTCTTTGACGTTCACGGTCCGAACCATCGACGGCAATGTGCGGAGAATGTACGGTACAGGTAACTGACGGGAGGCACGTATGATATGTTTACGCGATGCTCCGCATCCCGTAAAATATCCCCGTGCCAAAGGGGCTCGCCCCTTTGAAACCCCCGCGGCCAAAGCCGCGTGGAACCCGCCGCCAGACGGCACTCCGCGCCTCCGTTCATGCGTTGCGCGACGCGCCTCTGTCCTGCCCGTCACCCCCAACAAGAAGGCCCAGCGATGCCCAAACCGAAGACTGAAAGTGGCCTGTCCAAGCCGCTCAGCTTCCGGCTTCCGGTGGCGGAACGTGAGGCGTACTTGGCCAAAGCTGCTGCTGCTGGCCTCAACCCTTCGGAGTTCTTTCGCCAAGCCGTGCTGACCAACCGCACGGAGGTTGTCGCTCGCCTGAAGACCACGCCCCACCGTGACCGCCTGCTGTTCATCTTCAGCAAGGCGAGCCGCGACATCGAGCAGCTCGCGCGCCAGGCCTGCGCCGACCACGAGCGTGGCGCCCTGTCCGAGGAGACCTACCTGCAGATGCTCGACCGCCTGCAGCTGATTGGGCGGTATCTGAAGGCCACGCTGGCCAACGTGGATTGAGCCGCCCATGCTGATTCGCGTCCGGCACTACCGTGAGGGGGTCAAGGAGTACCTGGAGAAAGGCCAGAAGCAGGGCCGTGAATTCACGCGCGACGAGATGGACGAGCGCGTCATCCTTGCTGGCGACCTGGATCTGACGGATGCACTGATCCGGTCGATGGAAGACACCGACGGCAGCCGGTACATGACCGTCACGCTGTCGTTCAAGGAGGATGAGCTACCGCGCGAGGTGCTGGCTGAGATCACGCGCGACTTCAAGGCATTCATGTTCGCGGCCTACCGGCCGGACGAGTACAACTACTACGCCGAAGCGCACGTCCCTCGCCTCAAGAGCTATCCGGATCAAAAGACGGGCGAGCTGGTGGAGCGCAAGGTACACATCCACGTCGTGGTGCCGGCGTTGAACCTGCTCAGCGGCCTGCGCCTCGATCCGTTCGGCAGGTTCGAGCAGCAGGTCCGCTTCCTGGAGGCCTTCCAGGAACACGTCAACGCCAAGTACGGTTTGGCCAGCCCGCGCGACAACCGCCGTGTGGCCTTCAACGACTCATCGGAGATGATCAGCCGCTACAAGGGCGACGCGTTCGACGGATCGAACCGCGAGCTGCGCTCATCGATCCTGGACGCCCTGCTGGCGCGGGACATCACCCGCTACGAAGATTTCCGCGCGCTGTTGTCCGAGTTTGGCGAGGTTCGCACGCGCAATGCGGGCGGTAGCAACGAATACGAGAACGTAAAGCTTCCGGGCGCGGCCAAGGGCGTCAACCTCAAGGACTACGTGTTCTCGCGCGAGTTCGTTGAGCTCAGTGCAGAAGACAAGCGCGCAGCGATGGAGGCCCGAGTGCAGGCGGAATACGTCACGCCTGGCCAGCCGCGCAGCACGCCGGCCGTGTTTCGTGAGGCACTGGCCGAGTGGCACGCGGTGCGCGCCCGTGAGGTCAAGTTCCTCAACAGTGGCAGTCCGTTCTACAAGATTTACCGAGAAGCGCCGGCGGACGAGCAGCGCAAGTTGCTGGCCGAGCGCGAGTTTCAGTTCTATCAACCCTATGGAGGTTTGGATGGCAAAGCAATCGACAGAGGCGAGCGCCGCGGATACGGCGAGCGGGATGCCTGGCGTTGGGCCGAACGAGTACGTGGACTCGGACGGGGTGATTCACCCCCAACCGCCGACCGCGAACGGGGAGTCGAAGCGCAGCAGCCAGGCGAACGTGACCGGCGAGGCGGGCACGGGCGTGGTGGCATTGACGTTGATGCAGATCGACCCAGCGCGGCGCCCGAATCCGCAGACCGTGTGCGAGGTCTGCCCTTCGGCGGTGTGGATGGCCACCCCGCGCGAGTTGAAGTGCTATTGCCGGCTGATCCACTACTGGAGCTGGGAGTCGACCAAGCCGAACGAGCTGACGCATTGCGACGGGCTGGCGATCTCCCTGGAACAGGAGCAGGAGAGAGAGGCAGCGTAAGTCCGTCTGCCGAGGATCTCGCTTGGCGGTTTTTGGCGGCACGGATGTATGACGCCTACCAGGCGGGCGGCCCCGCAGAACGGGCGCGCATGGGCGCAGCGAGCGCGACGAAGTTCACGCAGTACCAGTTTGCGCCGCCGCCGGGGGCGGCTGGGACGCCGGCGCCGTTCGGGCAGCGGCCTGGGCCGCGCAACCTGGCTGACATCAAGGGATTCGATGCGATCGGCTCGCTGCCGTTTGACCCTGCGCGGTCGGCTGCCGGATCAAATGCAATTAACAGCCAGACCGTTAGGGCTGACGCACCTCCCCATTACTTCCAACCGCCGTTGTCCTGGCCAGCGGCCGCCGGCGACATTGTGGTGCCGTTCAACAGCCGGGCGCGTCCGTCGACCGGTCGCGAGGCCGATAGCGTGCTTGACCAGCTGGCGCGGGATCTGTCGGAGCGGCGGGCCGCTGGCAGTGACATCGAGCGCGCCGAATTCCGGGAGATCAAGGCGAACCTGGATGCGCAGCGGCTTCTGGATACGCTCTCACGCACGCATGGGCTGATCGTCGACAAGTACGCGGTCACCAAGGGCGCAGACGGCGGTGATCGCATCCGTGCCGGCACGCGCAACCTGAACGTGTCGGATTTCCTGACCAAGGAATTGAATCTGTCCTGGGCGGACGCCGCGCAAGTGCTGCGTTCGACGTATCGGGCGCAGACCGGCCGGGAGATTGACGCGCCGTCACCGCAGCGGCCGGAGCCGACGCCGGCGCTGTGGCGCGAGTTCATGCTGCAGCGTGCGAGCTTTGGACAGGCCGACCGTGCGGTGTGGACCGCGCAGCTGCAGAGCGAGCGTGAACGGCGCGAGACGATCCGGTCAGCATTCCGCGCAGCGCGTAACGGCATCAGCGAGGATACAAAGCTGCCGCGGGCGCGGATCAAGGCGGCGCTGTCGATGGCGCGGATGACGCGCGTGGAGCTGGAAACAGCGCTCAGCCGCGCGATCACCGCCGAGCGCGATACGCTGCGCGCGTCCCGGCCGTCGCAGGAGGATCGCTACCTGGCGTATCTCGCCGCTCGTGGCCAGCGCGGCGATACCGCAGCGCTGTTCGAGCTGCAGCGGCTGCGCCCACAAGAGCCGAGCGAAGATCCGCGCCGCCTTACGATCGGGCCGGCGCGCCCGGTGCAGCCCAATGCGATCTTGTATGACGGCCCCATCATCACGCACCAGGTGCAGCGCAACGGCGACGTGGAGTATCAGCGCAATGGTGCTGCGTTGCTGGTCGACCAGGGCAAGTCCGTGCGGCTATGGCAGAACGATCAGGACGCGATCGAAATCGCCCTGCGCCTGGCGCAGCAGAAATTCGGGCCCGTGCTGCAGCTGTCTGGCCCGTTGGAATTCCAGATGGAGGCAGCGCGGGTGGCGGCCGATGTGCGGCTCCATGTGGAGTTCGCTGATCCCGCAATTAACCGCATATTCGTGGAGCGCGGGGACGATCTGCGCGAACTGGATGCACAGCGGGCTCGCAGGCCAGACCCCGAGGCCGACCGGCCCGGCCGATCGATGTATGGGCCTGAGCCGACGAACGCACCACAGCCCTCAGCAAGCGAACCAGCGAAACCCGACATGTCGCGCCCTGATCCAGAGCCGGGTGGCGACATTGAGCGCTGACGTGGTGTGCGCCGCCGGCTATCAGCGGTCTTCTTCCTCAGTGGTCAGTTCCATCGCCGCGCTGGCCAGCTGCTGCCTCCCATCCCAAATCGCATAGACCCGACCCACTTTGCCATCACCGCGCTCATAGGCAAAAAACGGAGTCTCGATCTGTCTTGGGGCGGCTCGCCAAGAGGCGCCCTCTCGCGATGACGAGTCGTAGCGTTGATACGAGCGATATGGAACCGACTTGCGTGTAAAGCGCTTGTAGATGTCCTTTTCTACCGCATCCACGTTCGACAGCAGATGCATCCCGGCAGTGTCGGGATAGGCCACGCACGCCAGGCCATTCGATCGTGCGATGTGGATCGCGGTATCGAAGAACGTGTCGACGATCGACTTGACCGCATGCGTCGTCCCCATCTCCCCGATCGGATTCAGCGCGCGAATCACCAGGCTGGGAGTGGTCGGGTCGATGCTCGGTATCACTTCCACGTAGAGCAGTGCCATCCCTGCCAAGCGCTTGGCGGCCGGGTCGACCACGAGCAGATGCAGCTGCCGCGCCTCGCACCACATTGCGGTGTTCGCTCGCGTACAGAGATTCGCGGCTTCCTTTGCAAAAAATGCTGCGGGGGACTTCGAGATAATCGCGATCAGCTCGGTTGAACGCAGATCGCTGCCTTCGTCCTTGAACTTGGCGCGCTCCCGCTTGACCCAGCGTTCATATTTGGGTGCTGCTTTCTTTGTCGCATACAAGATGGCGCGCTTGAGCCAAGCCGCTTCTGACTCGCGGTCTTGCCGGACGACCCCAAGTCTGCCCGCAAGGAACGCACAATCGCTCTCGCAAAAGCGCTCGACGAACCGATCAACCCGCGCGTCCACAGCGTCGGGGAGCTGGGTCTGCACGTACTGGAGCAGCGCATCGAGACGCTCGGCGGCCGACACGCTCTCCGGGTCAAATTTCAGCAGCGCATCGAACTCGCGGCGGTCCCATTGGTCGGCCACCGAGTCGCCGCGCGCCACTGCCATCAGCACACCAAGGTGCATCGAGAGCGATGCCGGATCAGCCGCGTCAGCATTCATGAGACGCCGAGGTTTCAGGTTAAGGCAAGCATCCTCCATCTTGCCAAAATTTGACGGGCGGAAACGCTCTGCGCACTCGGATGCGCGCACCAAAGACAGCAGGTATTCGCGGTTGATTGGCGCACCCACCATGCGCCACTTCGTATGGCGCCAGCGCATAGGCACGGGCGTGCGCACTGGCAGCACATTCGCATCGGTCTCCCGGCCGACCACGGCCTGCCAACGTGACTGCACCACATCGACCGATGTGCGATACACCAGCGCTACCGCATCGGCTTCCAATGCAGTAATCGTGGAAGCCGATGGCCCGCCACCGGCGAGCAGCTCGTCCATGATCGGGGAGAGTCGCTCAAGCGCTTCTTCCAGCGCTGCATCCGATGTCCATAGCGCTTGCAGCAGAGCGGGAAGAACGATGCCGCCCGTGCGGGCCAGCAGTTTCGGAAGCAACGGGACGAGCGCGGCGCGGTGTTGCTGGGTGGCTTCGTCCCGTGCAACGTGATACGCCTGCCGCTCGGCCTCGTCGCCATGGTATGGGAAGCGGCCGACCTCGGCGTCAATGCGACGAGAAATCGCGTTTGCGATGCATGATTGATTGCCGCCCAACTGGCTGAAGCTCCGGCGCGCGAAGGCATCATCGATCAACACGTCATCAACGGCATCATGACGGCCCCAATAGCGATACCCGTCAATCCCCCTGGCATCACGGTGATACCAGTCACGAAGCGCCTTGAGTGTTCGCAACTCCCGCTTCTCGACGAGGTAGCACAACAACGAGGGGCCCAAAGGCGCGAGCTTCGATGCCTGATGCAGAGAATCGAGGCTCGGCATTGGCACCGCGCTCACCAGATATTGGTATGAAACGATGTACCCGCCGGCTCGCGCCTGGTCCAGCCACTCCACGACCAGTTGAACCGGAACGCCCCGTGCGCGATCTCCCACCACGGACAGCCATGCATCGAGATCCGATGCACTCGACTCCCGAAAGAACGGCTGGAATGCAAGTATTTCCTCGGGTGTCCGATAGCCGTGCCGTTCCAGCAGCGCCAAGTAATCGCGCAGATCGCCGCGAACCGTGAGGTAGCCCTTGCATGCGGCAAGCTGCTCCAGGTTCAACGCATAGGGCGCAGCGGCCAGCAGCTCCAACTCCGTGGTTGGGGCAGGGCGATTTTCGATTTTGCCGACCTCCAACAGCATTGTCTGGCAAGCCGCGATGGCCGAAGAGCCTGCGCCCATGCCGATCAGCCGGCGTGTCATCTCCCACGAAGGTTCGTTGTTAGCGTCGAGCGTTTCCTTGAAAAGCCCACTGTCCTCGCAGACATCGACCTGCGCGCATTCGAGCAGATATTTCCACCGGTCAGTTGGGGCCGCCCAGAGGCGCTTCTGCACCTGATCAAAGACGGCGGCAATGCTTGCGACACCTGCCGACTGCAGGAGCTGCAGATTGGCGCGCAGCCGATCCGGCTTGAGTGACCACAGTTGGTCGTGGAGAGCTTCCACCATGTGTTCACGATCCACGCCATGCGGGGTCAACAGCCGGATCGAGGCGCGCAATGCGCGCACGCGCTCCGATTCAATTTCAGTCTGCCCAAAGCGGTCGCGTCGGAGAAAGCGAAGCCAGGCGAAGTCAGCCGGTTCACGAACCACACCCTCCTCCACGAAGATCATCAGCAACCGAGCTTCACGGGGCCCGATCGATGTCTGACAAACCTCCGCGATTCGGGAAATTTCCTTCAACCCTACGCGAGCCATCGCCTTCAGCGCGACGACGTCCACGCGCCAGACCCGCTTCAGATCCTCGACCTCGCGGGCACCTGTCAAATGGCGCAACGCGAAATCCACCTCGTCGCAGTAGTGAAAGGTACGCCCCAGGGTCCAATCTGCGAACGTCTCAAAGATGTACTCACGCCCTTCTGGCGTGCGCACGGCGCGAAGCAACTTGCGTGCGCGTTCCAGGTTGAAGCGTTCTGGCAGGAAGAGTCGTCCGAACTGCCTCAAGCGGCTATAGCTGCCGGGAAGCAGGGGCGCCGCCACGGGAATTCCCAATGCTCGCCGAACGTGAGGCTCCCAAGACGGCGAAGTCTCTAACAAGTCGGATAGGTGATACGCCACATGTCGGCGATACTTCCGAATCCTGTCCTTCGCCTGGCTCAAGGGATGAACGTCGTCCTCGGCGCCATACGTTGTTGCCCTTTTCGGGGAAGGCGACGACTCGCATTTCGACAGCATGAAGTTACGAAAGGCGGCGTACGAAGGATCCTCATGGGTCACTGGTCAGTCCTTTGTCATATTTGGCGCGGATGGCCGAATCCTTGTCGACATATCGGCACAAGTGGGGTCAGTTTCAGATGGCTGAAGAAACTAGACCATTCGTTTGGGCACAGAGGCTTGATCGCCGCCAGCGCGTCGTCGGTGACACCACTCACCCTAGCGTCCCCGATGCCCGTTCACGTTTCCGCAGGCGCTTCGAGATTTCATCGAACGCAGCAAGTTTGGCGTCGTCCGATGAGCCGTACCCAACTCCCTTCCAGCTGACGCCTTCTTCTTCCATCGGACTGACGGTATAGGTCCAAGACCGCCCACTGAACGCAACAACGACACGATTGCCATCCGCATACAGGTTGGAACGGCCATCCGCCGTACGCTTCCAGGCCCGCGCTAGCCAGCGCTCCCGCTTCGTCGACCTGTCCTCTTCAAAAGAGGCCGTATGTTTCTTCAGCTCAGTGACCGGAATCTGCATCGTTGCCGCGCACCGCCCATCGACCCGGATAGATCCCATCACGTTTGGGTGTCCCAATAGATGGGGAAGCCCACGTCGAACGGTGTTGCAAGCTGCGCATAAGAACTGTTCACTCTTCCGCCCTTCCACTGCGATGCACGTCCATCCGTGTTGCGGAAGATCAGGCCTAACCCATCGCCCGTTTCGCCGAATCGCGGGATATCGCGTCCCACCTTCACTGTGAAGCTTCATCGTTGCTCTTCTTGTCTCGTAGGGGGCGCGCATCAACTTGCCGTGGTGCCATGGACAATCACGACACCGTCGCGACTCATCTCGACATAAACATTGTGGCCACTGAGTTCGTAGCCTTCCCCACTGGAGCTGTGCATGTAGGACAGCACGCCACCGCCCTCAAAGTGCAATGTGTGGGAAACGGTGTCGAAGACGCGAGCAATGTGGTGTTGGGTCACCTGTGAAATATCGGCCACACTCAATGCCCGAATAGCGGGCAACTTCCCGTCGATGCTGCCGTCCGGCCCGCAATTGACCGCAATGCCGTCCGGGTTCGTTACGGAATAGCTGCCATCATCGTGCTCGATGCGCACACCATCTTGGATATAGACCACGTCGCGTCGGTTCGAGCTCGATGGCTTGTCTTCATTCGGCATTGCCGGAACCCCAGACTGGTCGGGATTCTCCGGGAACCCCGCTCTCCGATAGCGTGGCGCTTGCCCGCTTCGAAAACAGCGGCAGGCGAAAGTCGCCAACACAGACGCTATGCACGGCCCTAGTGGCTCTTTCGGTAGGCCCACTTGGCGAACACATAGCCGCCGAGTGGCGTTAGCCCGAACTGGATGGCCAGGGGTATCGAATACGCATATTGGCCAAGCTCCCACCCCCCTCCAATGAGGTATTGGATTGCAGCCCGTGAAACCACTGTCGCCAGCAAGAATGTCGAACCGGCTGCGAGCAGAGCCCGGGTGGGCTTCGCGAGTGGCAACGGTGTCGGCAATCCGCGCTTTGCGCCCCACCAGGTCAACCAACTGAGGCCGCCGGCGACGAGAAACGTAAGTGCTGTGGCATACGTTTCGTCTCCCTCGTTTAGGCCTAATTTCACGCACGCCGGAAGAACGCCAAGGGGCAATATCTGCAGGCTCCCGTAGGCGACCGCGATCATGCTTGCAACGCGCAGCCTCTGATCTTCTCGTGAGACGCCGGCCACGGCATGTCGACGAAACAAGCGCGCGACTACCGTCCAAGAAAGAATGATGCTCACAAACGTCGATGCGCAGGTCTCCCAATGCACGAACCAAACGATCCCCATCAGGGTGAGCTCGGGCATCAATGGGCGAATGGTTACATCCAGAAGCAAGGCAACGATCGCGCCGAACAGCCAGTAGCCCGCGACAAACGCGGTCAAGACGGGCCAGTCCGGCTGGTAGGTCAATATTTTTCGATTCTCAAGGCTTCGCTGGACGACGAAGAAAGTCGTTCCTGCCACCAGTGGAACCACTTGTGCATCACTCCAAATGGAGGCCGGGATTAGCGCCTGCTCCCACTCGTACCTGCCAGGCGTGAGCGAATCTAGGAGAGCGTAAGCCAGCCCAAGCATTTTTAATGCAAGGAGTGTGAAGGAGGCTTTCCAGGGAAGCGTACCGAACCGCGATGGTTGTGATTCTGTAGTGCTCAGTGTGGTTTGTGTCATGTGGCGCGCGGAGAAGTCAGGCGCGCCGACTTCATCCGACAGTTGATGTTGGTGCGCATACTCCTGCCTTGAGCGGTCGCAAGTTCGCACACCAGGTTTGCGATCGTTCCTCAGAGCGCGTGATTCCCGCCCTGATACTTTTGCAGAATCTCTTTGGCTGCGCGCTCAAGCGAATCCTTACCGGCATCGAGGAGCTTGCGTGCCGACTTTGCTAGTCGCTCCTCGGCATCGTTCGCGGCATCCTTCACCTTCTGCGTAACCTTGTGCGAGACGGCCGCCGCCCCGTCATAGATCGCCTGCACTTGATCCGCAAGCGTCGGTTGCGGGTAATGGTTGCGCCAGCGCAGATAGCCCCACATGGAGCTAGGCTCACGACCCTTCGTTTCCAGGGGAAGCGTTCCGTCTTTCAGATACCGATCCAAGTCGGCACGGTCTTGGCGGACCATGACCGGTGGATACATGTCACCCTGCCCGCCCTCGTCGACCGGCGCGAAACGCTTGAGCGTTCCTTCCGGATCGCGCTGAAGGTCCACGTCAATCTTTGCCCACTCGGCTTTCCATTTCGCATCCAGCTGCTTCAGTTGTTCCATCCGTGCCTGCTGCTGCATCCGCCAAACCGCATCGCTCGGGGCACCGAAGGGCTTGAACCATGCGCGCGAGTCATGCACGTAGTCGTCGAAGATACGTACCACACGGGCGTCGAGCGGCGAGGTGTCATTCCAGTAAGTCTTGACCTCACGCCATTCCTTCACCTTATCGCCCCACACCTTCTGTTGGATGCCCGCCTCTGCTGCGGTCTCAGCTCCAACATACGGTGCGAGCAACAGGGCCGCTCGCATCCATGCATCCGAGTAGGTAGGGTCGTTCTCGCCTCTCGCGAGATCTTCCGCCTCTTCGCTCAGCATCGCATTCGCGCCGGCAAGCTCGCTCGCACATTGGGCACTGAAGTTCTGTGCGCGTTTGAAGAACGGCTGATTCTCAAACGCCTGGGCACCGCTGGCCAAGCGCATGCGGCGCCAGCGAAGGTAGAGGCCGTATTGCACGTGTACGGCGCCCGTGGTCCCACCGCCCTTCTTGCGAATGAGCGGATTCACTACGTCGACGTAGTCGTTGAACGCCTTGATGAGCTGAGGGGAAATCCTTAGGGATGCGCGAGCTTCGGGGGCGACGTTCTTCGCCGTGGGATTCAATGGCACCCCGCTGGCGACGGCCTCTCTGTACATCTTCGCCAGGGTAACCTGCGAAATCTTGTTGCTGTCGTCGGGCTTCCCGTCGGGCCCACAGCCGCGCCCTTGGTCGCCTGGCTGATAGGCGCCGCCGACGTCAGTATGCACGCCAGGATAGGCAAGCTCCAGGACGTTGTCAGCGGGCGCAACCTTGTCCAACGGAAACGCTCCGCGCACTTCATGCGCAGAAACAAGATGTACGGTGCGCTTGACGTAGCCCGGAACGCGCAAAAATTCCTCCGCGCCCCACCCCGCGTGCCCCGTCGCCACCTTGGTAACGTTGGCGATGCCCACCGACGCGACGGTATCGAAGATGCCGAGGAAGTCAAAGCTGACGCGCACGCCCGCCAACGACATATCGTCGTCCAAGGCGTCCTTGAGCCAGTTGGCAAAGACGCGCGCCTCCGCTGCGCCGCGCGAGAACCCGAACACAGAAAGTCGGATGCACTGCAGCTTTGGTTTGCTGTCAGCGATCAATGCTTTGAGCTTCTTTGACAAGATCTCACGCCGCTGGCGCAACAGGGCGCGCCGCTCCTCGTGGCGTGGCGGGGTCCGGAGCGTCTCAATGGCAGTGCGCACCATTTCGATTTTGCTGGCCTTGGCAAGTTGCTCGACTTCGTTGCCGCCGGCGCCGACGAGATTTGCGACAGGGAAATTCAGGTCGGCGGAGATTTGGCGCACCAGCGCACGTTCGTCGAGACCCAAGGCCTCCGTGAGCTTCTGACCGTAGTACAGACGGTGCAATTCGTCGGTGACCTGTAGCAACGCCCAATTGATCCGGGCCTCGCCGCCCCAGCCTGCACCGAGCCCCACGCGCGCGTGATCGCCGCGGCCTGTATCGCCGATTTCCTTTTGGAACGGTGTCCCAATGCCGGGGACATAGATTGCTACTCGCTCCTTCGTTGCTTCAAAGATGTCGAATAGCCGAGCTACGTTGCTGTGGGCTTGCCGCGGTGTATCCCGATATTTATTGTTATTCGTACCGTCGAAGAAGAAGCTCAGTTGGAACTCTCTCGAACAGTGCGTTCCGAAGTTTTCCATGCGGCAGGATGCAAAGCGTGCCTGCTCATCCAAGGTCAGAGCGAATGGATTTGACCCCAATGGTTCAAGTTCAGCCATTCTTATGCTCCTGGCCAGACTGCGAGTCAGGGGCGGAATAGAATTTTGCAGCGCAGGCCGGATCTGCTTGGCAGACATCTGCCGGGTATTTCAGCCCGTCAGGGAACCCTGGAAAGCCAGGAGACGTACCTGACGGGATAGCGCGGATCTTCTTGCCCGGGAAGAACGCCAGCCATAGAAACCCAGAGTGGATCGTGTCATATCGCTCGACAGGGACCGTTGCCTTGTAGAGGGCATTGGGGTCTTTTTCCCATAGCGGGGTATCACGCCACTCGACCTCAACGGTCAGCCCTGGTCGCCACTTCGCTGGTAATCCAATCGACCCTGCAATCTTTGTACCGCCAGCGTGACTGGACATCCCGCCAGCCCACACTCCGTCGACGTAGACCACGCCGAGCCCTTCGTCCATATAGTTGAGCACCTGGACGGACAACCCCAGTTCGTCGTCGGGTTTAGCGTTCGTTGGCTCCGGATGAGATGGCTTGCAGCCCGTGCTGAGCAGCACGAATATCAGCACTCCCAACCACAGATGAATGCGATTTCTCTTCTTCATGTCGGTGTATTCCTGGGCCACTTAGGCAGCGTGCGGTTGCAGCAGCCCGGCATCATTGAGGGCTGCAGTGATTTTGCGCACAACCACCGCATCATGCATCCGCGAATCGGGGCTGGCAGCGTCGAGCACCGCCTGGATGCAGGCGTATGCCTGCGACGGTAGCCCAACAAGCGTGCCAAAAATGTGGGGACTGTTCCGGACCAGATTCAGCATGGCACCGGGCCGCGCAAGGGCCTGCAGTTGCCACATCTGCTCTGCCGTACACATGTAGGGCGTGCCATCCGATTCGTCGCCGACGCCGCTTGCGCCATCACTGACGCACCGCAGTGTCCCGTTTCGAAGGAAGTACCACCACTGCATGCCAGCAAGGAAGCGGCTGCGCTGCGTGTCGGTGAACACTTCCAGAACGGCATTCAGGGCGTTGGTATCCGCCAATCGAATCAGAAACGCAGTGCCCTCGGGGTCCACGGCTTCCATCTGGTTCCGAAGGTGGCTGAACGGATCGGTCGACAGGCCTTTCGAATTGATGAAGCTCAGCATTGGCCTGCCGGACGTCTCTCGCAGCAGAAAGGCTAGAAACGTGAACCGCTCCTGCGGCTCGTCCGGGACACGCAACAGAGTCGGCGCAATCTCGCTTAGGCCGGGGCCGTCATAGCGCCCTTCATAGAGGGAGCGCGACTGGATGCCAGGAAAGCGGCGCCGGCAACGGTCTGCGAAACCGGTGTCATATCCGTTGTCGATCAGCGCATAGACGTTGCGTGTTGGCAATGCGGCTAAGAGCCGTTCGATGGCATCGGCAGGGTAGGCGTCCACCCACGCCGGGGGCGTGTCGCGCCTATCCTTGGTCTCGAAGTCTGTAGCCATGGTGTTCAACGATGTAGATTGCTCAGGTTCAACCATTCTTGATGGCAAAGGCGTGCTGATCACCAAGGGCGCGCAGCATGCACTCCACGCAGATGCTCTGCGGGAACGCCGGCAATGGATACGACTGGTTCACCGGCCCGTCAAAGGTGCGCTGCGCGGCCTTGTAGGTAATCGGCCCGGAGCACTCAACGGTGATGTTGCCGCCCTCCAGGGTGATGGCCGCCCCGGCCGCCGTCGCCAGGCGAATCCGCTTGGCCGCCGCAAAGTCCACGTTCATGTTGGCCGACACCAATTTGAGGTCGTCCTTGGCCATGAGCTTGAGCGCGTCGTGCTGCGCCTGGACGTCAATGTTGTCCTGGCCAGCGGTCAGCTGCAGGCCGATGTTGTTGTCACCGGCCTTGGATAGGCCCGCCGCCACGCCGATCGCTTGCCCAGCGTGCACGCGCGCCTGTTTGCCCACGGCGATGTTGGTGTCTTGACCGCTGCCCAGCGCGATGCTCTCGCCGTTGGCCAGCTGCAGATCCTGACCGGCCACCATAACCAACCCGGCACGGCCGTTCGCGTGCACCATCGCCTCGCCCTGGTGCGGCACTTTGCCCTGCGTGCTGGTGTTGCCTGCACTGGCGTCCTGCTTCGCCGCATCGAGCGCCTTGCCATCCACCATGCCGGCGGCTCCCTTCTCCTGCTTGGCCAGCGGCGCGTTGTCGTCTTTCGCTGCAGAGAGGCCTGCCGTCTGGTGCGTGACCGCACCTTGCCCCAAGGTTTCAGTGAGCGCCTTGGCCTGTTTGATGAGCGCAATGCCAGCGGCGTTGTCTCCCGTCGGCACGGCTTTGCCGCTGGCCGCATCGCGGTACGTGGTCAGCAGCAGACCTGTCTGGCCGCGCACGGCGCCGTGGCCATCGGTGCGCAGCTCAAAGCCCTGGCCGCGGAAGCTGCCGCGCCGGTTGTCCTGCTGGTGGACGAGGTGGCCCAGGTTGAGCTGGGTGTGCTGCTGCGTGGTGGCGAGCTGCGTGCGCAGCTGGCCGTCGCTGTCATCAAAGACAAGCTGGTTGTAGCCGTTTCCGCCGTGCTCGGCGCTCTTGAAGCCGGTGTGGGCAGCGGCATTGCGGTGGCCATCCGCCTCCGTCCCCATGCCGTGCCAGGCCGGGCTGTTGCCACCCGCGAGATTACCTTGTGAGCTGCCGGCGCCGTCGCTGCCTTGCTTGTAGAGCGCACTGCTGTCGCTTTGGCCGGATGCGCCCTGGCCGCCCGGTGTGGGCAAGATGCCAGCCTCGCCTTGTCCGTTGTACATGGCGCCAATGACCACCGGCTGGTCAATATCGTCTTCTTGGAATTTGACCAAGACTTCCTGACCGATACGTGGCAGCCACTGCCACCCCATGCCGGCACCGGCCTGACGCTGCGCCACACGGACCCAACGGGTGCTGCGGTCGTCTGCACGCTCGCCCAACTGCCAGGGGAAGCGCACGCGGACTTCGCCGGCAGGCGTGGCGTGGTGCTCGCCCTCCCCGCCGGCTTGCGTCTGGCCATCCGGGCCGACCACGATGGCGCAGTGCACGCCCTGCGCGGTCGGTTCTGCGTACAACCGCCCCGTGTCGGGATGGGTAACGGCCGGGCGCCACGGCCGGCGGGCGTCGCCGGCGCGAAACAGGCCGGCATAGCCATGCGCACGTGCAGCTGCGAGCAATTCACGGGTGGGCGTGCCGCGCTCGATGCGCTCATCGTCGGCCATGAAGCCAAACGCGCCCGGTCCGGCTTCCGGTGGCGTGGGTGGCGCATCGAACCGCAGAGCGGCATCGAGCCCTCCCAGGCGGGCGCCAAGCGCGGCATGCGTGTCGGCAGTCAAGTTGTTGATGCCGCAGTGCTCGACCAGATCCATGAGCAGCGGATAGGCCCCTTCCACGTCTTGCGGAAGGTGCGGGCAGTCCACGATTTGCATGCGCGTGCCGCTGCGCAGCGTGCGGACCGTGCCACGCCCAGACACCAGCAGCGCACGCGCCTCCAGGCTCTCCATCACCTGTTCAGCGATGCGCTGCGCATTGGCAGAGTCCGGTGCAAGTGACGGGCTGACCGACAGGTACGCATCGGGGCTGCCGGCGTTCGTTGCCAATCGTGCCGGCGCATGGGCGCGCACACTGTGCTTGCCCTCCGGGTCCCACGCGGCCGCCGCGACGCCGCCTGCCGTAGCGCGGTTGTGGCACATCAGTTGTTGGATGGCATCGCGCGCTTCCAGGCTATGCGCCCGGTGGAAGCGGATGCCGCCATCTGCGGCCGACTCCACGTCTTCGGCCAATTGCGTGCTGTCGGCAAAGATCAGCAGCGAATGACCGTTGGGCGCCTGGTCGTCTTCGACCGTGGTGAAGCCCAGCCCCGCCTCAGCCAGCAAGCGTGTGACAAAGTGGTAGTCGGTCTCGCGAAACTGCGCAATGTGGCTGCGGGTGCCGAACTCGGCCATGCGGGCTTCGGCGCCGGCACCGTAATGCCACGACGCATACGGTTCGTACGGCGACAGCACCTGCTCGAAGATGTCCGCCAGCGGCCGGTTCTGGAACACCTGGCTGTGGCGTTGCTGGGTCGTCAGCCAGAACCACGGCACCACCGTCAGGCGGTAGCGCGTGAGGCTGCCATCGGCGCCGAGTTTCTCGGCGAGGCGAACCAGGCCGGTGCGCTTGGTCTGCGTGCCGCTGGCCAGCGTTGTGGTGAGTGTTACTCGCTGGCCAATCAGGGATTCCAGCGCGATACGCGCGTTGGCGCTCACCGCAACGATGCGCCACTCGAACAGTTCGGACAGCGCCTCCCGGCCAAGCCAGGCTTCGACGGCCAGATCAGCCAGCGCGCCGTCGCCCTCCAAGGCGTACAGGCGGTTGGCTGGGGCAAACAGGTTCTGCAGCAGAGTCGTGGTGTCCATCGTCGGCATCGAATGTTCAACATGCCCGACGTGCTACAGAAATGCGGGCCCACCATTTTAAATGGCAAGCACCGCCTTTTGAACAATCAATACATTCAATAATGCTTGATGAGCATTAAGAATGCGAAACAATTAATATTCTGATAATCAGATTTCGGATTTACTAATTTCACTATCGTCTGCCCCGGCCTGCTCCTGCCGGGGCACACCGGCCAGCTCCAGCAGGGCCGCAAAGACCCGCTTGCGCAGCCGATCGTCGCGGTCGGCTTGCTCGCCATCATGCCGCACCACATGCTCGATGATGCGGCCTCGCCGCCGCATGATGCTGTGCGTGGCCACCTTCTGTTCCAGGTATTCCTGCAAGTCCGCTCCCATCGTTTCGATCAGCAGGCGACCCGGTGCAGCCATGGACCCCGGCGGCGCCGGCACCTCCAGTTCGAAATCCGCACGGCAGTGCGCGGTCGTGCCGTCCGCCAATGTCACCTCACTGTCGAACAGCGGCTTCTTGAGCGTCACGGTGACACCCCTCTTTTTTACCCACTCCATCACTTTGAGTAGCGATGTAAGGGTGTGCCGTTCGTAGCTGCTGTCCAGTGGCACAGGTTCGAGCATCTTGAAGGCATGCTGGGCGAACGCTTCACGTACCCGGGCGATACCGCTGTCGTCCCGATCCATGACCGCAAGCACCCAATACGGCGGGTTCGCGAAATTCTGGTCGCGGCCGCCGATCCGAATCTCGCTTGCGGGCGATACGACAGCTGGCCCCACCTTGGTGAACTTCGTGGCGGCCGACGCGCTCACCCCGTCGGCGACAAAGAGGAGATAGCCCATACGCTTCTTCCCCTTGGGCCACTGCAGTTTGTCCACCTGAGCCATGAAATCGCCAGGCTTGATCCAAGCTTCGGTCGTCATCATGTTCCCGAGCGTGAGCGCCTCGGTCACCTCTTCCTCAACGGCAAATCGCTTCAGGCGAACCCACGGGCTGACCGACTTCTTGCCAGCGTCCAAGTCGTTTGTGGAAACCGTGCTGAACCCTGCCTGTTCCAGGAGGGTGTATAGGATGCGCCCCAGCTTTGGCAAACGGCGTCTCCGACTCGTACCACTACCGCTACCCGCCTGACCGCTAGGGCGCTTGCCACCCGCTTCGTGAGCCTTATCGAGATAGTCCAGCGAATTTCGGATCGGACGCAGCGGCCGGTGCTTGCCTGGCTCAGCGTGAGCGTCGTCCTCATCCTCGGACGGATCGGTACGAAAGGCTTTGAGCACACAGGAATGTTTGTCGCGCCCGACGATGCGCACAAAGTGCCGGGGGCCATCCCCGTAAATGCGCGCTGTCATCCGTGGCCGGGGCCCGGAGGGGTCGCCGTCCAGGCAGTCGCACTCCAGCCAGTAGCGAGGCTCCTTGCCGTTATGCATCTCGGCAAGGATGCCCGCAACGACCTGCGCATCCTTCTCTTCTGCTTTCATGCCGGCACCGCAGTAGCGGCGAACCGATTCCGCCTCTGCAGTGGTGAGTTGGCGCAGAACGGTGTTCTTTTCGTTGGTCTTAATCAACCGCATCGATCCCTGTCCTTTTGCGAGTTCAACATCCGGCCGGCTCAGCCTGCGATCCCAATGTCAACGTACCAATTTAAACCATCAATCCGCCCGGTCTCTCGTGCCCACCCATCCCGAGCGCGACTACTTCAGCTTGGCTTCGATTTCCTTGAGTGTCGCCAACGTCTGAAGTTGCGTGTTCAGGATCTCCACCAGCAAGCGCGTATTCGTATCGTTGACCTGAGCGGATTGCGTCGCGAAATCGGGCTTCTTCAGCGTGTCGGCCTGCGCCACGACCGCATTGATTTGCGCAACAGTCGCCTGCGCCGCCGTCATGTCAACGGCAAGCGGTGCCTGCGCGTGGGCCACGCCAATAGAGAGCGAAGCGCAGATGGCCACGCAAAGGGAAATTTTGTTCATTGTCGGTATCACCTAAAGAGAGCCGGCCCACGCCGGCAAATTTGAATTGCGTTTCGCCGAGTTTCGATCGGCATTCCTCATCGGACTACCACGTCGAGCTGGGCAGCTTGGCTTCGATAGCCTTGAGCGTGGCGAGAATTTCTGTCTGCGTCGCCAAAAGCTGGGCCACCATTCGGGTGTTGGCGTCCAGCGGGGCGCCATTGGATCTCTGCTCGTCGACGTCGCCACCGCGCAAGCGGTTCGGCACGCCGATGATGGACACGTCTGGCTCATCCCTATCGTTGTGAGCCGGCATTTGCGCGCGCGCAGCGCCGGCGATGACAACATAGGTCGTGGCAATTGGTACGGTCTCAGTCATGGTTCTATCCTCATTATTTTTTGCATAGCAGCGGATTTCCTCCACCTGCTGCCGTCAGGCTCCTTCGGCGGTCTCGTGCCGCCACTTACGGGCAATCATCAAAATCGCTACCAGGCACAGCGCCGACGCGCCAGCCACCCAGGTCGGCCAGCTTCCGCCGGCCTGCAGCAGGGCACAGAACATTTGGTCCATCTCTATGGAACTCCGCGCGACAAGGGGAGCCAGCCCCATCAGGAACGCATAGGCGACCAGAACCAACCCGAAGGCGGTGTGCTGGGCTTTCCATTCGCGGATCAACTCGTCCTCACTGACTTCAGCGCCGACTTCTCCAACTGCCCTCGCCGGTGCGTTCTTTGCGCTCTCATCCGCCCTGTCTTGCGATTGCATGTCCATGTCCTTCCCCCTGCCTGGTGTTATCCGTCGGTTACCAGCGCACGCGCTGATACCAGACGTTGTTCATGTAGATATCGATGGCACCCGAGCTCTGTGCCTTCTGCCAGACGACCTGGTCGTACACGTTGACCGTTGTTCCGTCATCCACACCGCCCATACGGAATCGGCCGACCTGCTTTCCGACACAGGCACGCAAAACAGATGTCGCACCTTGTTGAGCCGCACCCTTCAGGCTGTAGCCGTAGACACTGTTTGACGCGGGTTGGCCCTGCACCACGAATTGATCGAAGTCGGCCGGCTGGAGCGGGGCGGGGCACGGATCAAACGGATCGTTGACCGGCACAGCGCGATTGCCGGTCTCTTCGGCTTCTTCACAGCGCGGGAATGGGCGACCGTGTGCGAGGTCGAAGTACAGACGGTTGATCGGTTCTTGGCATTCGGCAACGCCCTTCGGCCCGCCGTTGGAGGCAGGGTTGGCCAGACACAGCAGCACCTTGCAGCCGTAGTCGCTTGCGCTGGCGTGGCCTGACACCATCAGCGCAGCGAGCACGCCGATCCGAGCCAGGGATTGGATGGGCAATTTCATGGGATCAATGTGAAAGGAGTCGTACAACAATCAAGGTGGTCAGGCCGCACGCCACGGCCGCACTACACAGCCCCACCACAATGCGGTCCAGATGTCGGCGAACGCCTTTGTTTGAACGTGTTGCATTCGCTGTATCAAGGGCCTCGCGGACCACTTCGAGCAGCTGCGCGCGCGCTTGCTCCGAGGCCTTCAACGCGACGGCCCCGACCAGCATTTCACGCGCGGCGCTCGCGTCCTTGACGGCAGCCGCCATCTGCAGGATTCGCTCTGTCAGCAGGGTGTCGAAGCGGTCGACTTGCTTCCCGAACTTGAGCGCCGCGAACTCGCCGGCGCGCTCGATGGCCTCCCGGGCTTGCGGCACCACGTTGGTCATCGCCGCCACGTCCTGACGCAGCGCGTGCACATCGCCCAGCAGCTCGGCCAGGAGTGCCTCTTGGGCGGAGGTTTCTGCCATGGCGTTAGCGCATCAGCGCCGCAAAGGCGACATCGAGCTGCGCCTGCACGCCCACCGCCAGGCGGCGCATCGACACCTTGCGCGCCAGCTCGGTTTTCTCCTGCGGCGACTGGGCGTCGCGGATCATCGCCTTGTAGTCCGTCGTGTCGTCCAGCAAGTCACCGATGGTCGTCGCACTATTGGCCAGCTTGCCAAACAGCTCGTTCTCGTGGATGGCGGCCTCTTCGCGCAGAATGAAGCCGCGATGGGACGCGTGGAATTTGAAGAGCATCGGAAACATGCGTTCCACCGAATCGCGGGGGTCTACCCGGTTCAACAAGACGCGGATGCGCTCGCGCTCGACACCGATGTCATCGGACAGGGCTTCGATGGTAGAAATGGTGTCGCGCTCCTGCTTGGCATCCGGCACCGTCGGCACCACGAAGAAGTCAAAGTCTTCGTGAGAGCCCTGATAGCTCTTCATGCGGCTAACAAGCTCCTCGACGTTTGACGCCCCTACGTCGACCACGACCGAGTCCAGCGACATGATGTTCTCCTGCAGCGCGCCAAACTCGTTGCCCCGCATCTGCATGCCATCGTTGTCATCCGCGTTGATCGTCTCGACAGCGATCACGGTGGCGTTGCCCAGACGGGGTGCCAGCAGGTGACGCGATGCCAGGCTCTTACCCACGTTGCCCGAATAATTAATCACTGCAATCTTCGTCATGGAGGATTCCTCTACTGTTCTGAATTTAAAGTTGGTGTGGTGTCAGCGGTCCATCTCGATGCCCGGTTCCACCGCCGCGCGGTCAGGGGCTTTGGACGCTTGATTTGGCTGGCCTGGTGCTGCCGGCTTGGTGCGGTCTACTTCCGGGCGCTGCGCAGAACGCCGCTGCGCCATGGTCTTTTCAGAAACCTTCGGGGTCGGCAGGTCGACTTTGCGGTCCTTGTAGGCCGCGGCGCTGGCAATGACCTGATCGAACTCCTTGCGGCACTTGTCCTGGGTGGCGGCCGGCCAGTCCGCAATCTGGCGCTCGAGCACCATCCGCGCTGCCGCAATGCCGAGGCTCTCCTTGTTGTTCGAGCCGGTTTTTTTGGCCACCGGTTCTGCCGCTTGCGTAGCCTGTGCAGGCTCGGGCGCTTTCTCTGTGCGCTCGCCGGCTTTACCGTCATCCGCCTCCAGGCTGTTTTCCTTCTCCTGGCCCCGCTCGCCTGCGCTGATGCGCATCTCCTGCCTGGCCGCTTCCAACATCGCGCGGTCCTGCGCCTTGGGCCGGAAGCCGTTGGTCTTGACCCCAGCCAGTTCCGAAGCGATCCACCCCTGGCGGCGGAATTCCTCGCTACCCCTGAGCGTCAACGTGCCCCAGTTCTTCGCCTTGGCGACTTCGACCATGTGGGCGATGACGCTGCGCTCATTGCTGTCGGTGGAAAGCGAGCGCCCCTTGTCCTCAAAGTGCACCTTCTCGGTCTTGCGATCGACAAACTTTCCCTCGTGCGCGGTATAGAGCGCCGCAACCTTCTGCGGAATCTCGTAACCGGTCTTCTTGAAGACGGGCTTGGTGCCGGACTTGCTCACCAGCTCTCCGCCGGCGGCGTCCTTGTCCTTATTGTTTGCGGACCCCGTCGGCTCCTTTCCTTTGGTGGCGGCACGCACCTGCTCGGCCACCTCCCGCAGCATGGCTTCGGCGCGCCCACGGTCGGTCTTGCGTGCGGCCTTGACCGCTACCAGGTCCAAATCCGTGAGGCGCTCGGCGACCGGCTTTTCCGGCTCATTGGCCGGCTTCTTGGCATCGGCCTCATTGGCCGCTTCGCCCACCGCCACCTTGTCGATCTTCTGATCGACCGGCGTCGCCGGCGTTTGCTGCAGTTCCCGATGAAGACCGCGCTCAGCCGACTGGTAGCGCAGCTCCAGCGCCACTTCGGTCGCCGGGTCAATGAAGTCCGGCAGCGGTGCGTCGGTGCCAGACTCGCGCCAGGTGTCGGCCGCGACGTACCAATCGCGCTCGGCCAGGTCGCGCAACCCCTCCACAATGGGGTCGAGTTCAGCACGCTGTTCGCGCCAGTCCACGGCGGTTAGTTGCGCGCGCAACTCGTCGGCACGCTCCTTGATGGCTTCCGGGCTGTCGAAATCAATGGTGTTCATGCGGCATTCGCTCCTGCGGTGTTCAGGATCGCCATCACCTCGCCGAAGTACGGCATCACGCCGCACATGGCTTCGGTAATTTCGTCCTCATTGGTGAAGTCCGACGCCTGCAGGAAGGGCAACTCTTCCGGCTCCACGGGCCGGCTGTCATCCACGTGCGGGGCATCGAATCGGGGGGTATCTCGGAGAACGAGGGCCATCACCTCGTCGAATTCGGGCATCACCTGGCGCATCGCCAGCAGGATCGCGTCTGCATTGGTGATGTCGGAGGCCTCCAGGATGGCCAGTTCATCGGCCTCAACGGGCCGGCTGTCATCGGGCTGCGTACCGGTCTGCGCCGGCGACGCGTTCCAGTACGCCTGGAAGTCCACCTGCGGCAGCGCGATGCTGCCCTCGCCCCGTGTGAGAAACGCGTCTTCCAACTGCTCCTTGGTCGGCATGGCGTACTCACCCAACGCAGCGATCGATGGGCTGACTTCCTTCAGGCGGTCGATAAAGACCTTTTGTTTGTAGAAGAACGCTTTCTCGGCCTGGATCGGCTTGCAGTTCTCCAAGGTCACGATGAGCTTCTCCTGCCCCATCTCCTTGAGTTCCTGGGGCAGCATCAAGGCGCGCTTCTGGCCCGATTCGCTCTCGCCCGTACTGTTCGACCGTGCACCGCGGTTGCGGCTCTTGGAGCGAGCGATCGCCGTGAAGTACCCCAGCATCTCGGAGTATTCGTTGGCATCCTTCTGTTCACGCGGCGGATACAGCAGGTGGGCGCCGTGGTTGGTGATGAGCGTGCGGGCGCCCTGCTCCCCATAACACTCCGTCACCTGCGCGACCGTCTGGATGACGGTGGCCAGACGCAGGTTGTAGCCGGCCATGTAGCCATTGGCCTGCGCGATGATCTCGATCTTGCCGGGAGCGGTGGCTTCGTCGTTGAGCAGCAGGCACTGGTATTTGAGTTCCGGGTTGTCCGCCGGCAGCTCGCGCAGGTTCAGGTTGACCAGTTGCGAATAGAACAAGTTCACCAACAACTGCGCGGAGGCCTCGGCGAGCTTGGCCGGCGCGATGCCGACGTAGATCGTCATGCGGCGCTTGCGCACGTCGGCGAGATCAAAGTCGGACTTGCTGGTGGCCGCCTCCACCACCGGATCGGTAAAGATCTGCAGTGGCGCGTTGAACGTCGACAGCACGTTCCCCAGCGTGGTCTCCGGCTGGTTCAGGAAACGATTCAGCGCATCGACGCAGCGCCAGGTCAACGGCGGCACATCGGTATCGGTACGGGTACGCGCTTCCAGGATGCCCTTGAGGTACTCCTTGATCGGTTTCCCCTTGCCCGAACTCTGGCGCAGGATCTCGCCCAAGGTCACCGGCATGCCGGGCGTTTCGCGCAGATACAGCGTGAGTCCCAGGAAGAGACTGCGGGCGTTGTCGTTGAAGAAGCGGGCGCGGGGCTCCACTTTGGCCGGATAGAGCGCATCGCCGATCGACATGATGTCGCCGATTTGCAGGTGCTCCGGGCGCTGCCACACCGCGTCGAAGACGTTCCAGCAATGCGTATGTCCCGTCTCGGAGAACGGCGCCCACAGATACACCTCTTGGCCGTTACGCTGCCGGTACAGCGACGTGTATTTGAAGTTCTCTTCCTTGACGTCGAGTTGCACCACCGAATGCGGGTAATGCAGCAGGTTGGGGATCACGAAGCCGACACCCTTACCCGAGCGCGTACCCGCAGCCAGCAACACGCCCTGCTGGCCGTGGTAAATCAGCGGGCCCAGCTGGGGGTGCCAGCCGACGATCAGACCTGGATAGGTTTCCTGGCTCATCAGTCTCGCCCCACCAACCCAGACTTACGGATCTCGGCGAGCGTCGCAAAGCGGGCACTACCGTGCAGCTCGCGGTCCTTGTGCAGCTTGGCCAGCGCGATGCCGATGAACACAAACGGGACCGCCGTGATGGCGGCCGCGACCAGGCTGCAGACGCCCAAGGCCTGCTTGACCGGCTTCACGTCCGCATAGACCTGCCAGTAGCGATACAGCGTGGTCACGCCCACCGCCGAATCCGGCAGCTTCTGCAGCTTGGCAAAGAGCGTCGCGCCGGCGAGCTGGCCACCGACCGCAAAGCCGCCCACCAGGACCAACCCGGCCACCACGGCGACGATGATTTGCGGCGTTTTCATGCCAGCCCCCGCTGCAGCTTCCACTTGCCCACCGGATCGAAGTAGAGCTGCGTCATGCGCTTGGTCTTCTTGTCCATGAAGGCCACCACATCGATCGTGCGTTTGACTTCGGCCAACAGGTAGTTCCAGTCCAAGGTCAAGCCGACCGGGCTCTGCTTGATCAGCGTGGCGATACGCGCGAGCGCGGAAATGCAGTCGTTCGCGTGGACCGTGGTCATACCACCTTGGTGGCCGGTGTTGAGTAAGGTCAGGTAGTCCCAGGCCTCGTCGCCGCGCAGCTCCGACAGGTACACCCGGTCAAACATCATGCGCAGGGTTGACTTGACCAGCTCCCGGGCCGGGAGCGCGTCACTGAAGAACAGGTGCGTGCGGTTCGGGTGATTCGGCAGGGAGAGCTCGTGGGTGTCCTCGATCGTGCAGACGCAGGTTTCAGGTGGCACGAGGTCGGCCAGTGCCTTGGTGAGCGTCGTCTTGCCCGAGCCCGTGCCCCCCACCAGGACGATGTTTTGTCCGTTCAGTACGGCCAGCTCGAAGAAGCGCCGGATGTCGCGCTGCTCCTTGGCCGCCATCATCTCCAGTTCGAATGGCTCCAATTCGACGTCGGCCGGCACGGACTTGTTCGGCGAGACATCCCGAAAGCCCTCAAACGCCCCGAACCCGATCAGATCGTCAAGCGAGTACCGATCCTTGCTGGCGATGCGCACGGTGAAGGAGACGGTGTTGGGTTCGCAAGCCGGCGGGATCAACGCTTGGCCTCGCTGTCCGGCGGGCAGTTCCACCGATTTGATCGGGTCTTGCTCGGTCAACGCCCCCTTACCCCGGTTGAAGTTGACCAAGGTGCTGGCCAACTTGCGGGCCATATCCAGCGAACATTCAGGCGCACTATGGCGTTGCCAGCCTGCAGAACTCTTGGTCCAGATCTCGCCGGGGCGGTTCACTTTGACGTCGGTGACGCCCAGCGTATCAATGAACTTTGCGATGCCGGTCTGCTTGAGCAGACTGCGCACCGTGGTGGACCGATCGTAGTCGGGTACGGTGTTCATTGCGCACCTCCCGGCACGGACGGCAAGGCCGACACCAGCTCGTACTGCTTGCTGAAGTCGATGTCGCGCGCCACGAAGATGTTGATGATCGCGCCCTGATTGGCGTAGCCCGTCGGTGGGATGTTGATGGTGTTGCGCAGCGTCTCGGCCGCCAGGCTTTGTGTTGCCTGGGTCGTGTTGGACAAATTGACGGTTGTGGAACCGCTGTTGCTTCTGCTCTGGTTGGCCACTGCCTGGCCGAAGTCACTGATCAGCGCCACCATGGCCGCACCGCCGAAACGCTGCCAGAAGTGATTGTCGACGTAGGCTTCCATGCCGCTGGCGCCGAGGGAGTCGGTCACCGGCGAATCGAGCGGCACGGTCACGGGGCCGTCATCGATGCGGGTCATCAGCGCAAAGATGCGGGCCTGGCCTTGCAGCAGCGCAGAGCGCTGCTCGCCCGTTACATCGGCGCCCTTGCGCAAAAGCAGCGTGCTGCCGTCGGCGCTGTACACATCGCGCATCAGCGAACATGAGGTCATGCCGGGGTACGTCGTGACGGTCTTGGTGCCCATCACACACGGGAGCATGGTGCCGCGCTTGAGCAGGTAGCGCAGGTCCGGCAGGAAGCCGGCCCGAACGACGCCGGCACGCGAAGTAGCCGACGGAGCCAACTGCTCGTCCAGCGCATTCTTGCCGCTGCCACCGCCAAACGCCTGCGAAGGTTGGACGGTCAATGCGCCACCCTCTCCCTCTGCCGACGACGCTTGTCCTTTACGTTGGGACAGTACCGTCACATTGCCGGTCAGGCGGCGTTCTGCCGGCGATTCGACGCGCTGCTGCGGGCCGTTGCTTGGCGTGCCACCGGCCTGCTGCGCATTGCCACCTGCAGTGTTCCCAGGACCAGCCGTGCTGAAGCCGTTGGCTGTTTGGGCGCCCGCTGGCGTGGCCAGCCCGCCCGGTCCCGTAGCACCGGCGTTCGCTCCCTTCATCTGGGCGTCTTCCTCTTGGATGCGTTTCTTCTGTGCTTCCAGGTCGACGTTGTCTTGCTCGGGGTGCGCGCGTTCCTTCGGTTTGGAGCGCTCAGCCTCCTTCTCTGCAAGCTTCATGTCGGTCAGCCGCTTGACGAACAGGGCAACGCCGCCGACTCCCATGGCCAGCGCGAGCACCACCACGACGAGGATGACCAGCTTCTTGCTGTTGCTCTGTTTCTTGCCCCGGCGCACCGAGGGGATGCCGCGCTCTTCGGGCGGCGCGGGATGGATTGCGTTGGGTTCAGTCATGCGCTTATCCGAATTGAGAGGTCGGCAGGCCGTGCTGCAAGCTCATCCGCTCCAGGCGGATCTCGCCATCGGCTGGCGTGTTGAAGTGTTGGCGCAGCATCGTGGCGATCGCAGCGCGGTAGTGATTGCGGAAGCCGAAGCGGTGGCCCATCACGGCCATCCCAACCACCTGCACCACCAGGAACAGCCCGCAGTACCGCAGGAGCGTGCGCATCGCGTGCGTCACGTTGGCCGGGTCGGCGCTGAGCAGATTGCGGACGACGGCGGTGTGCGCCTCCGGCTCCAGGAGCGCCAGCGCGAACGCGCTCCCAACCATTCCCAAAGTCAGACCGACGAGAAGCTGGTTGGTGATCACCATCGCAACCTTCCCGGCATTCAGCAGCTGAGCCACCGCATTGCTGCCGTCATGCAAGGCCAGGCACTGGATCGCCGCATACTCGGCATCGGTAACGGCACCGACCTTCACATCATTGATTGACACGCTCCATACAAAGGGCGCGTCGGTTCTTGCCCTACGGGACAAGCGCGCATCTATCAACTTGAAAAGAAGGTGACCAAGCAGCACGCCCGCGAGGAAGGACTCCACGGATACCGCAAGGCGCAGCGACGCGCCGAAGGCATAGCCAAGCCCCAAGGAGGCGATCACGGCAGGCAGTATCAGGACCGCCCAGCGTTTGAGGAGGTTGTGTACCCAATTCATTCAATGTTCCTTCGTGAGACGCACCGTGCCGGGCACCGTCGCGCCGGCGGCGTTGTACTGGCCCTCAGGGGAATAGCCGTCGTTACGGATGCCCAAGACCGAATTGCCCAGGCGGGCCAGGAATTCGCGCGCGACCTCGTGCACGACGATCGTGTCGGCCTCCATGTGATACGCGGGCAAGGCTTCGGACCCATCCGCGCGCTTGACGAAAATGCGCGGCAGATCGCGGGCGGTCGCGTATCGGAAATACGTGAAAGTGCCGTCGTCCCAGGCCGCCGTCGGCGCCAGTTCGGTATGGCCACGCATCTGGTAATCGGCGTTGCGTGCCTTGGCAGCGCCTTTGGTCAGTTGAGCCACGGAGACGATCTGGGCGCGCTTGCGCGCATCCTCTGCCGATGCACGGGCCCGCGTGTCCGGGTAGTCGAACTTGAGCACCCAGGTGGACGGCACGCCGCGGGTGGCCGTTACCAGGTCGAAGGTGTAGGTCCTGCGGCTCGTGACAACCATCAGGTTGGTGTCGGGCCGCTGCGCCGCGCGCTTGAGCAAGATCCAGTTCTTGTTGGCCGAGACGTTCCAGGCCTTGCCGTCACCCATGCCGGCGCCGTCGTCCTCGATCGTCTCGCCGGGCTCGAGCTGCAGCATGATTGCTTTGCCAGGCGTGGTGGCGACCTCATAGACCTCGTTGGGGTCATAGACGGCGCACTGGATGTGGCTCTCGAACCCGCACGCACCCGGAATCACGCGCGCGGCCGCCGGAATCGCCGCCAGCGTGAGGGCGGCAACAGGAATCCATCGCTTCATTGGTGGGCTCCTTCCGGCGTGCTCGTGTCTTCGCCGCTGCGCGACCAGTCGCGCGTCACCGTGTAGCTGGTGGCCTTCCAGCCGGTCGGGTTGATGTCCTGCTGTTCCTTCTTCTCGGGGACGTTGTCGTGCCGGTACGTGATGGTGGCCACCCAGTACGTGGTCTCCGATTTGATTGCCGAATTGATCGGAACATACTTGCGCGAGAACATGACCTGGGCGGTCGTGCCGACAAAGCTGATCGCGCCGATCTTGGGGATCACGCGCGCATCGTTTTTGAGGACCTTCAGGGGCGAGTGCTCGCTACGGATGAAGTTGTCGTACAGCTCGCCTTCTTTCTCGGAACTCATGGCCTTCACGGCGTCGTGCATGTCCTGGATCGTTTCCCAGTCATAGCCTTCGCGCCGCTCGACGTACTTGCGCAGATCCGCGCGATCCGACTTCTCGCCAAAGGTCACCTTGCCGTCGGCCGAGGTCGGTAGCACATCTACCTTGCCGGTGGCGTTGTCGACGCGCAGCACCGGCGGCGGGTTCGGGCGCTTGACCACGAACGCGGTAGTCGCGCCGGCCACCGCAATGATCGCGATCGAGCCCATCCACTTGACCGCCAGCATTGCGACGTCGGCCGACCGCTCGCGCGACTCCACGCGCGACTTGGCCAGCTGCTTGCACTGTTCCAGATACCACTTGCCCAACTCAAGGTCATCGAGCTGCGGCATGGCCAGCGTTCCTGCAGGGGTGCTGCCCTGAAGCTTGTTTCTCAAAATATTGAACATGTCCGTCCCTTACTTCGACAGGGTTCGATTGATCGGCTGCCACGCGCCGGATGGCTGTGGCGCTTCGGGGGCGCTTGCGCAGGCGGCCAGGAACGCCGCCAGCGAAATGACGATGAGTGTTCTCATGGGGAAATCAGTCGAAAAATTTGGATGAGGCGCGGCACCGCTGTCGAGCGCGGCCGTACCGATCGGCCTGCTCATGCTCCCGGCGCCGGCCGGGCGCCAGATGTGCCTTCCATCGAGCCACCACTGCTGCCCTTGCCGCCACCGCCCTTCATGAGATCGCGCATGGCGTTCATCGCCCGCGCCGCTTGGCCGATCTTGCCGACCATGCTGGAGATGCCGACGCCGCCTGAGAGCTGCGAAGCAAGACCCGGCAGGTTGAGCGAGATGACAATGAAGGAAACGCCCATCAACACGAGCTTGATGAGCGACCCAAGCGTGGCGTTGTTCGGAGAGATCGATGTCGCAAACCGAATCTCAATCATGCCCGCGGCCGCCATCAGAGCAACGAGGAAGCCATAGCTCAGGCATTGCCCGATCCATGCCTCACAGAACCGGCGCGTCGCTGGGAACAGCGCCGCTGAGATAAACATCGGCCCGATGGCCAACAGCAGACCCAAAGCGAATCGCGACAAGATGATGTAGGCAGCGGCAATCGACATGAACGGCATGCCGAAGAGCAACGTGATCGCGATGTAGACGATCGCATTGAGCGACTCTTCGATGCCGTCCGCAGCCTTGAAGATTTGCCACATGACCTGCGCGTACTTCGTGGCCAGGGTGTCGAGCGCGGCGCCAGTCGAGGTGTTGCCGCACAGCGCGCGAGCGATGTCGTCACCCAAGCCGTTAAAGAACGGAACAACGTACTGGCTGTAGTAACCGATGTTCATTCCAAGTGTCAGCACCACAGCCCACCCCGCCATGCGCTGAATGAAGTCAGGCACTGGCTCGTGGCTATGCCCGCGCCAATAGGACACCATCACCAGCATCACGTAGAGCGAGAAGCCAACTGCCATGAGCGGCGTAATGAGCGCGATGATGTTGGCTGAACCGGAGTTGATGACGCCCAACAGGTTGTTGTCGAAGTCATTGAACATGTCGGTAAAGACCGTCACCTGCAGGTTTCCACTATCTGCCATGTGTCACTCCCTTTTGGTCTTACATCCGCTGCAGTTCGACTGGGCCAACCATCGTCATGGCGAAGTACCCGGTTTTCGTCACAAATGGCTTTTCCTTGCCTCCGTCAGACCACCCGGCAGGAACGCGAATCAAAGCCAGCGCCTTGGTCTGCAGTCCGATAGGCTCCACATCCACTGCATGGCGGGTCAGTCGTTCGAGATCGGCTCGCGTAAAGGGCCGCACTTCCTCCAAGGTGCGATCACCGCCCAGCAGCATCGATGTCCTGGGACGTCGCCAGTGATCGTGGCTGAACTCGAACAACTGGTATTCCTGGCCATCCTTGGTGACCTTGAGCAACGGAGTCACTTGACCAGTGTTCTTGGTGACGTATCCGTAGGTCCCGATCAAGTCATCCGGACTCGGCTGTTTGCTGGCCGTGGTGGAAGAGCGGTCGCACCCACTAAGGACGAAGAGGGTTGCCAGCAGCGCGAGTACTAGACGCCTCATTGCGTTTCCCCGAGAAACTTGCGTTTGAATTCGCTCTCATGCTTGCCGTCACCGTTCCCAGTTTTGCTGCAGCCGCCCAGCGCGGTGCACATCACCAGCAAAACAACCATTGCACGCCGCATCATTTGTCAGCCCCTAGGAAGTTGTTCTTAAAGTCACGGTGACGTTGCTCCTGTGCCAAGCGCAGTTCTGTCTCCTGCAATTGCGACATCAGGTTCAAGCGGGTCTGCTCGTTCTGCACCATGGTGTATTCGGCGGCCCAGCGGTTCTGCAGGTCTGCCTTGGCGGCCGGGTCCTGGGTCAGGTTGGACTGCTGCATGAGCGACTGGATGTTGTTCAGCCGCGAGAGCGTTGCGCTGTAGGCCTGCATGGTTATGGCTTTGTTGGCTGCGAGCGTGTCGTAGTAGCGTTGCTGGCCGGCCGTCGACGCATCCGTCAGTCCTTCCGACTTCGCGATCTGCTGGGCCGCGTTGGAGATGCCGTTCAACCGACCGCTCTTAACCTGGTCGTACACGGCCTGCCATTGATCGGGCAGATAGCTGCGCAGCTTGGGGTCGTTCAAGATGTTCCCGTAGCCCCGGTTGCCAGTCACCGCGTCGTACTGGCTCTTCATCTGTTTGAGCTGCTCCATCAGGTTCTGCACCATCAGCATGGCCTGCGCCAGGTTCGACACATCGAGCACCGGAATGCCCGTTGCGTTCGCCGTGGACAGGCAGAGGGCGCTCGCGAGCGCCACCACGGTTCGCCGTGCTGCTAGAGAGAGCGGCCGCTTCTGTTTGAGCATCCGTGTCAGCGACACGCCGCAGGACATGCCCCGCCGCGCGGGCGCGCAATAAAGCTGTTGTCGTTCCATTGTTCTGTTTTCCAATTGTTGAGAGGACTTGGTGTCACTCCCCCCTGCTTTCTTTTTTATGAACGCTGGGCCGTTACGCTGCCCGCCGATGTTCGCTGTCGTTTGCGCTTTGGCGCTGCTCGCGGCGTGCTTGCATCGCAGCCTCAAGCAACGGTTTCCATATCGACGGGTCGTTGCCGTACTCCGCTATCAGCTTCTTGCGAGTTTTCTCCTCGAATACGCGGTCCTGCAGGATGGGAAGCCACACATCGGGGTTCTCGCCAACCTCGGCCATCACCTCGTCGAGCAGCTTGTTGTTCTCCTTGTTGCCAGAGAGCACCACCATCTCGTCCTCGAAGCCGTACAAGTCCAGCGTCGCAAACGCAGACTGGTTGCTCTGCTTGATGAGGCACGTGCGCGATGACTTGGAGAGCCGCTTGAACTCCGTGAACTCCTTGGGCGTCATGTTGGTGCGCTGGTAGCTGCTGTATTCCGCTTCGGGATCGGGCAAGAAGATCTTGGTGGCCGTCTGGCTACGGATCTGCGGCCAGATCTCGCTGGCCATTCCCTGCTCCGGCTGCTGCGACACCAGCACTAGGAACTCACCCTCCTTGCGGCCTGCGCTCAAGACCTTGGCCATCTCATCGCGCGTGCGCTTGAACTTGATCGGCGCCCAGTACTCCTCGATGATCGACATCATCAAGCCGCCGTCCTTCTGCATCAGGGCCTTGAGGTGGAACAGATATGCAAACAGCGGCTCCGATGGCGCGTAGTTGTCGACAAGGAATTCCGTCACGTCGAAGCACACGTGGCGCTGCTGCGTGACATCGACCAGCGACCTGGGTCGGTTGTCGAACATCCAGGCCAACGGTCCTTCTTCGGCGTGACACCATTGGCCCAGACGCACGTACAGGCTGTCACCGCCCATGTTCGGAATGGATTCGAGCAATCGGCTGAAGGTGCGCTGCGACAGATCCTCCAGGGCCATCACGGTGTCGACGGCATCCTTGACCTGCTTCTTCTCTTCGGCGGTCAGCTTGCCGTCGGCGTCGCGCCCGCAGATGTTGACCATGTCGTACAGGAATTGGCGGTTGTATCCCGTGTCCGGCAGCTCGAAAGGCGCCAGCCCGGTCGCCACACCGCGCTGCAGCGAGATATACGTGCCGCGCAGCATCTTGAAGAAGATCTTCATGCCGCCGCCGTAGTCCAGGCCGAACAGCATCGGATCGAAGCGCATGAAGAACGACGCGATGGCCAGCTGCAGGGCGGTCTTGCCCACACCGGTGGCGCCGTGAATTACCGTGTGTCCGGCGATCTTCTCGCCGACGTTGAACTCGTCGTCGCGCGTTGCGTGGTAGTTGAAGCTGTAGAGCTTCTTGGAGACCGTCTGCAGCGGCATGACGGCGGTGCCATCGCCGATCGGATTGCCCTTGGATTTGCCAGCCGAGTAGTCGTGGAGCGAAAACGTCGATGCGAGGTTGCGCGAGCTTTTGAGCATCGGCCGCGGCAGGATCTTTGCGCCCGGCACCTGGCTGAAATACGTGTACGGCGCGGACGCAGTGGCCCGCACCCAGCCGACACCACACTCGCCCTTGGAGCGCACCTTCACCAGTTCGCCGCGGTCGATGGCTTCCTTGGCTGTGTCGCCGTAGACCACCAGCGCGCCGTGATATTGGCCGAATGCCAGCTCGTTGGCGCTGACCAGCCCTTGGGCTTTCTTGAGTTCCGCGATCTGTTCGGCTGCCTTATCTCCCACCGATTCCAGCTTGTTGATCTGGCCCTCAATGGCCTTGTCGGCACCGGCAGCCGTCAGACACCCAAACGATTGGGTGATAGTGAATTCCGCGTCCAAAGTGAGCAAAGGATTCAACTGACCCCATCCGCTCCTAGGGAAATCCTTCAGGTCGTAACACGTGGCGAACTTCTCGGCGGTGTCGGTGCGGATGACGAGCAGGTCATAGCCGAAATGCAGCCAAGAATCAGGAATCTGTTCGTAGCCCGGGGCCGCCGTGACCGGCACGGCAAGGTCCGTCCCGTTGACGAGTTCGCCAATGAAGCGGTACGGCTCGGAGAACGGCAGGCCATTGCGCTGATAGGTCTCCAGATACTCGGGATCGTAGTCACGCAGCGACTTGACGGCTTCGTCGCCCAACTGCTCGATCGCTTTGAGGCCATCGTCGAAGTCGTCGTACTTCAGGAGCAGCGACAGGTAGAACGAATTCTCAAAGTAGTTGCCGTTGTGGAAGCGCTTCAGGTACTTCGCCGTGAAGTCCTGCAGGAACTGCGATTGAAATTGATAGGTTTGGCGGAACGACACCTTACGGCGCTTGAACGTAGCCCACATCGACAGGCGGTTACCGTGGTCGCGGCCGATCCCCGCGTAGAAGCCGCTCAGGTTGTCGAACAGATTAGTCAGCAGTGCGTCGCTGGCCGACTCGAACGGAATGCCAGTCAAACGCATGCACAGCATCACCCGGCCGTCTTCGTAGTGGGTGACGCGGGGTGTGATTGGCATTTCGATGCGCGGCAGCCACGCTTCGATCGGCGGCACCTTGCCAAAGTCGCTGGTCAATTGTGCTTGCATGGTCAAATCCTTATTGCGCGCGCTCGGACGGCGCCTTGCGGAACGGCCGGCGATAGACGCTGAGGTGTTGGCCGTAGCGAATGGGGGCCAGGGTCAGGGTGTGGCCGAACATGCGCCAGGAGCGCCGGCGCAGCACGCACAGCACTTCGAGCCACAAGATGCGCAGCGCCTGGTCGTCGGTCTCGCATGTCTTTCGGAGGAACAGGAGAATTGGGACTGATAGGCCGCCAAAGAGCAGCCCGCCCGGGCCCATGAAGACACCGGCGATCAGCGCAACGAAGACGAAGAACCCAACTACTATCAGCAGTGGGATCAGCGGGACGCCCCATAACATCGCGACCCTGCCAAGGCCCGCGAATGCAGAGTACTTTGGCTTCTCCGTCATGGCTTAGCTAACGAAGAGGTTCCAGGCCCACGGCACGATCACGACGGTCGCGCCTACCGCCGCCACCTTGGCGATGGCCATGCCGAAGTCGGCCCACCGCGCTTTGTCGCTCCAAACTTCCAGGCCGACCCACAAGAGATAGACGGATGCGCACGCGCCTACAAAGCCGTACAACCAAAGCTTGAAAGTGTTGGCGGCCTGCGTGCCGGAATCCAGGCCGCCGGCGAATGCCGGGGCACAGCACAGCAAACCTGCAAACAGGGCTGCCAGGATCAGGGGATTTTTCTGGGGGGTTTTCAACTGCGTTCTCCTACGGGAATGCCGGCGATGCGGCTGGTTTGAATCGGGGGAAATTCACTGCGAACGGAAGTCGCCAAAGGCGTCCCACTTCGCGCGCGCGCTGGCGCGCTCGTCTTGCGCTGCTTCGGGGGATGTTTGGGGTGCGGCGACAGATGTTTGTCGAGCAGACCGTGCCGGCGTGGGGTTGCTAGATGCGCGCGGGGATGGCCGATCCAGCACAACGGGGATGGCTGGTACTGCATCGACAGCCGGATTAGCCGCGGTCGGATTAGCCGCGGTCGCATTGGCAGCAACGCGTTGCACGTAGCTCGTGCCGCCTCGTTCAACCTGGAACCCGCGAGTGAAATTGCCGCTGTAGTAGCAGCTGATGGCGGCGTTCAACGCCTTATCAGGACCGACACGTGCGCGTGCGCGGTCGTAGCACTCTTGGAGGATGCGAGCGCCGGCCTGCAAGTTGGCGCAAGCGTCAAAGACGGTGTCGTAGCTCAGACCAAAGCGCGGCAGATGGGCCTTGTTGACCTGGCCCAAGCCCATGCTGAAGTTCAGACCCTGGGCGGCCAGTGCCTTCGCTGTCGCAACCGCCTCCGCGCGTGTCTTCGGCTGGCGGACCAGACGGCCGCCAACGACACCAATTGCATAGGGGTTGAAGCCGGATTCCGTGCGAACGACGGCCTGTAGCGTCGTCGGATGGACACCGGGAGCGCACTGTTGCGCAAGCGTATTGAAGTCAACCATGTGACCTCACTTACGCGCGCGCGTTTTCACAAGGCGAGCAAACGCTATAATGGGCGCAGCCATTTGAGCCTCTCACGGGTTTTACGATGGTCAGGCTGGCATTGGTGCTCGTAACACCGATGCCGGCCGCTTTTACGATTGGACCGCTCGATCCTATCCTTCCGCTCTTAGTTGCCAGACCTTGCCTTCAACCGCGATCGACAAGTTCTGACAGTTCTCGCAGTACTCATTCACGAACAACAGCGCATCCTCCAGATACCGCCAAGTTTTGGTTTTGCCTCGGTTTGTCTGGACCTGATACTGCTTTGTGGTTCTCTTGTCGGCATCGAGCACGCTGACGGCGATAACCCACTTCCCCTCTTCTTTCTGAAGGTCCAGGAAGTAGTTGTTTGAGCCGGTAAGCGCCACTGCCGCCAGTTCCCTAAATGTGAAGTACATATCCCCTCTGCCAGTTGCACAGGCGTATTTTCCATGGCCTGAACCGCAGAACGGGACTTTCGCCGCTGCATTGAGCAAATCATACACCGTTTTCGCTTCACTGAAATCAAAATGATCATTTTGATTTCAAATTGAGCACACTGTTGCCAGGGAGTTCGATGATCTCGCGATCGCAGCAACCCGGCCTGCGGCTGAGTCCCATGTGAGAAAACAGACCGGCGCTCGATCCAATGAGCTGCTACTTCAAATCACTAAGGGTCGTCGCAGCGGATCTTGCGATCCGCTGACAAAGAGCGTCGAGCATATCGGCCGCCCCTGACGTCCGCTATAGCACTTTCGTCCCGAGACTCAACGGCGAGGCGAACCACTTGGATGCAAACACTGCTACCCCTGCCCGATTAGAGCAACCCATCTTGTCCATGATCCGGCTCAGATGATGTTTCACCGTGCTTTCAGACGCGCCAACCAGTGCAGAGATCTCCGCGTTGCTCTTGCCCTTCCCGATCCATTCCGCAATTTCGTGCTCTTTCTCCGTCAGGCTTGCAAGACCTTGCGAGGCAACAAGCCACTGCTTATCTGAATTCGCAATGGCGCGCACAAGCGAGGCGTGAAGGACCGGGGTGAGGAAGCGCAGGGTGGCGTCGAGCCCTTGTGGGTCGATATCGGGTAGTCGGTGAAAGCTGAAATAGGTGCCGACGAAGTTCTTCTCGTCGAACATTGCATCGGCCACGGCGTTGCGCAGCTCATGCTTGGCGAATTTGGCGAGCCAACTGGCGTCGATATCAGGCCATGGCGCACGAGTCTCGAAGTAGACCGGGCGATGCGTGGCCAGCCACCGCCGCATCAGCGGTGTGTCGATTCCGCCGGCGGAGTTCTCGATGGCTCTGAGATGCTCGATTGGGTAGTCGACTAAGACCACGTGATCCATGGAAACGCCGGCAGAAGTGATCCGCCCGTGTCCACATGCCAAACACTGGTGCCTTAAGACGAGACCGACATCATTGCGCGTCCATGCTTTGAAGTCGGCAATCGAATGAACATCCTCCGCCGCGATAATGCAGCGTTCAATGGCGTTGGTTATCATGACTTTCACACTGGTGGTACACACAGAGCTGCCTGTCCGCGCCAACTATTGCGGAGTCGCCACACGGCGACTCGCCCTCGCTTGGCGCGGATAGGCGCGTATTTCCCCCAGTTCGGGCTATTCTGAAATCACGGCGGGTACTTGATGGCCGTGACTGTGCTGCCCGTTTCGCGCTTCATGAGCGCCAGACGCTTGCGGAAGATTCCGCCTTCCCCGTATCTATTCGTTGCGAGCTGCGCCGCTTTCCCGCGCCTGGTTGATCGCGGTTGCGAACGTTCTACTTCGCGTCAATCCGTGCTGCCGGTCGCACTCGCATACCCGGCGCCAGCCTTGTCCATGGAAGCTCACCGGGATCGGCCAGCGCCACACCGGGCGCTTTTGCCACCAGCACCGCTTGGGCGATCGGTTCAAAATCTGCCCGGAAGTGCACCGAAGACTTATTCACCAGGATCTTCATCAGCTCGGGCTGAATGCCCACCATGCGGTACTGATTGCGGTCCATCATCTGTGCACGTGCCGATGCCACCGCAACATAGACGTCACCAATGCGTAGGCAGGCCGACATGCCCAACTGAAGCTCCAATCCGCTCATCATCGGGCCATCAAGAACACATTCGCCGTTGGACAAACTTACAACCGTGAACGTCCCTTCAAATGGTGCTCCAGAGCGGGAGCCAATTGCGAGCCGGATCTCGGCCCCGAGCCCTGCGGCGTGGGCTGCCTGCGCAGCATCAGGATCGTAGAGAAGCCCAATCGCAGCGCGCTTGGCACCGTGCCTCACAAGTGCCGCCAGCATGCCCGTGGTGTTCGAGTCGCCTCCAGCGCCGGGGTTGTCCTGCGTATCGGCAATCACTACCGGCTTCTGCGCCGGCTCGGCAATCTTCATAGCGGCAAGCACGGCTTCGTCGGGCGACAGGAACGTTGTTCCCCACAAGGGCTCGTTGTCCAGTATGTCCCGGTATAGCGCGTCAACAGCGCGGTCTAGCTCTGCCATGTCCAAGCCGTAGCCAAAGATGGTGGGGCCACACTCGGGAAAGTCGGCAGCGGGAAAGCCCGGCGCGAACGAGAGTGACAGAACGCCACCTGTCTCCACTTGAGCCAAGCGCATGTACACACTGCGCGCAGGTTCTGCGCTCGTACACATACCGTTGATCGGAATGAGAAACGGCAAGCGTCGACACGCTTTGGCGACCGGCGACCTGGCTGTGGCAAGATCTTTGAGCAGCTGTGCGGCTCGCAAGCCCGTTGTGGCCATGTCCACGTGCGGATAGGTGCGATAGGCGACAAGCCCGTCCGCGCACGCTTGCATTTGCGCGGTCACGTTGGCATGTAGATCGAGCGACGCAACGATCAGCACCTCATCACCAGTCGCTGCTCGCAGCCTTGCGAGCAGTTCCCCTTCCCCGTCGTCACAGTGTTCGGTCACCATCGCGCCATGCAGATCGAGATAGATAGCATCGAAATCATGCTGCTGGGCAGCAGCGATGATCTCACCGGCAATCTTCTCGAATGCATCCTTTGTGACGGGCCCCGACGGATTCGCTGCTGCCCACAGCACCGGCACCAGCTCGTGCCCTGCGGCGTCCATGGCCGCCAAAAATCCGGCCACCGGCACGTTCGCATTGCGAAGAGATAGGACTTCCTCGCCCCGCTTCATCGCGGGCCACCCATCGCCGTTGACGAACAAGTCATAGGTCGCGCGGGATCGCGCGAAGGTATTGGTCTCGTGATGGAAACCGGCGATCAGGATCTTCATGGCATCACCGCTTGCGGGACTCCGGCCTCGCGGCGAAGCGCCAAAAGCACGGCCCCTATGACCAACAATGCGGCAATGACCAGAAGGCCGGCCTGCAGCGAACCAGTCACGCCCTTGGTCCAGCCGATGATGGTCGGGCTGAAAAAACCTCCAAACAGACCAATCGAGTTGATGAAGGCGATGCCGCCAGCCGCGGCAGTTCCTTTGAAATGCTCCTGGGGGATCGCCCAGAAAACGGTGTATGACGCAAAAATAGCCGCCGTCGCAAGCGTGATGCTGGCCAGCGCAGCAGGGAAGGATGTCGAGTAGGCAGCAACGGTCAGAAAACCCGCCCCGAGGATGGCTGGAGCCGCACTGTGCCACTTGCGTTCGCCACCCCGATCAGAACTCCGGCTGAGGATGTACATGGCAACGATTGCTGCGAGATACGGCACGGCCGAGTACATACCGATCTTGAACAAGTCGGTGAGCCCTGCGGACTTCAGAATCGTTGGCAGCCAGAAGCTGACTGCATACAGGCCACAGATGAGGCAGAAGTACGCTGCCGCCAAGACATAGATTCGCGGGTCGGCGAGCGCTTTGGTTAGCGAGCTGGATCTGCCGGTGGCAGGTCGTTCCACCTGGCTGGCAATGATGGTCTTCTGCGCAGCGGTCAGCCAAGGTGCGTCGGCCGGCTTATCGACCAGAAACAAATACGCCACCCCCCCGAGCAACGCGGAGGGCACGCCTTCGATCAAGAACATCCATTGCCAGCCGGCCAACCCG
>JGI24740J21852_10000044_pt1 | contig 40870 bp, 38 predicted proteins | sample KBSCornC6_FD_21852 | JGI IMG/M metagenome (IMG submission 21852) | reverse complement strand
ACCTATGCCTTCCAGGGCATTAACCCGGCCTCGACGGTGAGTGTCGGCGCCGTTGGTGCCGAGCGCACCATCACCAACGTCGCGGCGGGCCGGATCAGCGGCTCGTCCACGGATGCCATCAACGGCTCGCAGCTCTTTGCCACCAATCAGGCGGTCGATGCCATCGGCACGACGGTTACCACCATCAACGGCAACCTGACCAATCTCGGCAATACGATCAACAATCTCGCTGGCGACACATCGACGACCTATACCGATGCAAACGGTAAGGGCATCCGATATGTGCGCACCAATGACAGCACGCTTGCCGTCAGCGATTCCTCGGCTCAGGGTGTCGGTTCCACAGCCGTCGGCTATAACGCGACCGCTGCGGCAGGCGATGCCCTGGCACTTGGAAGACAAAGCCAGGCCACCATCCAAGGCGGGGTTGCCCTCGGTTCCGACTCGGTTTCCGATCGTCCCCTGGCACCCACCAGCGGCCAGATCGCGGCCGGCCCGACGAACTTCATCCAATACAACACGACGGATAAAACGCTGCTGGGCGCGGTTTCGGTCGGTTCGAGCTCGGCCTATCGACAGATCATCAATGTTGCCGACGGCACCAACGCGCAGGACGCCGTCACCGTCCGTCAGCTCCAGGGCGCCATCGCTTCGGTAGCGACGACCCCAAGCAAGTACTTCCATGCCAACTCGGCGGCAGGCGACTCCCTTGCGGTCGGTGCGGAATCGGTGGCGGTCGGTCCGACAACAGTCGTCAACGGCGACAACGGCATCGGCATCGGCAACGGCGCGGTTGTCGACCAGGTCGCGCCTGGCGGCACGGCCATCGGCCAGAATGCCCATGTCATGCTGGCCGACGGCGTAGCCCTCGGCACAAACTCGCTGGCGGCGGGCGTGCAGTCGGTCGCATTGGGCGCCGGCGCGCAGGCAAACAATATCAACAGTGTCGCGCTCGGCGCGCAATCGGTAACGACCGTGGGTGCTCAGGCGGGCTATACCGGCTTTGCCCTGACAGGCCCGCAAACCTCCGTCGGCGAAGTGTCGATCGGCTCGGCCGGATCGGAGCGCAAGCTCACCAATCTGGCCGCTGGTTCGGCAAACACCGACGCCGTCAACGTCAGCCAGCTCAAGGGTCTCGGCACCAACATCACCAACCTGATCGGCGGCGGCACGACGGTCAATCCGGATGGCTCGATCACCGGCCCGACCTATAATGTCCAGGGCAACAACTACACCACGGTCTACGATGCCTTCGGCGCGGTCAACAACACGCTGACCAACATCACCAGTGGCGGCGGCATCAAGTATTTCCACGCCAACTCGACGCTGGCGGATTCCACCGCCAGCGGCACCGATAGCGTTGCGATCGGTCCGCAGAGTGTCGCCAGCGGCGTGAGCAGCCTTGCGGCAGGACTTGGATCTGCGGCGACGGGGCAGGGTGCGGTTGCCCTCGGCCAGGGTGCGCAGGCCAACAATGCCAATGATGTGGCCCTGGGCTCTGGTTCCACAACACAGGCTGCCGTCCCGACCACCGGTACCGACATCCAGGGTCAGCACTACAACTTTGCCGGCACCGCGCCAGTCGGAACGGTGAGTGTGGGTTCTCAAGGGGCTGAAAGAACCATCACGAACGTCGCTGCCGGCCGTATTTCTTCCGACAGCACCGACGCCATCAACGGATCGCAGCTTTATGCGACCAATCAGGCGATCGACAGCCTGCAGACCGGTGTCGGAACGATCACCAAGAACGCCGTCACCTATGACCTCAATCCTGATGGCAGCAAGAAGAACAGCATCACGCTGCAGGGCGGTGATGTGAACGCGCCGGTGGTCATTTCCAACGTCGGCAAGGGTGTCGCTCCCACGGATGCGGTGAACGTTGCCCAGTTGGGTGACAGCATCACTCAGGTCAAATCTTATACGGATACGGCTGCCGCTACTACACTGGCTTCCGCCAACAACTATACGGACCAGAAATTCGGCCAGCTGAACCAGGAACTTGGGGACGTCCGTTCCGAGGCAAGGCAGGCGGCCGCAATCGGACTTGCAGCGGCATCGCTTCGTTATGATGACCGTCCGGGCAAGGCGAGCGTGGCTCTCGGTGGCGGTGTCTGGCGAGGCGAGGGCGCGGTGGCCTTCGGCGCCGGTTACACCAGCGAGAACGGCCGCGTCCGGGCGAATTTGTCCGGTACGGCTGCCGGCGGACACGTGGGTGTCGGCGCTGGCGTCAGCTTCACTCTGAATTGAGGCTGTCATGATCAAAGGAGCGCTTTACGGCGTCCCGACTTTCCTGATGTGCATGCTCCTGTTCGGCTCGATGGCAGCCGGACAGGATGCTCCCTCTCCCGCGTTTCGCATAAAACCTTCCGAGGTCGTTGTTCCCAGGGAGGTGAAGCTTGGCGACTATCAGCGGACCATTCGTCCCTTCGAGAACTGGACGCTGATTTGCGACGAAAATCTCAAAATTCGCCAGCGTGTCTGCAACGTCACCCAGATCATCGAGAACGAGGCCGGGCAGGTCGCATTCAGCTGGTCGCTCGCAGCGACGAAAAAGGGCGATCCCTATATGATCTTGCGCGCTGCCCCGGTTGCCAAAAGCGACGGCGGCATCCTGTTGCAATTCGAGGGCCGCAAGGAGCCGATACAGGTCCGGTTCAACGGCTGCAACAACACGGTGTGCGTCGGCATGCTGCCGGTCGGACCCCTACTGCGCGAGCAGATTTCCAAAAGTACGGCGCCAACGGTTTCCTATCCGACAGCGGATGGGAGGACGATCAGCGTGACCGCAAATCTCAAAGGCCTTTCCACAGCCGTAAAGGCGATAAAGTGACGGATGGATTTCAATGACCCAGCAATCAATTCACGATCGCATCATGTCGCGAAACACCAAGGATGCCGCAATTCAGAACCTGGCGGTCGAGCAAGCCGAGCCAAAGCGAAGCTGGCGAAAGACCGCCGCCCTTTCGGTGCTGGCGATCGCAATCGTCGCCGCTGGCGGCTATGCCGCCGTCCGATATGATGTCTTGGGTAATCTTCTCTCCCAGCCGGCGGTCGCTGCAGCGAACGACGCCAATCAGGCGCTGCCCGATACGCCGTTCCTGCAGCACGCCAAGCAGGCCGGACTGCATTCCTGTTCGACGATTTTCCCCGTTCTAGGGCAGCTGCTGACCAACGGCACGCAGTACAATGTCCAATCGGTGTGGAACAAGGAGGCAGCCGACAAGCATGCCGTGCAGGCACTTGTGGGCATGAACTATGCCACGCAGGGCTATAGCGGTCCGGCCGCCGGCATCGTATTTGCAGCACCGGTCGCATCCGGCTGCGAAGGAGCAATGGTTCGGGTCGCACCGTTCACAATGTCTTGCCCGGAAGTTTCGGCCAAGTTCCCGAACGGAAGCAAGCTCGTCAACAATCTCGACCAGGTCGGTGTCTACCAGCTCGGCAACGATGGTGGCGATGCCATGCTTTTGCCGACAGGAAGCGGCTGCGTCGTCATTTCCGTAGCTTCGGCAGCAGGAAAGCAAGGGAGCTAAACATGAGATTGAAATCCGCGATTTCAGCGATAGGCATGCTTCTTGTCTCCGCCGCCCATCCGTGGGCTGCCGATCTCTTCACGACTGAGCAGCCGCCGGCTCCCCCGCCTGACGAGCGCGGCATATGGGCAGCCATCGCCTATTCCGCACCTGATGAAAAATATGGCTTCTTCTGGGGAGCCGACAAACGCCAGGAAGCCATGGATATCGCTCTCAAGCATTGCGAGCGGGATAAGGGTAAAAGCTGCGTCGTCGTCAGTGTCTTCCGCAATCATCGTCACTGGGATGACGACGATAAGACCGGCTTTCCATACAATCATTGCGGCGCGCTTGCCACCGGCAAGGAAGGCGGCAAGCGCGTCACTCCGTGGGGCGCAAATTCGGCGCCGACACGCCGCGAAGCTGAAGATCTCGCGCTCAAGGCATGCGAGGGCTCCGGCTCCCGCTGCAGCGTGCGGGAATGGGTATGCACGTAAGCGCCTCCGCGCGAGATCGCCCTTGGGCGATCGGTTCGCGTCGAAGGGTGGCTGCCGACGCTAGTTCTTCATCCTGGCCTTTGCGGAAACGATTGCATAAGGTCGCATTTCAAAGCTGAGAGATCTTATCCCTTGTCAAATTCCGCATTCATTTCACTTCGGACAATCGGCCGCATTTCTTATGCGGTGCTCGCCTTCATCTCCGCGAGCTTTGCTCTGATGCTTGCACCTGCGGCCTTTGCCCAATCGGCCCTGCCGAACGGTGCATCCAGCCTGCAGGAGACGTATCAGGACTGGCATGTTGCGTGCAATCAGCGCGATAAGGCACCTTCTTGTGCGCTCTCGCAAGATCAAACTCAGCAGAACGGTCAAAGATTGCTCGCCGTCGAGATGCAGATGCGTCCCGATGGCAGTGCGCTTGCGACGCTGCTGTTGCCGTTCGGAATTGTCCTCGACTCGGGTGTCACGCCGAATATCGACGATCAGCCTCCCTTGAAGCCGGTGCGCTTTCGCACCTGCCTGCCGAACGGCTGCATAGCCTTGCTTCCGATCGATGCTCCGACACTTGCCAAATTGCGAACCGGCTCCCGCTTGAACCTCAAGGTTGTTGCCGATGGCGGCAATGCTTTGGGCTTCCAGGTGTCCCTGCAAGGCTTTTCAGCGGCTGCCGATCGCGTTGTTGCATTGGCCAGCCGATAGGAAGTGCACGGTGCGGGCGGCTCGCGCCGAAGATCCGATGAGCTATTTCCTGGGCAGCGAGCTGTCTGCCAGCAGCTAGCCGTCGAAGATGAGGCTCGCCGCGCCGATCAAGCCGGCATGGCGTCCGAGTTGTGCGGCAACGATCGGCACGTCGCGATAGGCAGGCATGGCGCGCTCGCGAACTGTCATCACCATTTGATCGTGCAGAAGATCGAAGCCATGCGAAATTCCTCCGCCCATAACAAGCACGTCCGGCGAATAGAGGTGAAGCAGGTTCGTAAAGCCGATCCCCAGCAAGCGCGCCTCGTCAGTCAGCAGCGCCAATGCATCAGCGTCGCCCTCTCGCGCGGCTTCAACGACGTGTCGTCCGGTTACATCGGCATCGGCGGCGAGCTTGCGCAGCATCGATCCGTCTGACGGCCTGGTGCAGGCCGTTGCCCGCCTGCCGAGCGCCGTGCCGGAGGCGACGGCTTCGAAGCAGCCGACCGCGCCGCAAAAGCAACGTTCGCCCTCGCTCGTGATCGTCATGTGGCCGATCTCGGCAGCCAGGCCCCGTCTGCCATGCAGGATACGGCCATCGGCAATCACGCCGCCGCCGATACCGGTCGATACCGTGACGAACACCATCGATTCCGTCCCGCGGCCGGCGCCATATCGCCATTCGCCGAGCGCTGCCGCGTTTGCATCGTTTTCAAGCCGCACAGGCAGCCGGAAGTGGCCGTGGAGAATGTCTGCCAATGGAACCTCATGCCATCCGACGAGCGTCGGGGCGGCAATGACGACACCGGCGTCCGGATCGAGCGGGCCGGGGGCGCCGATCCCAATCCCTATCGGCGAAAGACCAGGCGTTTGCGCCAGCACCGTTTCGGCCAGCTGTTCGATCTGGCGGATGACGGCGGCGGGGCCGCCGGCCGCGTCCGTCGACAGCGACGAGAACGACAGAAGGCATCCCGCATCATCGATAAGCGCGGCGCGAAGCTCCGTTCCACCGAGATCGAATGCAAGAGCGACCTTTTTCACGAAACCCGGCTCTCCAGTCCATGCAGCCAGGCGATCCGGTCGGCAAGATTCTTGTCGCCGAATGCCAGCGATCCGAGAACGACCGTCTGCGCGCCTGCTTGGCGCAGAAGCGGCACCGTTTGTTCGCGAATGCCGCCATCGGCTGCGAGTATGATCCGATCTTCGCGGCCGGCTTTTCTCAGGAGGGAGCGGGCTTCGATCAGCCGGTCGCAGGCCGTTTCGGAAAGGCTTTGCCCCTTGACGCCGATCGAGGTTCCGAGCAGCGTCACGAAGGCGACATGATCGATGAAGGGGTCGATCGCCGATACGGGCGTTTCCAGCCGCAGCACCACGCCGGCTTCGGCACCCAGATCCCTGGCAAGTGCAATTGCGCGCAAGCCGGCGTCGCCGTTTTCAGCATGGACGCTGATCAAATCCGCCCCTGCTTCTATGAACTGGCGCGTCTGCTCCTCGACGATTTCAGCCTCGACCATGAGATGGACGTGGATCGGTTTGGCGGTCGACTTGGCGATGCGTGCAACGAAATCAGGAAAGAACAGGAAGCCCGGCGTAAAGCGCGCATCGGCGACATCGATGTGATGCAGGTCGACATAAGGCTCTATGCGCTTGAGGTCGGTTTCCATATTGGCAAGGTCCGCCGACCAGAGCGAGAATTCGCCGAGAAGCCTGTTGCGGGGAAGCGCTGCGATGGCCGCCGGGCCGGAAAGGGGTCTGGACGTCATGATGGAATGAAACTCCGGGGTGTTTGGGCTGCTAGAAAATGCGCGATGGCGTCTTGGACCTCAGCAAAATGCCTGCCTTTGTCGATGGCCTTGGCGGTAGCTTCGACAAAGCTTGCGCCTGGAATGACATTGGCGAGCGTCTGCGCGCAGGAGAGCGGATGGATCGCGTCGTGCCGGCTGCCGATGACGAGGGTGGGCACGGCGAGGGTGGCTGCCTCTGCCTGTGGCACATCCGGTCCATCTGCGGCGATGTCAGCCAGAACGGAGGCAAAGGCGAGAGCATCCGGTCGGTCGAAATAGCCAAGCAGGGAGGAGAAGTTGTCCGGCGCCTCCGCAGCGATCCGACGCCCTATTTCGGAGGAGACAAAACGCCTTTTGGCCTCCTCGATCGGGTGCGAACGGATCAGGGCGGCAACGGCCCGGATCGGCGCGAGATTGTCGGGCGATGCCTCGAAGGTCCAGGCGGGACGCACGAGAACGAGGCCGGCGACCCGATTGGCGTGATGATGGGCAAGATGCAGCGCAATGGCCGCGCCCATCGAAATGCCGCCGACGATGAAGCGGTCGAACCCGTATTCGGCGGTTGCGGCCAGAACATCCTTGGCAAACATATGGATCGAAAAGGGTCGCGCATTGCCCAGCGAGGATGCACCATGTCCGCGGCATTCCAGCGTTAGTCGGTGAATGCCTGCCGAAGCGGGGACATTCTGTGCCACCTGCGCCTCATCGCCACCCAGCCCGTGCTGGAAGACGACCGGAAGCCCCTGTCCATTCTCATAGATGGCCAGTTCCGCATCGCCGCGCTTGAACGATTTCTGTCCCATCAGATCAGCGCCTTGAGAAAGCGGGCTACGCCGGATGCTTCGGAAGCCGAAAGGCCATGTGTCACGAGCGGTCCGTCGAAATTCACCGAATGCAGCCGCGCGATGAAGTCGGCAAAATCCACCACGCCTTGGCCGACGGTCGCGAAGCGACCATCGCCGTGACGATCCTTGGCATGTGCCAGGGCGATATGACCGGCGGAGATTTCGACCGCCTCTGCGACGATCACCCGCGCTTGCGCTCGCGTCGCCTGCTCGAAAAGATTGGCCGGATCAAGCACGATGCGCAGCCGCGGCGATCCCATCTCGTCGATCAGCCGCCGGGCGTCGCTTGCCGAGGTGACGATATTGGCCTGTTCCGGCTCGATGCCAAGATCGACGCCATGCCGTTCCGCCAGCTTCAGGGCTTTCGACATTTCAGCGGCCATGTCGGCCCAGGCGGAAGGATCGCCGTTGTGGGGATGATAGACCCATTGGTCGTTCGGATTGCGCGTTCCGGTGCAAAGCGTCACCAGCGGAATCGAGAGTGCGGCCGCCGTTTCGATGATGACGGCGAGCTGGGCGAGGCCCGATCGGCGAACGGCAATATCGGGGTGAGCCATGTTGTAGGTGCCCGACAGAGCAGCGAGCGAGATACCCGTCGCCTCGACGGCTGCCCCGATCGCAGCAATCGTTTCTTTCGAAACGGTATCGGGCATAGACGGGAGACCACAGCAGGCAAGATTGAACTGCGCGCATGCGTAGCCGCTATCCCGCACGGCCGAGAGAACGCCGCGCGGCTCCGTTCCGGGAAAGGTCTTGGCGAATATGCCGATTTGCATCAGACTGCTCCCGAAACCGATGCGAGCTCGACACGCTCGCCCCGTTCCACCGACCGGGCGATCGCCACCATCGCGCGGATGGAGGCCAGGCCGTCGTCGACATTTGCGCCGCGCATCGGCGCGCCGTTTAGCGCCGTGTCGGCGAGCCCCTCCAACTGCCGGCGGAAGAAATGGCCGTCGGCGCCGAGCGGCTTTCGGCTCGTCGCGTCCTTCTCGTGGAAGATTTCGACTTCGCTCGAGCGGAAATACCAGGGATTGAAGGTCTTTGCGAGAACAGAGCCGTTTTCGCCGTAAAGCTGGAAACCCTCATGCCAATCCATGCGCACGGCAACCGTCAGGTCCAGATGACCGAGGGCGCCATTGGCAAATTCGGTTTCCACGAACCAGCAATAGGCACCGGCGCGTTCCAGAAGCCGGGCGCGAACGGCAATGATCTCGCCGCAGAAGAAGCGTGCGGTATCGACCAGATGCGAGCCATGCGCCAGCATGAAATATTGCCGGAGATCGGCCTTGGGATTGCCTGATGGTTTGCGTGCAAGCTTGCTGGTGAAGGGCAGGGGCTGCACCGCATCCGTATTGGTGTAGCGGTGGGTGGAATCGCAATACCAGGCCTTCATCGCAAAGATCTGGCCTATATCGTCGCGCACGAAATCGCGCGCTGCCTCGAGCGCCGGATCGAAGCGCTTCATATGCCCGACCTGCAGGATCTTTCCGGACCGGCGCACGGCCTCGGCAAGCTGCTGCCCTTCCTCGACCGACACGCCGATCGGCTTCTCGCAGAGCACGTGCTTTCCAGCTTCCAGCGCCTTTATGGACATCGGCACATGATAGGCGTCGGATGTCGCGACGATTACGGCCTCCAGCTCGGGATCGGCCAGCATGGCGTCATAATCGCCGTACATCTTCTGCGGTTCATAGGTCGCGCTCATGCGGGCCAGAAGATCGGGGGCCGCGTCGCAGATCGCATAAAGATCGGCATTCCGCGCCTTGACGCAGGATTCCAGATGCGCGAATTGCGCGATCGGCCCGCAGCCGAGGACTCCCACGCGAAGACGGCGACTTTCCTTTTCGATCATGGTTCTCTTCCTTATGCGCCGTAGCCGCGCATGGTTTGGCGATTGGCTTTGACCGCGGCGGCAGGATCGGCACCGGCCGTCTCGGATTCCTCTTCCAGCACCAGCCAGCCGTTAAAGTGCGGAGCTGCCGAGACGAGGTCGATCACGGCCGGCGTATCGAGGACGCCCTTGCCGAGCATCGCCCATCGGCCCTGCGCATCGACATCTTTCAGATGCAGGTAGCGGACACGGTCCTGATAGGTACGCATCGTATCAAGCATGTCGGCATGCCCCCGCAGGATATGGCCGGTATCCGGTACCCAGCCGACCAGGCTCGGGTCGAGGAGTGTGAAGATGCGGTCGTAATCGGCACGGTCGAACAGCAGCGTATTGTGATGCGAGCTCGGATGTACGGCGACCTCGACGCCGGCGGCCTTGCCAAGCTCTCCCGCACGATTGTAGAACTCGCCGGCAATGGCGAACTTGTCGTCTCGCGGACCGTCGGAAACGACGGTCGCCGAGCCGATGGAAATGAGTGCGCCGGGAAAGTGCGCTGCATAATCGATCCAGCGCTTGGCCGTCGCCAGATCATCCTTTATCGCATCGGCCACCGTAAAGCCGCTCTTCGAACCGAAGGCGAAGGAGACGAGCGTCAAGCCGCAATCTCGCAATGCATTTGCGAAAGCATGCGGGTCCGCGCCATAACGGCCGATCATGGTGTCGGTTATTTCGATGCCGGAGTAACCGCCTGCGGAAATCGCCGACAGCAGGTCGTCAACCGTTCCTGTCCAGGCATTGCCGAGCATTTCCCATGTAAACGTCTGGCAGCCGACTTTTATGTCCTTGCGCATTCCCGCTATTCCTTGATTCCGCCTTGGGTCAGGCCTTCGATGATGTGTCGTTGGAAGAAGAGCACCAAGATAATGAGCGGCACGGTGACGACGGCCGATGCGGCTGCGATGTCTCCCCAAGGCACATAATATTGGTTGGTGAAATTGGCGATGCCGACCGGAATCGTCTGGCTGTCGCTGTCCGAGGTGAAGGCCAGCGCGAACAGGAACTCGTTCCAAGCGGTGATGAAGGCAAGCAGGCCGGTCGTGACAAGGCTCGGCAAAGACATCGGCAGGATGATATGCCAGAGCAGGCCGAGAGGGCCGACGCCGTCTATGCGGGCTGCCTCGTCGATTTCGCGCGGAAGCGTTTCGAAATAGCCGAACAGTACCCAGGTCACCAGCGGCAATCCGAGCGCAAGATAGGTGATGATCAGCGCCGTATAGGTATCGAGCAGCCCGAGATCGGAGGCGATGAGATAGAGCGGTCCGACGAGGGCGATCTGCGGAAACATCGATACCGAAAGGATGACCGTCAGGATGCCGAAACGCCCCTTCACATCGAGGCGCGATAGCGAAAAGGCAGCGAGCGAACCGACGATCAAGCATAGGGCGGTGGTCGCAAGGGAAACGACGAGCGAATTCAGTACGTAATGATGCAGGCCTTTTTCGACGAAGGCGTTGTAGTAGTGCTCCAGAGTGAACGGGTTCGGTATGAGCGAGGGCGTCCCCTCGGTCAGTGCCTTGTCGAGCTGGAGCGATGTCGAAAATTGCCAGATGAACGGGCCGGCGGACCAGATGAGGATGAACAGGGCGCCGAGATAGATGAGGATGTTCTGGAAGACTGAGCGTTCTCCGTTCATGTCGTCCTCCTGATCTGGCGCACGAGGAAGACGCAGAAGCCGATAGCGATCAGCCCCTCGGTGATGAACATGGCGGTCGAGACCGCCGAGCCGTAGCCGAACTGAAGCGTCGAAAAGAGCACCTTGTAGGAAAGGGTCGAAAGCGTCTCGGTGGAATCGGCCGGACCGCCGCCCGTCAGCACATAGACGAGATCGAAGACGCGGAAGGCATCGAGCGCACGGAAGAGCCCGGCGATCAGCAGCGTCGGCATCAGGAGCGGTAGGCGGATATGCCAGAAGATCGTCCAGGCTCCGGCACCATCGATGCGTGCCGCCTCGATCAGCGATTTCGGGACAGTCTGCAGTCCCGTCAGCAACAGAAGCGCCATGAACGGCGTGGTCTTCCACACATCGGCAAGGATGATCGTCGTCAGGGCCGTATCGGGCGAGCCGTACCAGTTGACGTTCTGGTCAATCAGTCCGGCATGCAGAAGGATGAAATTGATGATGCCGTGCTGACCGTCGAAGAGCCAGCCGAACATTTTCGACGTCACCACGGTCGGCGTGGCCCAGGGCACGAGCATGGCGGCGCGGATTATGCCCCTGCCGGCGAAGGTCTCGCAAAGGATCAGTGCCATCGCCAGGCCGATGAACGTCTCGAGCAAGGTCGAGATCAGGGTAAACCAGATCGTGTGCCACCAAGCGTTCCAGAACGGCGGATCGGCCAGCAGCTGCACATAATTGGCGATACCGATGAAATCATTGTCCTGGGTGATCAGCGAGCGGTTGGTGAAGGACAGATAGACGCCGTTGACGATCGGATAGAAGGATACCGATGCGAGCGAGAGAAATGCCGGCAGCAGCAACAGCCAGGGCCAGAGGGCGCTTGAGAGCGCCCCCGACTTGCCCGATGTTTGCCCGGAAACGGCAGCCGTCATCGTTACTGCCATGTCAGCTGACGATCTTAGTGATCTGGGCCGCGGCTGCCTGCAGTTCCGCCTTGACGTTGCCACTGACGAGTGCCTTGGAAATGCTGGACTGCAGTGCCAGCGTTACCTTGGCATATTGCGGCGTGATCGGCCGCGGGGTGGCACCGGTGAAGACACTTTGAAGGCTCGCCATGAACGGCTGTTCGGCCTTCAGCTTCGCGTCCTGGAAGATGGCGGGGCGCGAGGGCGCAAGACCGAAATTGAGTGCGAGTCGGGTTTGCGTTTCCGGCGAGGACATCCAGGTCAGGAATTCGATCGCTGCTTCCCGCTTCTTGGAGTTGGCATTGACGCCGAGCTGGTAGCCGCCAAGGCAGGCCGAGCTCTTGCCGCCGGCAAAATGCGGCAACGGCGCGACGGCGACCTTGTCGACGACATGCGAGGCTTTCGGGTCCTGCGCGATCGGATAGACATAGGACCAGTTGCGCATGAACATCGCCTCGCCAGACGTAAACGGCTGGCGAGAGGGTTCCTCGTCCCAGGAGAGCACGTTCTGAGGGCTGATCTTCGTCTCGTTGATGGTGTCATGCAGGAACTGGATCGCGGCAACGGCGGCATCGTCGCCGATGACGGAAGATTTTCCGTCGGCGGAAAGGATGGAGCCGCCATTGGATGCAATGATTTCCACGGCGTCACAGACCAGAACCTCGGCCTGCTTGCCCTGCCAGAGATAACCGAATTTGGCATCGCCGGCCTTTTGCGCCTCTGCCGCCATCGTCGCCATGTCGGCCCAGGTTTCCGGCACCTTGCCGCCGTGCTTTTCCACCAGGTCCTTGCGATAGTAGAACATGCCGGAATCGACGAACCATGGCAGGGCTGTCAGCTTGCCGCCGTAGGTGCAGGCAGCCACCGTGCCGGGGAAATAATCTGCGCGCTTGTCTTTCGGGAAATACTCGTCAAGCGGCAGCGCCCAGCCGGCGGAGGCAAAGCCCGCGATCCAGATCACGTCCTGGCTGAAGACGTCGGGCGTTCCGTTGCGGCGGGCGAGCTGCTGGACGAGGCCCTGGTAGACTTCCGTCGACGAACTCGGCGGCGGCAGCTCGATAAACTTGACGGTGATGCGGCTTTGCGACTCGTTGAACGCTTTGACGAGATCGCCGAGCCCTTCCTTGCCGAAGAAGCTGGCGCTGGCAAAGCTAATTTCCGTCCGCTCCGCAGCGCGTGCCGGGCGGATGCCGAGGCCTGAGGCAACACCAAGCATTGCCGTACCGATGGCGGTGCCGGCGGCACCCAGCACTAGCTGACGACGATCAAGCATTATCGATTGTCCGGCACGCTTGGCGTGAGCCGGCGTCTTCTTGATATCTGTCATGTTTCCCTCCCAGGAAGACCGGCGACCTCCAAACCTCCGCGCCAGTATTCGCATATGTTTTATAAAAATTTGTCGCGCGTCAAGAAATAAGATGCTTTAAATCGATCCGGGAGTCATCGTTCGGATGAGCCGAAGCGCGGCGACAGATGCGGTGGATAGGGAGGAATGGGTAATATGGCTGGCAATTCAAAAGCTAAACTCGGCATCGGCGTTATCGGCTGCGGTAACATCTCGATGACGTATCTGCGCAATGCGGCGCTGTTTGCCGGCGTCGAATTGCGGGCTTGCGCCGATATATCCGCCGATGCCGCCGCGTTGCGTGCCCGCGAATATGGTATTCGCACGCTCAGCGTCGACCAATTGCTGGCCGATCCCGAAGTCGACCTTGTCCTCAACCTCACTGTTCCCGCCGTCCATTTCGACGTGACGATGTCGGCCTTGTCGGCCGGCAAGCATGTCTTCACCGAAAAGCCGCTTGCGACGTCGGCGGCCGACGGCCGCATTCTTGTGGCGGAAGCGAAGCGGCGCGGATTGCGGCTGGGATCTGCGCCCGATACGTTCCTCGGCGCGGCCGGTCGTCGGGCGCGGCGCCTGATGGATGAGGGCGCGATCGGCCGTCCCGTGAGCGGCACTGCCTTCATGATGGGGCGCGGCATGGAACACTGGCATCCCAATCCGCAATTCTACTACCAGCCGGGCGGCGGCCCGGTCTTCGATATGGGTCCTTATTATCTGACGATGATGGTGAACCTGCTCGGCCCTGTGGTGCGGGTCATGGCAATGGCGACGAAAGGCCAGGAAGAGCGCCTGATCACCGCCGACGGCCCGTTCAAGAACACACGCTTCAAGGTCGGCACACCCACAAACATCCTGTCGCTCCTGGAATTCCAATCCGGCGCGACCGTGAATTTCGGTGCCTCCTGGGACGTCTTTCGTCACTCCAATCATCCAATCGAGCTGCACGGCACCGAAGGTTCACTGCGTTTGCCCGATCCGGACACATTCGGCGGAACCGTGTCACTGTCCGAGCATGGCGCGGACTGGCGCGATTTCGAAAGCGATGGCGAACTTTATGGCGCGAAAAACTGGCCTTTTGACTCTCCGGACCGGGCAAATTACCGGATGCTCGGCGTCGCAGACCTGGCGCGAGGACTTCAGGAGGGCCGGCCATCCCGCGCATCGGGAGAACTGGCTCTCCACGTCCTTGAGATCATGGAGGCTATCCTCCTGTCGGGTGAAAGCCGACAGTCGGTCAGGATCGACACGCAATTCACGCCGCCCTCGCGTCTTAACGAAGACGAAGCACGCAGTTTTCTCGCCTGATCGCTGCAGAGGAGGGATGACCAATGGAAAAGCTGGATGAAAGCGCGCGGCGCGTGCTCGCCATGACCAGCGGATCGAACGATCGGCCATTTGAAACGGGTACACCTCAAGAGGCTCGTATCGACTACAATACCGCTTGCCCGATGCTCCAAGGTGCAAAAGAGGCCGTCGCTTCGGTCGAGGATCGCCAGATCGCCGGTCCCAATGGTCCGATCGCCTTACGCATCTATCGCGGTATCGGCGCAGCTTTGAAGGATGGTCCGGGCCTTATCTATTTTCACGGCGGCGGCTGGGTAATCGGTAATCTCGAATCGCACGACGAAATTTGCCGATGGTTCGCCAATATTGGCAAATGCACCGTGATCTGCCCCGATTACCGGCTGGCGCCGGAACACAAATTCCCCGTCGGCGTGAAGGATTGCGCCGCGACATTGGCATTCGCAGTTCAATTTGCTGTAGATCTCGGTATGGATCCCACGCGGATCGCCGTCGCCGGCGATAGCGCCGGCGGCAATCTGGCCGCCGTGCTGGCATTGATGTCGCGCCGCGGCGAGGCACCGCCGATAGCGGCCCAACTGCTCATCTATCCCAACACCGACGCCACCCAGGTGGCTGATAGCTACCACCGCTATGCCGAGAGCTTCGGCTTGACCGCTGCTACGATGAGATGGTTTCGCGATCACTACGTGCGCACCACAGCCGATATCACCAATTGGAGGGTATCGCCGCTACGGGCTGAAACCCTCCTCGCCGGGGTGGCGCCGGCTTTCGTCGCAACAGCCGGGCACGACATTCTAGTTGACGAAGGCATGGCCTATGCCAAGCGGCTGCGGGAAGAAGGCGTGCCTATGGTGCATCGTCATTGGCCGGGACAGATCCATGGCTTCGTGTCGATGGGAAGGTACGTGGCGGAGGCCCGGCGGGCCGTGGAGGCGGCCGTAGCAGCCTGGCACAGCTTCGAGGCTAACTCTGGGTAGATGAACAGCAGGCGAGGCTTCAGGCCGACTGCCGCATGACAAGCGTTCCATTCAGGCTGAGCTTGTGCGGAATCGTCTGAACTGGCGCACTCGCGTCTCCGAGCAATGTCAGCAGCGTATTGACGCCGCTTGCCGTCATCGCGGCGAAGTCCTGCGCCATCGTCGTCAGCGGCGGACAGGTGTACCGGCTCAAGGGATGGTCGTCGTGGGCTGCTATGCGCAGATGATCACCCTTTTTACGCCCTACTTTGAGCCCGTGCGCGAATGCGGCCGACATCACGCCGAAGGCGAGGCGATCATTCGCGCAGAGGATGGTTTTGCGGGGAAGAGACTTCGCCCGGAGCAGGCTATCCATCTGTTCGTAACCGATCCGCTCGAACTCCCAAGTGTAGTCGGCATTGGTGCTGATCACCAGCGGCTCGCCGCCCGCCGCCTCCATGGTGGCGATATAGCTTGCCAGCCTTTCGGGTGAATTGTGATTGACATGCGGTATATCGAGATAGGCCGGCGCTTCCCCGGACCGGCAGAGATATTCGACGATCGTTGCGACGCTCTGGTAGTTGTCATTGCCGATGAACGGCGTGCTCCCTTCGATATAGGTGTCGAAGTAGACGATCGGCAGGTTCTGCGCGAGTTTTTCAAAGGTGCGCGGGTCGGATTTCTGTCCCAATGGTGCGACAAGCGCACCGGCCACCTTCAACGACAACATCGTATTGACGGCTTCTGCTTCCAGTTCGGGTAATCCGTGCGATGAGAACACGATTGGCCAATAACCCTCGTTGCGCAGCCGCAATTCCAGGCGATTGACCATTTCGGCATAAAAGGGGTCAGTAAGGGCTGGAACCAGGATGCCGATATTGCGGGTTCTCTTGCGATTGAGGTTTCGCGCATACAGATTGGGTTGGTAATCCGACGAACGAAGGGCCGCCTCGATCAGCGCTCGAGTCGCCGGTTTCACGCTGGTCGGATCGTCAAAATACTTGGAAAGGGTAGGGCGGGAGACGCCACAGGACTTCGCGAAGTCCTCCATCGTCTTGTGCGTCAGTTTTTCCATCGAACCTCGGCCATTCCCTGTTACCCCATGTCAGACGCCTTATGCGTCTGCAGGGAAGACAGCGCAACCGGAAACGTAAGATCCAGGCAAGTTCTTTTGCGTTTCGCGCCGTCATAAAAGGTAACGCGCGTAAATTTTATTATTTGGTGTGCTAAATTTAGGCCGAAGACGAAGACACGAAACTGCAGCGAGCTGCCGCGCGTTTGTGGATTTTACGGCACTATGCCCGGCAAAAGGAAAAAGAGCGTTGCGCGTTCAACGCCGCTCAAGCAGCCCATGCAGGACGAGATCGATATGTGCCTTCACATAGCTTGCCTTGTCCAGGGTTCGCCGCTCGTCGAAAAGCAGCTTGAAGAATAGAAAGGCAATGGCCGGGGCCACGACCGCGTCGCAGAATGCCGCAGGTGCCTGGCGGAACTCCCCAAGCTTTATCCCTTCGTCGATAAGGGACTGCATCTGCCGTTCGAGCGGATCTATAAATATGTCGTGGTGCCTGTCGACGATCTGCGGAAACCGCGAACCTTCGGCGATGACGAACCTCATCAGCTCCCGCAATTTACGATCCTTGATGATAAGATCGTAGATGAGGTCGATATTTTGCTGAAGCCGCTCCGTGGCGGTCCCTTTCAGTTCATTCGCGCTTGACAAGAGGTTTTCGAGAGGCCCGGAAATGTGCCGGATCATCGCCTCGAAAAGCTGTTCCTTGTTTTCGAAGTAGACATAGACGGTCCCCTTCGTAACGCCGACCCTACTGGCGATATCTTCAACGCGTGTTGCGACATAGCCGCGTTCCACGAACTCCTCAAACGCGGCATCCAGGATTTGTACGGGGCGTCGGGCCTTCTGCTCCGCGCGCGTCAGCTTCTTTAGATCGGTCATGGCCGCACCTTGAGCGTGATTGACGGTTTGGCGTCAAGATAAATTCTATTGACTAATGGGTCAGTCAATAATATTCCTCCGGCCGACGGATGCAAGAGGTCAGATCATGAAAACTATCCTTGTCATCGCATGGCTGGGTGCGAGCGCGGTCGCGCTCTCCTCATGCGAAAAGCAGGCTGAAAGTGAAACAAAGCCGAAGAACGTGGAAACCGTCGTCGCCAAGCTCACGCCGGTCGTGGAAAACAGCGCCATCACCGGCGAAATCAGCGCACGCGTGGAAAGCGACCTTTCCTTCAGGGTCAGCGGGCGCATTGTCGAGCGCTTCGTCGATGTCGGCTCGTCAGTGAAGGCCGGACAGGTGCTTGCACGGATGGACGCCGAGGAGCAGAAGGCCGACCTGGATGTTGCCACCGCCAACCTGCAATCGACGCTAGCCCAGCAAACGCAGGCTCAGCTTGCCTTCGACCGGCAGCAAAACCTCTTCAGGACGCAGGTTACGACCCGTGCCGCACTTGATCAGGCCCAGGAAACGCTGCTGACCGCCCAGGGAAGCGTGAAATCGGCACAAGCGCAGCTCGACACGGCTCAGGATGCGCTTTCCTATACGGAATTGCGTGCGGATGCCGATGGCGTCATCACCGCCAGGAATGCCGAAGTCGGGCAGGTGGCGCAAGCCGCACAGCTGATCTTTACGCTCGCTCATGACGGTCCCCGCGACGCGGTCTTCAACGTTTTCGAGTCCCTTTATCTGGGCCGCAATCTGGAGAACAAGGTCGCCGTCAGTCTCCTTTCGGCGCCATCGCATAAGGTTGAGGCTTCCGTACGCGAAATCTCGCCCACGATCGATGCGTCGACCGGAACGATCAGGGTCAAGGTGGGGCTCGAAGGCGCGCCCGAAATGCAGCTTGGCGCCCCGGTAATCGGCTTGTTCCGGTCAACCGCTCGGGACGCAATCGAATTGCCATGGTCGGCAATGGCCTCCAAAAGCGGAAAACCGGCCGTCTGGGTCGTCGATCCCTCTTCGTCAAGCGTGTCGCTGCGCCAGATCGATGTTTCCGGCTACGAAACCGGCCGTTTCGCAGTACGGACAGGCGTGTCGCCGGGCGAGATCGTCGTCGCCGACGGCGCGAAATTCCTGCGACCGGGCCAGACCGTTGCGTATGACAAGGGAGCCGCAAAATGAACATCCGAGCCACAAGCGGCCTTGCGATCCTCGCGTTGCTGCTCCTGACGTCCTGCAAGAAGCAGGATGAAGCCCATTACGAGCCGCCGCGCCCCGTACTTTCCGTCGTCGCCCAGTCCACCGCTGCCTCCGCCCTGACCCTTCCGGGGACGGTCGAGGCCAGGATCGAGACCCAGCTTGCATTTCGGGTCCTGGGGCGGGTCATCGCACGCAAGGTCAGCGTCGGCGATATCGTCAAGAAGGGCGACATCGTTGCCGCCATCGATCCGCTTTCGCTGGAACTTGCCGTCAAGAGTTCGCAGTCCGAACTTTCGAATGCTCAGGCGCAGTTGGTCAATGCTGCATCCACCGAGGAGCGCCAGCGATCCCTGCTCGAAAGCAGATCGGGAAGTGAAGCGGCGTTTGAAGAAGCACAGCTTGGGCGCAAGAGTGCGAGTGCTTCCGTTGCCAAGGCGCAGGCCAATCTGGACAAGGCGGAGGAACAGCTGGGCTATGCGCAGCTTCGCGCGGAATTCGATGGCGTCGTGACCGCGACTTCGGCCGAAGTGGGGCAGGTCGTCTCCGCAGGCCAAAGCATCGTCACCGTCGCCCGTCCCGACCAGCGCGATGTCATCATCGACATACCCGTGGCAAGCTTCGATGGCCTTAAGGTGGGATCGCCCTTTGAGATCGCTCTCCAGCTCGATCCGACCATTCGCGCAAGCGGCACCGTGAGAGAGATCGCCCCGGAAGCCGAGGCGACGACCCGCACGCGGCGCACGAAAATCACGCTCATCGATCCGCCGGCGACGTTTCGTCTCGGCTCCGTCGTCACTGCAACCGCGACTGTTGTTGCAGATCCAATGATCCTGCTGCCGTCGTCCTCCGTCCTGATGAAGGATGGAACGCCGAACGTCTGGGTGGTCGATACCGCAGCTCGCAAGGTCTCCATTCGGCCGATCAAGATCGACGGCGATCTCGTCGAGGGCGGCTCCGTGAAGATCACCGAAGGCATCAACCCCGGCGAACGCATCGTTACTGCCGGCGTTCACAAGCTTGCCGACGGCCAGGCCGTCGGGGTAGATTAAGGAAAATTCCCGTGAAGAAATTCAACCTGTCCGACTGGGCGCTCGAACATCGTTCGCTCGTCTGGTATTTCATGATTGTCTTCATTCTGGCCGGCGCGTTTTCCTATGTCGGTCTCGGCCGCGAAGAAGACCCTGACTTTACCATCAAGACGATGATCATTCAGGCGCAATGGCCTGGTGCGTCGGCCGAGGAGGTGACCAAACAGGTCACCGACCGTATTGAAAAGAAGCTCGAGGAGCTGGATTCCCTCGATTATACCAGGAGCGAGACGGTTGCCGGCAAGACGACCATTTTCGTCGAGCTTTTGCCCACGACCAAAGCCAGGGATGTCAATGCCATCTGGATGCGGGTCCGCAACATGATCGGCGACATCAAGGGGGATTTTCCGAGCGGTGTCGTCGGACCGTTTTTCAACGACACTTTCGGCGACGTCTATGGCAATATCTACGCTTTTACCAGCGACGGACTGACGCAGCGACAGCTTCGTGATCTCGTCGAGACTGCGCGCGCAAAGGTGCTGACGGTCGCAAATGTCGGCAAGGTCGACATTATCGGTGCGCAGGACGAGGCCATCTATCTCGAATTTTCTACACGGAAAATCGCAGCCCTCGGTCTTAACCAGCAGTCCGTCATCGACACGCTGCAGGCGCAGAATGCCGTCACCCAGTCAGGCTTCGTCGATGCCGGTCCCGAGCGCATCGCCTTGCGGGTCAGCGGCCAGTTCACGTCGGAGGAAAGCCTTAGATCGATCAATCTTCGCGTCAACGACCGCTTCTTCCCGTTGACCGACGTCGCGACGATCAAACGCGGTTATGTCGATCCTCCCTCGGCGCTGTTCAGATATAACGGCCAGCCGGCGATCGGGCTTGCCATCGGCATGAAGACTGGGGCGAATCTGCTTGAATTCGGCAAGGCGCTCGACAAGGAGATCGAACAGGTCACGGCAGATCTTCCCATCGGCGTGGACGTCCAGCGCGTTTCCGATCAGCCCGCCGTCGTCGACGAGGCCGTGTCGGGCTTCACGCGCGCTCTGTTCGAGGCGATCGTCATCGTGCTTGCGATCAGCTTCATCAGCCTCGGCGTCCGGGCAGGGCTCGTAGTGGCCATCTCCATTCCGCTCGTGCTGGCGATCACCTTCCTCGTGATGGCATATACCGGCATTTCCATGCAGCGTATTTCGCTCGGCGCGCTGATCATCGCCCTTGGCCTTCTCGTCGATGACGCCATGATCGCGGTGGAAATGATGGTTGCCCGACTGGAAGTGGGCGACGACCTGAGAAAAGCGGCGACACACGTCTATACCTCGACCGCCTTCCCGATGCTGACCGGTACGCTCGTGACCGTCGCAGGCTTCATCCCGGTCGGCCTCAATACCAGCGCCGCCGGTGAATTCACCTTCACTCTCTTCGTGGTCATTGCCGTTTCGCTCCTGGTTTCATGGATCGTTGCAGTCCTGTTCACGCCGTTGCTCGGCGTTTCGATCCTTCCGAAAACCATGAAATCCCATCATGAGCAGAAAGGCCGTTTTACCCGGGCCTTTGCATGGCTCTTGCGTGCCGCCCTGCGTTGGCGCTGGGTTACGATCGCCGCAACGGTTGCAGCCTTCGCTCTTTCCATCGGCGGGATGAGCCTTGTGCAGCAGCAGTTTTTCCCGTCCTCCGACAGACCGGAACTGATCGTCGACTGGAACCTGCCGCAGAACAGCTCGATTTCGGAGACCAACAAGCAGATGGCCAGGTTCGAACGCGAGATGCTGGCCGACAACAAGGATATCGATCACTGGACGAGTTATGTCGGCCAAGGCGCTCCCCGTTTCATCCTGTCCTTTGACGTGCAGACTCCCGATGTCTCGTTCGGTCAGACCGTGATCGTCACCAAGGGGCTCGACGTTCGTGACAAGGTCAAAGCCGAACTGCAGGATTATCTGACGAAGACCTTCCCCGGAACCGATGCATTCGTGAAGCTGCTCGACATCGGCCCCCCGGTCGGCAAGCCGGTGCAGTACCGGGTGAGCGGGCCGGATATCCAGAAGGTCAGGGATATTTCCCAGAAATTCGCCGGTATCGTCGGTCAGCATCCTCTATTGTCCAACATGACCTTCGACTGGAACGAACCGTCGCGCGTGGTCAAGGTCGATGTCCTTCAGGACAAGGCACGGCAGCTGGGAGTCTCCTCGCAGGACATTGCAACGGCACTGAACAGCATTGTCGAGGGATCGTCGGCCACGCAGATCCGGGATGATATCTATCTCATCGATGTAATCGGCCGCGCCCAGACCTCCGAGCGAGGTTCGATCGAGACGCTGCAGAACCTCCAGCTTGGCGGTTCCAATGGCAAATCCGTACCGTTGTCCGCAGTTGCGAATTTCCACTACGAGCTGGAGCAGCCGACGATTTGGCGGCGCACCCGCATACCGACCATCACCATCAAGGCTGCCGTGGTCGGACCGACGCAGCCGGCGACGATCGTCAACGAATTGCAGCGGAAGGTCGACGAGTTCCGCAAGACACTCCCAAGCGGCTACAGCATCGTCGATGGCGGCTCGGTAGAGGAGAGCGCCAAAGCGCAGGGGCCGATCGTGGCGGTAGCGCCGCTGATGCTGTTCATCATGGCGACGATCCTGATGATCCAGCTGCAAAGCTTCAGCAGGCTGTTTCTGGTGTTTGCTGTTGCTCCCACAGCGCTTATCGGTGTAGTTGCCGCACTTCTCTTCAGCAACGCGCCCATGGGATTCGTCGCAATCCTTGGCGTACTTGCTCTCATAGGTATCTTGATCCGCAACTCGGTGATCCTTGTCGTGCAGATCGAGCACCTCCGAAGCGAGGGTGTGCCGGCCTGGCAAGCGGTCATCGAGGCGACCGAGCATCGAATGCGGCCCATCATGCTGACAGCGGCCGCCGCAACGCTCGCGCTGATCCCGATCTCCAGGGAGATATTCTGGGGCCCGATGGCCTATGCGATGATGGGCGGCATCGTCGTCGGTACGGTTCTGACGCTGCTCTTCCTTCCGGCACTCTATGTTGCCTGGTTCCGAATTCCTCGCGACGACGCGCAACACTGAAGGGGCGTCCGATGCAGAAGGTTGGACGAAGGGACCTCGCCGGCAGCACCCGTTATGCTGCCTGCGCACAGCGCAGCTTGACCTCATTTGCTCTCAAGCGGTCTGGTCTTTCCGTTCTGATCTCCCTGTCGGTCCTGGCAGGCTGCGCGGGGCGGCTGGAGAATGTTCTCCAGCCGGTCGCAACGGCGGGACCAGGCACCAGCACCGTGGACATGATGGTGGCGACGACACGCCAGCCGACCGACAAAGCAGGCGAGCTTTATTCCGGCGAACGTGGAACGGCGATTTCTCTCAACGATATCGTCGTTTCCATTCCTCCCGATCGAAATCGCAAGATCGGCGAAGTGCAATGGCCATCGCATGTACCGGCCAATCCCGAGAAAGAGTTTGCAGTCCTAAAAGTCGGAAAGGTGGCATCCGAGCGCAATATTTTCGAATGGTTCGGCAAGAATCGCAATGCCAAGCGGCAGGTTGTTATCTTCGTGCACGGCTTCAACAATACCTATGCCGACGCCGTCTTCCGCTTCGCGCAGATCATGCATGATTCCGGAACGGATGCCGCGCCGATCCTCTTCACCTGGCCCTCGCGCGGCAACGTTTTCGACTATCTCTACGACAAGGAAAGCACGAATTTCTCGCGACGAGCGCTCGAAGATATGATCCTGCAGGCTGCCAAAAGTCCCGATGTCGGTGAGGTGACGATCCTTGCCCACTCCATGGGATCATGGTTGACGGCGGAGGCGTTGCGCGGCGTTGCCATGCGCAACAAGACAATTCCGTCAAAGGTGAAGAATGTCATCCTTGCATCGCCTGACATCGATATCGACGTATTCCGCCGGCAGATGATCGAGATGGGCGTGCAACGACCGCACTTTACGATTTTTTCCTCCACCAAGGACAAGGCGCTACAGGTTTCGCGGTGGCTCTCCGGTGGCGTCAATCGGGTCGGCGGCTTCGATTCAACACCCTATGCGGCAGACTTGGCCAAGCTCGGGATCACGGTCGTCGATACGAGTTCCGTAAAACCGGACGACGCGCTGGGCCACAATACCTTTGCGGACAATCGCGGCATGGTCCAACTGCTCGGACGGCGGCTGGCAGGGCAGTCATTGGACGCTGGCCAGGTCTCGCTTGCGGATAGGGTAGGCATTGCGGCCGTGCGAACCGCGGATCTGGCGGGCTCGGCGGCAAAGGTCGCAGTCGCAGCTCCGATGTCGATCATCAGCGACGATGCGAGGCAGGTGTTGAAACAACAGCTTTCCTCGGGATCGTCGCCAATCGTCGATGGACGAATTTCCTACTGAACGGGCGAGACCTTTAAACGCCAGGCAACGACGTGAATCGCACTGCGTTCGCGAGAGGTTCGGCCCGGCTGGGCAAGCGAGCTTTTTCCGTCTTTTCCTGATGGAGGAATACCAGCTTGTTCTCGTCGAAGATCCGGAAGAATTCGTACCAGGCGATTTCCTTCAGGTTTTTCTCCGGCTCTCCGAAATCGATCCGCAAAAGGCCGCCAGCGCCCCCGGCGTTCTTCACGCGGGATGGGTGTCCGCCTCTTGATTCCACCCATTGGCGGATCAGCTTGTGATCCGTCGTTGTTTTTGATGCAGACATCGCGTCACTCCTTCACTCATTGCCGGTTCAGGTTTGCGAATGCGCTCCTCCGGGTCTGGATATTTCGGCAAGCGCAAGGCCGGCAGATCCGTCCTCCACGGAAACGGCAATATCGCCGAGCGAGAGTATGCCGACCAACCGCTTGTCCCGATTGAGAACGGGCAGCCGCCGCACCTGAATATCGCCCAGGTTCATCATCACATCGTCGATGTCATCATCCTCGAAGCAATATTTGACCTCCGCCGACATCACGTCGCCGATCCTGGTTTCCGGTCCTTTTCCTTGCGCGACTGCCCGTACCGCGATGTCGCGGTCCGTGATCATGCCCACGAGCCTGTCATGCTCGCCGACGGAGATAATGCCGGCATCGAGATCGGCCATCATGGTCGCAGCTTCGCGAATGGAATGGTTGGGATTTGCGACGCGCACGTCGCGTGTCATTGCTGCGTTCACTTACATGTCTCTATCCTTCTTGAAGGAAAGACCCCAACTCATGTCGGCACCCAGAGTTCCTTCATTGGAACAATAAGCGGCTGAGAAAATGCGCTGCCGGCCGCTGGGGAGAGCTACCTGCAGGACAAAGAAATTCATTTGCCCATTCAAGCGAAGGCGGCGGAAACCTATTCTTTTAATCTACTAAATTTATAGATAATATCTTAGCCATCGGGAAAGCGTGCCAAGCGCACGGCCGTGTCATGAGCGGAAGAAGGTAGGGCGACATTGGATATCTCCCGGCAAGACATCGTCGCATGTTGGATCGAAATCCATCCGCCCTAAATCAGACGAAAGGAATTTATTGGCAATTCCCGCAGCGCCCGAAAGTGAAGAAGGCAAGCCATGATCTATGATGCCGTTGTCGTGGGTTCCGGCTTTTCGGCCATCTCCACCGTCTGCAACCTCGTGGAACTGCTTCCCGAAACTGCGTCTATCGCCATTGTCGGAGACGATCCCGGATTTGGCCGCGGAACCGCCTATCGCACCGAGCTCTATCTGCATCGCTTGAACGTGCCGGCCGGCCGCATGAGCCTTTTTCCGGACCGTCCGAATGCTTTTGTCGAATGGCTGCGGGAGCATAAGCGACCGTTGGATGCGGGGGATTTCGCCTCCAGGCAGGACTATGGCCTGTATATTCGAGACAGTTTGGCTGCTCTGCTGCGCAACAGGAAACGGCGTTGCCGGGTTGATTTCATCAAGGCCAAGGCGACCGGATGCGTTGAGCGCTACGGTTCCGCGCTCGGTTTTATTTTGGACAACGGCAATGAGATCGCCGGGCGAAGCGTCGTGCTTTGTCTGGGAGTGGGGAATGCCCAACTGCCCTTCGATTTGACCGGATTGCCTGCCGGCCTGCGCTCCCACATCATCGAAAATCCATGGCGACTGTCATGGCTGAGGCGCGTCAGTAAGACTGATACTGTCTGTATCCTGGGTTCGGGATTGACGATGATCGATCAGGTTTTGGCACTGTCTGCTCACGGTTTCACCGGCAAGATAATTGTGTTGTCGCGGCGCGGTCGGGTTCCGCACGATCACGTCAGTCATCCGAAGCCGGCGGTCGAGATCGACGTCGGAGCCTTGCCCACGAGAATGAGTGAACTCCTGCATATTCTCCGTCGCGAAAGCAAAGATGCGGGGGACTGGCGCAGAGTCATGGATGGGTTGCGCCCGAAAACGCAAGCTCTCTGGTCGAGATTGCCGGAGGCCGAGCGCCGCCGCTTTTTGCGCCATGCGTTACCCTGGTGGAACATCCATCGTCATCGGGTTGCGCCGGATGTGTTCCGGAGATTTGAGACGATGCTGCAAAGCGGCCAGGTTTCGGTCCGCGCCGGCTATCTCCAGAATGTCGAGAAAACCAAGGCTTTGACCGTGCATTACCGGCCGCGCGGCGAGAGCTTTACCGCATCGATTGAGGCGGATTGGATCGTGAATTGCACCGGCATGGAGCGGGCAGGCATCGCCCATTCTCCATTGCTGCAGGAGATGCAGCGCCAAGGCCTGATCGAGGCAGACCCGCTTCGTCTTGGACTGGTGGTCGATGCTCGCTCGCGCATCCCTGGTTCGAGCGGCAGCGAAGCGGTCATCTATGCCGTTGGCGCGCTGACTGCGGGCCAATTCTGGGAAATTACCGCCGTGCCGGATATCCGCGTGCAGGCAAGAAAGGTCGCCGAGGCCATTTCTGAGAGATTGCGGTGAAGGACCGATATGCGCCGACTGACGGCTGGCGGTCAGCTCTGTGCGACACGCACGACCAGTTTACCGAAGTTCCGCCCTTCTAGCAGCCCGAGGAAAGCTTCCGGAGCGTTTTCGAGCCCATCCACGATGTCCTCCTTATATTTGAGCCGCCCCTCGGAAATCCATTTTCCGGCTTCGCGATAGAAATCGGGGCGCTGATCGGCGAATTCGCGTTGTATGAAACCCCGGATGGTCAGGCTCTTTCTGAGGATGGCGCGCATGACCGCTGGCAGCTGGTCCGATCCGCGCGAAGTGGACGGATCTTCGTTATAATGTGCAATCAGCCCGCAGATCGGAACGCGCGCGAAATCGTTCAGCAATGGAAACACCGCGTTCCAGACGTGTCCGCCGACATTTTCGAAGTAAATGTCGATGCCCTTCGGACAAGCCGATGCAAGCTGGGCTTGAAAGTCGCCGGCCCGGTGATCGATCGCGGCATCGAAACCGAGTTCGTCGTGGATATAGCGGCACTTGTCCGGGCCGCCTGCGATCCCGACCACCCTTGCACCAAAGATCTTGGCGATCTGCCCGACGGCCGAGCCGACCGCGCCGCTTGCGGCGGCAACGACCAATGTCTCTCCGACTTTGGGTCGTGCGATATTGCGCAGCCCCGCATAAGCCGTGAAGCCGGGCATTCCCAGAATGCCGAGTGCCGTCGAGATCGGCGCCACATTGGGGTCGAGCTTGCGCAATCCCGCGCCGTTTGAGATCGCATGGCTCTGCCAGCCGGAATGGGAGAGGACGATGTCCCCCGGCGTGAATTCCGTATTGCGTGATTTGACCACGCGCGCGACGGTTCCGCCTTCCATCACGCCGCCAATTTCGACCGGCGCGGCATAGGATTTCGCGTCGTCCATGCGACCTCGCATATAGGGGTCGAGAGAAAGATAAAGGATTTGCAGAAGAACCTCGCCTTCGTCGAGATCCCGCAAGGTTTCCCGTTCAAGCCGGAAGTTCGCCGTCACCGGTTTTCCAACGGGACGGGAGGCAAGCACGATACGGGTGGTGACGGGCTGATTGGCCATGCGGAGTTCCTTGCATTGATTTCGATATCGAAGCGCTGAACGATCGCAATGCCGGATACCGGCATCTCAGTTGCCGCCGTTCGGGAGCTCCTGCCGTACTATTTGTGCGTCACCCTCAAGTATGCGCCGGCTCTTCTACTCCTTGAACCATAGCGCGACTCCATTGGCGGCATCGGCATCAACAAGCAGACCACCCTCGAAGGCGTGAGGCGAAAAGCCTCCCTGCGCCAAGACGTCTGCGGTTGCTTCAAGCGATCGTACCTTCAATCCGAGCGCCACTTTTCTTTCGTTGCCGTCAAAATCTGTCGGAATGGAAGAGCCGAATCGGGAGGCAGCATCAGCCTCGGACAGAATATGAAGTGTGACGGTGCCGGCGTGAATTGCAATGCCCTCGCTAACGATGTCGGGAGCATCGGTATTGGCGAATCCACCTAGCAGTTCGGTAATCGCTTGAGGAGCGCGGCTGACGATGAAGACATCGACGATATCGAGAACACCGTTGGGGTGACTCTGATCCTTCGGCTGCCACACCAGCTCCGGCGTATTGTGCTGGCAGAAGAAGAAGCGGCCGTTGGAGAGCGCCTCCTTACCGATCTGAAAGGTGCGGAAACTGGCTGACTTCTCTATGCCGCCCACATCGGCAGGGCGCGAGAAATCACGCCATTCGGTGACGGGTTTGCCGGCGTCGCCCAATTCGCGTTGCAGGCTGGCGGCGTCGGTGGTTCGAAAAGCAAGCCCGTTCAAACCGATCGGATAAGACCAGAGATCGGCGCGGTTCCCGTCACTGTCAGGCGGAAATCCGAGCAGCTCCAGATAGTTCTCGCCGAACACGGCAAGATGATTGATGGAGCCCAGCGTATGGTAACCGCGTGGGGTCAGCGCAAAGCCGAGTTTGCGGTAGATTGCGGCGGCCTCATCCAGCCGGTCAAGGACGCCGATGACGGCGTGATCGAGGATGAGGGGTTGGGCAGTAACAGCCATATGAAGAGCTCTCAGTATGAGAATAGGTTAAGGCATGAAAATAGGTCGTCGCGTTGTGCGGAGAGCCGAAAGAAGCGATACAGCCTGCTCATGATATGCCTTCCTTTACGCCGCGCGGTCGAGGTCGCCGGTCGACGGGGACGCCAATTGATGGATGGCCCGCAGCACGTCCGAAGCGGCGGCAAAATGTTGGCCGTCGAGATCATAGACATGAAACTTGACTGCGATGAACTTTAGCGCGCCCTTGTCCGGAACGACGATGCCCACCGGAACGCCGGCATATTCAATCACCTGTCTGGTCATCTTCATCACCCGTTGAAATCGATTCTTCCGAACGAACGAACGATCGGAGGCGTTCCAAGTTCGATTAGTCCATTAATTTACTGTATTATATGCGTGGTAGATGCGGCAGGCCATTCTCGGCAATGCCAAATAGTCGGGCCATAGGGGAAAACAATTCTATTAGAAAAGATTGAAGGGTATCGAGGAGCGGAAGCGCATTGGATTGCGGAGGCGTTTCTGAATGCGCGAATATTGCCCGCTCATTTTTGGTGGATGCTTGTCCCATCAAGCAGCGCGACAGGCCCATTCAACCCGAAAATATAGTCGCGTTCGTTTCCCGACTTGTGTCCAAATTAGAATATTAATTCTATAGATATATAGGTGTTTGCCGTAGGTTGATGCGCATTATCCTACAGAGGCTTACACAATGGGCATCAAAGCCAAATTCAAGGCGGCAAGTTTACTGAGCGTGTGGCTACTGGCGGCGCCGGTGGCATTCGCCGATGACCAGCCGGTCAAAGGCGGCACGCTGATTTATCTCGAACAGCAGGCGCATACGAACCTCTATCCGCCGGCAGGCGGATTCTATCCGAACGGCGGCATTCTCAACCAGATCACCGACAAGCTGACCTATCAGAACCCGAAGACGCTTGATATCGAGCCGTGGATTGCCGAATCCTGGACGGTCAACGATGCGGCGACGGAATATACGTTCAAGATCCGCAAAGGCGTGACCTTTTCCGACGGCACCCCGCTCGATGCCAATGCCGTTGCAAAGAACTACGATACGTTCGGCCTCGGCAATAAGGAGCTGAAACAGCCGGTTTCCGAAGTCATCAACAATTACGATCACAGCGAAGTCATCGATCCCTATACGGTCAAGTTCTACTTCAAGAAATCATCTCCGGGTTTTCTGCAGGGAACATCTGTCATCGGATCCGGCCTGGTCTCGTTGAAGACGCTGACGCTCCCCTTCGACCAGCTCGGCGATGCGACGAAAATTATCGGATCCGGCCCCTTCGTCGTCGAGAGCGAGACGCTCGGCAAGCAGCTCTCGCTGAAGGCGCGGACAGACTACAACTGGGGTCCGAGCAAGCTGGAGCATCAGGGCCGTGCCTATCTGGATGGCATCAAATACATCATCACCGGCGAGGACAGCGTGCGCATCGGCGCATTGCTTTCCGGTCAGGCTGATTTCATCCGTCAGCTGCAGGCCTATGACGAGAAGCAGGTGTCCGACCAGAATTTCACGATCTATGCGGCGCCGACCCGCGGCGTGAACGACAGCGTCGCCTTCCGTCCGGACAACCCGCTCGTTGCCGATCTCAAGGTTCGCCAGGCGCTCCTTCACGCGACCAATAACAANGAAATCGTCGACACGCTGTTTTCTGCGAATTATCCGCAGGCGAAATCGGTCATTTCGTCCGCCGCCGCCGGCTACGCGGATCTGTCGTCAAAGCTGACCTACGATCCGGCTCTTGCGGAAACGCTCCTCGACGAGGCAGGCTGGAAGAAAGGGCGCGAGCGGCGTTCGCGAGAAGGATGGCAAGCCGCTTTCGCTTGCAGTCTACGAATCCCTGCCCCAGCCACAGAACAAGGCCGTGCTGCAGCTAGTCGCGCAGCAATGGGCCAAGCTCGGCGTCAAGCTGCAGGTTCTTGCCGGCACCTCGGGAAATCTGGTGACCGACAATGTCGATCCGGCAAAGACGCCGCTGGTCGTCGCCGAGGTCGGCCGTGCCGATCCCGATGTCATCAAGAGCCAGTTCTACCCCAAGAACCGCGATGCCCTGCTGCAAAAGGGCGGCCTCAATCCCAAGGCGAGTTTCTCGGATGACAAGCTGAACGGCATCCTGGAAACCGTCGCCTCCGAGACGGATCGCGACAAGCGCCTGGCGGCGGCCAAGGCGGCGCAGGAATATCTGCTCGATCAGGCCTATGTCATCCCCTTCTTCGAGGAGCCGCAGGTTTTTGCCGGCGCGCCTTACGTGAAGGGAATTGCATTCGAAGCCGTGGGACGCCCATCCTTCTACAGCACCTGGCTCGCTGAACACTGATAAAAATGGGGCTGGCCCGGCGTGGTGCCGGGCCTTCCCGACGCGAAGACGTGGTATTGGCATGGCAAGATACATACTATCGAAATTTGGGCAGGCGCTGTTCGTCCTATGGGCGGCTTTCACCGTTTCGTTCGTGTTGCTGCAGTCGCTGCCGGGCGACGCGGTGCTGATCAAGTTCCAGAACCCGGATTACGGACTGAGCCCCGAACAGCTTGCCGATATCAGGGCGGCTTATGGCGCCGACGGATCGTTCCTGCATCAATATCTCCATGCCGTCTGGAGTTTCGTGACGGGTGATTTCGGCTATTCCCTGCAGGCGGGCGTTCCTGTGAGCTCACTGCTTGCCACCAACCTGCCGCCATCGCTGCTGCTTGCAGCATTGGGCTTTGCGGTGGCGACGCTTCTTGCCGTTCTGATTGCAATTGCCTGCAATCTCTCCGGTCTTGTCTGGCTGCGGGGCCTGATCCAATCGATTCCGTCGCTCTTCATATCCGTGCCGACCTTTTGGCTCGGCATCATGCTCATTCAGATATTCTCCTTCCGGCTCCGCCTCGTGCCGGTCATCAATCCAGGCCCGTGGGAAGGTCTTTTCCTGCCCATCCTGACCGTCGCGGTGCCAATTTCCGCTCCTCTGGCGCAAATTCTGCTGAAGAACATAGACGAGGTCCTGACAAGGCCCTTCGTGCCCGTCGCGCGAGCCAAAGGCCTCTCGCATGCCAAGGTCCTGTGGCGGCACGTCGCCAAGAACACGCTGCTGCCGGTTTTAACCGTTGCCGGATTGCTGTTCGGGGAGTTGATCGCCAGCGCTGTCATCACCGAAACGGTCTTTGGCCTTAATGGCATCGGCGGGCTCACGAAGCAGGCGGTGGACAGCCAGGATGTCGCCGTTCTCCAGGCAATCGTCGTCGTCGCAGCAACCGCCTTCGTCGTCATCAATCTCGTGGTCGATCTTCTTTATCCCGTGCTCGATCCCCGTCTGAAGATCAAACTGGGAGCGGCATGATGGCAAGGATCGAACCCGCGCAACGGCATGCCGAACTGGATGCACCAAGCCAGGAAGAAAGAGCATCGTCCGTGACGGTCACGGCCGATCTTCGCAAGGACGCCAGCGCTGCTTGGCATCTGCTGCGCATACAGCCTGGTCTCGTCCTTGCCTGCCTCATTCTTGCACTGGCTGTGTTGTGGGCGCTCGTCCCTGGCATTTTCACGGTCTATGATCCCATACAGGGTTTGCCCGGCCAGCATCTCGGGCCGCCGACTGCCGCTCATCTCCTGGGGACGGATTCGCTCGGGCGCGATCTCTATGCGCGCATCGTCTATGGCGCCGTGCATTCGCTTTCGGGCGCGCTTGCCGCCGTCGGTATCGCGCTTGTGGCCGGCACGACGCTCGGCCTTCTTGCCGGATCGTTCGGCGGCAGGATCGAGACTGTCATCATGAGACTGGTGGACGTCATGTTGTCCATACCGGATCTGCTTTTATCGCTCAGCATCATCGTTCTGCTCGGATTCGGCACCGTCAACGCCGCGATTGCGGTCGGCTGCACGCTGATCGCCAAATTTGCCCGATTGGTCCGCTCCGAAGTCGTCACCGTGCGCCGAAGCGAATATGTCGAGGCCGCCTTCGGCAGCGGCGGCACCTTCCTCAAGGTTCTCTGGCGCCACATCCTGCCGAATTCGCTGGCCTCGGTGATCGCTTTTGCGGCGCTGCAGGCCGGCTGGGCCATCCTGCAGCTCGCCACCCTCGGCTTTCTCGGCTACGGCGCGCCGCCGCCGACACCGGAATGGGGCCTGCTGATTGCCGAGGGACGCAATTATATCGCAACCGCCTGGTGGCTGACGGCGGCGCCCGGCCTCGTCGTGGTCTTGGTCGTCATTTCCATCAACCGTATCAGCCGAGCGCTTGGGAGTATCGGGAAATGACGGCTCCAATCATTGGAACAATTGCGGAAAAGGGTGCGCCGATCCTCGATGTTGCAGGCCTTAGGGTAGCCTATCGCGACAGGAGCGGCCTGCGCACGGTCGTTCACGATATTGACTTTGAGGTTCGCGCCGGTGAGGTCGTCGCCCTGGTCGGGGAGTCCGGTTCCGGCAAGAGTTCGACGGCGCAAGCTCTCATTGGTCTCCTGCCTGAAGGTGGACTGCTCCAGCAGGGAACCGTTCGCCTGAACGGCGAGAACATTGCCGGCTGGCCGCAAAGGCGGCTGGATGGCATTCGCGGTTCCGTCATCAGCCTCGTACCGCAGGATCCGGGCAATTCGCTCAATCCGGTGAGAACGATTGGCGAGCAGGTCGCCGAAATCCTGACGGTCCACGGCCGGGCATCCGGTGCTGCCGCTCGAGCCAAGGCAGTCGAATTGCTGAAGCGTGTCGGTCTCAGCCAGCCGGAACTGCGTGCCAAGCAATATCCGCATGAGCTTTCCGGCGGGATGCGCCAGCGTGTGCTGATCGCGATCGCCATCGCGCTGAAGCCTTCGCTGATCATCGCTGACGAGCCCACCAGTGCCTTGGACGTGACGGTGCAAAGGCACATACTCGATCTGATCGATGATCTGAGACGCGAATATGGCACCGCGGTCCTTCTGGTGACCCACGATCTCGGGATTGCCGCCGATCGATCCGACCGGCTGATCGTCCTGCAGCATGGCCGCATTCAGGAGCAAGGACGCACCGCCGATATTCTCAGAAACCCGCAAAGCAGCTACACGCGCCGTCTGCTTGCCGATGCGCCATCGTTGAACGCCCGGCCGAAACGATCGCCGCCGCGTGCGAGCGTATCCGCTGCGCCGGCAGACGATATCATCGTGGTGGATAGGCTGGTGCAGGATTTCGGTACTGGCAGCGATGGTAGTTTCAGGGCGGTGGACGACGTGTCGTTTCGTGTTCGCCGCGGCAGCACGCATGCGATCGTCGGCGAATCCGGCTCCGGCAAGACGACGACGATCAGGATCGTTTCGGCCTTTCAGCGGCCGACCTCCGGGCAGGTTGTGATCGATGGGCTCGATCTGTCTTCGCTGCGTGGCGAAACGCTGAGACTGCTCCGCAAGAAGATCCAGCTCGTCTACCAAAATCCCTATGGTTCGCTCGATCCGCGTCAGACGATCGAAAGGATCGTGGAGGAACCGCTGTTGAATTTCGAACGGTTGCCCCGGCGTGAACGATTGGCGAAGGTGGCGGCAACTCTCGAAAAAGTCAGACTGCCGACTGACTTATTGCAACGCCGGCCGCACGCGCTTTCGGGAGGGCAACGTCAGCGCGTGGCGATTGCGCGCGCCCTGGTGCTCGATCCGCAGATCCTGGTACTCGACGAGGCCGTCTCCGCGCTCGACGTAACGGTGCAGGCGCAGATCCTCGATCTTTTGGACGAGCTGCAGCGCGAGCTGGGACTGACCTATCTGTTCGTCTCCCATGATCTTGCGGTGGTGCGTCAGATCGCAGACACGGTCTCGGTCCTCAACGGTGGGCGGCTGGTCGAAACAGGCGGTGTCGAAGACGTCTTCAGCAATCCCAAGAGCTCTTACACGCGTGAACTGATCGATGCGGTGCCGGGCAAAAAGTTTCCGCGGGCAACAGATCCGACCCTCATCAGTGCAGGATAATCCTCATGAGTACATCAACATTACCGAAGAGATTAGGTTTCTTCAGCCGCGTCCTCGATCAGGCAGATGCGAAAACGCGCTACGGGCTGGTTTCCGAGCAGATCATCCATGCCGAAAAACAGGGCTTCGATTCTGCCTGGGTGGCGCAGCATCACTTTAACGGCGATGAGGGCGGATTGCCCGCGCCATTGGTATTCCTTGCTGCCCTGGCCCCGCAGACATCGCGCATTCGCCTTGGCACCGGCGTCATCACGCTGCCGATGGAAAATGCTGTGCGGGTCGCGGAAGATACCGCCGTGCTCGACAGCCTGCTTGATGGGCGGCTGGAAATCGGCTTCGGCACTGGCGGCACTCCGCAAGCCTTTCTTCCCTTCGGCCTGGAAAGCAGCCAGCGCACGGAGGTTTATGGCAATCATCTTGCTTTGGTGCGCAATGCCTGGGCGGGCGGAGAGCTTACGGGCGGCAACCGCCTTTATCCCGCCGCGCCGCATCTGCGCGACCATGTCTGGCAGGCGACGTTTTCCGTCGGTGGAGGTTTGCGTGCCGCCCGTGATGGCGACGGGCTGATGTTATCTAGGACGCAGCCGCGCCCGCCGGAGACACCGGACGCCAAGCTTTCGGACCTGCAGAACCCGATCATCGATGCCTATCTTTCGGCGCTGCCGGCCGGGCGACATCCGCGCATATTGGGTTCGCGGAGCCTCTTTGTCGCCGACAGCAGAAAAGAAGCTCTTCATTTCGCCGATCTCGGCCTGGGGCGGATCGTCGAGCACTTCAAGGCAGCGGGTTTTGCGATTCCGGGCGAAACCACGGCCGACCTGATCAAAGCGTTCGACGTCCACGTCGGTACCCCCGACGACGTTATTGAATCGCTTCAGGCAGATGCGGCCCTGGCGCGTGTCACCGATCTGGTCTTTCAGGTGCACTCCATCGATCCGCCGCATGAATACATTCTGCGCTCGCTGGAACTGACCGCCGCCCATGTCGCACCCGCGCTCGGCTGGGTGCCGCAAGGCGCCACTGAGAACGAACGTCGCTTCGCCGCGCAGGCCTGAATAGCAGCATCCGAAGAGAAGGCATCGCCCATGACTTTGCAGAACAGAGATATTATCGACTTCCTTGCGGGAATAGAGCCAGGATCCCGTCTTGACGGTCTTCGGGAGCAGCGGCCCGAGACGCGCCTCAACGCGCAGAAGAGCTATGAGGCTCTCTTTGAACCCGAGCATTGGGGAAGCGTCACTCCGGCGGAGCGCTTCGCCGCCGCGGCCTTCGTTGCAGGGCTGCACAAGGCAACCGCGATCAGGAGCTATTATTCTTCCAAACTCCAGGATGAACCCCATGGCTCCGCCCTAGTTGCCGTCATCGACGCCGAAATAGATCGGGGCAATGCGCACGGGCCTTACGGCCATTATCCGGCTGGCCCGCTATCGCGTGAGGATAAGCCGGGTCTCGTTTACGAGGTTTCGGGTGAGAGCCGAAATTTTCTGGACCCAAAACTCAGCGCAGCGCTCGAACACATCCACCTTCTGGTCTTCCGACCGAGGGAGGCAAGCGCCCGGGGCATTGCAGAAGTTGCTCGATGCCGGCTGGACGACCACTGGCATCGTCACCCTGTCGCAACTCGTCGCATTCCTTGCGTTCCAGATCAGGGTCGTTACCGGCCTGAAGGCCCTGACAGCAAGTTCCGCTGCCATCGGGAAGGTCGCGCAAGCCTAAATCGCACGGATAAGGAATTCTGCCATGACCGAAATTGTTATTCATCCGGCAATCGAAAACCGGCCAAACGCCTTCACTCAAGCTGAGATCGGCTGGACGCCCTGGCTGCAGCCCCTTGACGAAGCGGAGCTGACCGAACGCCACTGGGCCGGCCTCGTGGACGCGTCCCGCGCAAAATCGCCTTACTTCATGTTGTTGGCGCGGGACCCAGATATTTTGCAGGCGCGTACGAAGACCGATAAGGATATCTTCTACAATGTCTCGGCCGGCCTTCCGCGCGCTGAACGGGAACTGGCTGCTACGGCAGCTTCGCGGGCGAATGGATGCATCTTCTGCGCATCGGTCCATTCGCGTTTTGCTTCCCATCATTCCAAGCGGACTGAGGATGTGCAGCGTCTGTTGGACGAGGGCCTTCAAGCCGATCTTGGCAGCCGATGGAACGCCATCGTGGAAGTTTCAGCCGCGCTGACGGCCACGCCATCGCAATTTGGAGCCGACGAAATCCGCAGGTTGCGCGAAGAAGGACTGGATGATCTGGAAATCGCGGATGTGATCCATGGCGCGGCCTTCTTCAACTGGGCAAACCGGTTGATGCTTTCGCTTGGCGAGCCAACGCCGGCGGCCTGAACGAAGGTTCGGCCAATAGAGCGGTTCAGCTTTTCACGGAATCTCTGAACCGCTCTATCTTTTTGTTTTCACGCAATTCCGGATAGAAAACCGCTGCGCACTTTTCCTGGAATTGCTCCAGCCGCCGCTCTGGTGACTGAGCGGCGGACGTATTTCGAGTGGATATTCTCAGGCCTTGAAATGCGTCATCACGCGGTGGGCGACCAGCCGAGGCTCGGGGCCACCGTCTGTACGAGATCTGCCAGGAGGCGCACGTTCTCCGCAAGACTGAAAGCGGGCGGTAGGAAGAGAACAATCTCGTCGGCGGCCGCCAGGCCCGGATCCTTGAGCACAGCTTCGATTACCTGATCGGGGGTGCCATGGAAGACCGGCGAAATTTGGACGCCCGGCGGCTGAATGGCCGGCGCGGTCGGTTCAAGGGCGCCTGCGGGCCGGGATGCCCCGATGCCCTTGGTTTGGCGCTCGAGGTCATAAGCGGCATATTTCTCCCGCAATTCGGCGGTGGTGCCGACCAGGATCGACGCCGCGACCGTGACCGGCGGCGGCTCGGTGCCCTGCTTCCGGCGCCATGTCGCGCGGAAAGCCTCGATGGCGCGGGCCTGATATTCTCCAAAACTCTCGCCCTCGACGTGGTCGTGTTGGACAGTTCCGGAGATGAGCCCGATCCCGAGTTCGGCGGCCTGCACGGCTGAGCTCAGGCTCGCCGAGCCTTGCCGGATACGCGACCGCAGCGTCGGGCTGTGCGGGGTCACCCGCAGTTCGGTGCCCTCCGGGGCACCTTGGCCTGGACCATCGACTGTGTGCAGCACCTCGCCGGCAATTGCTGCAAGAAAACGCGCCTGGCGGCGCTTTGCTTCCGTTCGAGCATCGGTATCGACCGCGCCGAATACCGCGTCGAATGCAGCATTGGCGCCGGTCGAGATGGCCAGCTCAAGCCTTTCGCCGATGAGCAGGTCGGCAGTGGCGGCTGCCTCGGCAAGCAGGATCGGGTCCTGGTAGCGCATCGGGATGACAGCCGATCCGAGCGTGATATGGCTTGTATGTTGGCCGACCGCAGCAAAGAATGGGATCGGAGAGGACAGGTAGTGATCGAATGGCGCTGATAGGCCCAGCCCGACTGGTAGCCCAGTCGCTCGGCTGCCTTGAACAGTTCTATGCCGTCGCGCAGTCCCTGCGCCGGACCGGCCTCATCGTTGAACGATACGCGGGTGTTGAAGCCGAGCCGCCGCTTGGCGCGGAATGTGGCGGGCAGGGTGCCGGCGGGGGCAACGATACTCATGCGATCTGTTCCTGGCTGATGATCCGGCGGAGTTGCGGCAGCGGTGCGCGGGCAGGGCTGGCGGCGGCCGGGATCGATTCCAGCAACGACACCGTGTAGGGCTCGCGTGGATTGTCGAAGATGTCCCTGACGTTGCCGTGTTCGACGATGCGCCCGCGTTGCATCACGGAGACGGTATGGGCGAATTGGCGCACGAGGGCCAGATCGTGGGAGACGAATATATAGGTGAGGCCAAGGCTTGCCTGCAGCGAGAGCAATACTCCGACGATATCAGCCTGCACGCTCACGTCGAGTGCCGAGGTCGGCTCGTCGAGCACGATCACCTCCGGCTTCAGGACCAGCGAGCGGGCAATCGCGACACGCTGCCGCTGACCGCCGGACAAGGCTTGCGGCTTGCGTGAAAGCAGGTGCTCGCCAAGGCCGACATTGGATAGTGCTTCGTGCACCCGTTCCGCCCGCTCGGCATGAGTTCCGATGCCGAACCTGTCGAGCGGCTCGCGCACAAGCTGCTCGACCTTCCAGGTCGGATCGAGCGATGTGAATGGATTTTGATAGACGAGCTGAAGATTGCGCCATACGGACCGTAGTGAGTGATGTGAGCGTCCGCTGAGTTTTTCTCCTGCGACCGAAATATGACCGGCGTCCGGTTGATCGAGCCCGAGCAGCAGCCGGATCGCTGTCGTCTTTCCGGAGCCGGACTCGCCGACCAGTGCGTGCGTGGTGCCCGCCGGAACGGTAAAGGACACGTCATCAACGGCCGTCAGAACCTTGCCGTCGACCGTGAAGCTCTTGGTGATACCCTTGACCTCGATCTTCGGCGAGTTGTTGCCCTCAGCGTCAAGGAACCGAAAGCCAGGATCCCGAAGCTTGTAGTAACGGTTGGGATTAAGCGCCGGAACATCGGCATGCAGCTTCTTTGCGTAAGTCGATGCGGGTGAGGAGAAAACGGCCGCGGTGCTGCCGGCCTCCTGAACGATGCCATCCTTGAGAACGACAAGGGAGTTTGCCCGTTCGGCTGCGATCGCCAGGTCATGGGTGATGAGCAGCAGACTGATGTCGAGGTCTTGCTGCAACCGTGAGAGCAGGTCGAGGATTCTCTTCTGGATCGTAACATCGAGCGCCGAGGTCGGCTCATCGGCGACCAGCAACTGTGGCCGCGGCAGAACCGCAAGTCCGATCAGGACGCGCTGAAGCATGCCGCCGGACAGCTGGTGCGGGTAGGAATCATAGACACGCTGCGGGTTGTCGAGCCCGACCTGGGCGAGCGTCTCCAGAACGAGCGCCTTGCGGATTGCCTTGCTGGGCTCGTCGACAAGGGCTGCGGCTTCCATCGCCTGCGAACCGATTGTCCGCACCGGGTTGAGTGCGTTTCCGGGGTCCTGCGGCACGAAGCCGATAGCCCGGCCTCGAAGATGGCGGAAGCGGCGCTCGGAGAGCTGCAATATGTCCTGGCCTCCGACCGCGATGCGGCCGGTCGCCTGTCCTGTGCGGGGAAGCAATCGCAGCACGGCGCGCGCAATGGTCGACTTGCCCGAGCCCGATTCCCCGATGAGTGCAAGGCTTTTGCCGCGGCCGAGCTCGAAGCCGACATTGCTGACGACCTCATGCGAGCCGTAGGAGACGGACAGGCCCTCCACCTGAAGCAATGGCGTTTGCCGCTGCGGCGTCGGGGCTTTCTCGGTGATAAGGGTGCGAACTGCATTTAGTCTATCTTGCGAAGCCATCGGCTGATCCTATTCACAGAGAGGACGGTCGCGATCGTGACGAAGGCGGGTGCGTAGACCAGCCATGGCCACTTGAGGTAGTCCTTGCCGATCGAGATCAGCAGACCCCAATCGGAGGCTGGCGGCGGATCGCCGTAGCCGAGGAAGGCGAGGCTGGCGATCACCAGGATCGAGTCGCCGAACTGCAGCACGGCAAGCGGGAGCACGGAGCGTGATGCGTTCGGCAGGATGTGCCGCCACAGGATGTGCCAGCGCGAGCCACCCGAAAGGAAAGAAGCCTCGATGAAGGTCGCCTGCCTGGTCTTGATGACTTCCGACCGCATGACCCGCGCAAACACGGCAACCGAGGAGATGCCGGTGGCGATGGCGGCGTTCGTGGTGTCGAAGCCGATCGCGGTGACGACGATGACGGCAAGCAGGAATTTCGGAATTGCAAGCAGGACATCGACCAGGCGGGCAAGGGCGATATCGACACGGCCGCCGAAGAAACCGGCGAGCAGGCCGATGAAACCGCCGGCGACCGCACCGATGACGACGGCGATCAGGGCACTCCTGACCGAGGCGGCCGAGCCATAGACAACGCGGGTGTAGAGATCGCGGCCGAGTTGATCCGTTCCGAACCAGTGCTGGGTGCTCGGGGCGAGCAGCTTTTGGGAGGGAATGCCGACCGCCGGATTGTGGCTGGTGAACAGGCCCGGTGCGAGCGACCACGCGATCACGATCGCCATGATCGCGAATGAGAGCGCGACGGTCGCTGGCAGTCGGAAACCGGCAAGCCGGCTGCCAGCAGTGATGCGCGGGGACGTATTGGTCGAGAGAAGGGTCATGACAGCACCGACTTTGAAATATCGGCGGATCCTTCGTCCGAAGTGGCTGGGCGGCGCTCGGCACCGCCGAGCAGTTTCACGCGCGGGTCGAGCAGTGGATAGACAAGATCGGCGATCAGGTTGACCAGCACGAAAACCACGGCCGCGAGCGATACGACCGCCTGCAGGACAGGCAGGTCCTGGGTGCTGACCGAGCGCTGGACCAGGCTGCCGATGCCGGTGCGCCCGAACACCGCCTCGGTGATCAGCGAGCCGCC
>JGI24740J21852_10000043_pt1 | contig 41252 bp, 34 predicted proteins | sample KBSCornC6_FD_21852 | JGI IMG/M metagenome (IMG submission 21852) | reverse complement strand
CCCTGGGACTTTTTATCGGAATGGTTCGAGTCCCAAAGGCTCCAGATCGTCCGCTTACAGCGCCGATTCGTCGTCCCCCTACATTGAGCATCCCTTGACCGACCCATATGATCGCCCCCCTTCTGAGCGATAGAAAAACTTTTTATAAATCAAATTATTCTCTATTATGATCGATAGGAAGGTGCTCTATCGATCATGAGTTGGAACTGGCAACAACCCGATTGGCCGAACTTCGCTTATGATGCGAAGCGCCTGAGAAGCCGCGAGGACCGGTTTCTGAAGGGCGCTGGTGTCCTGGTCGGTGTCATGGCCCATCTCGATTCCGATGATCGCCAGAACCTCACCATCGAACTCATGGCGCAGGAAGCTGTCGACAGTTCCGCAATCGAGGGGGAGATCCTTGATCGCGCGAGCGTGCAGTCGTCCGTTGCGAAACATCTGGGGATCAAGGCCGACCACCGCCGCGCCAATGCCGCCGAGGCGGGCGCTGCAGAACTCATGGCGAACCTCTTCCACAGCTATCGCGAACCGATCAACGACGCCATGTTGTTCCATTGGCATGCCTTGCTCCTGAACGGCAGGCGGGACCTCGCCGACATAGGCCGATATCGAACACATACCGATCCCATGCAGATAGTCTCGGGAGCCCTGCACGCGCCCCAGGTGCATTTCGAGGCTCCGCCATCACAAGCGGTGCCAGGCGAGATGGACGCATTCATTGCCTGGTTCAACGATACCAGGCCGGCCGACCCTTCGCCGGTGAGCGCACTGGCGCGAGCGGGTATTGCTCATCTATGGTTCGAGTCCATCCACCCCTTCGAAGATGGCAACGGGCGCCTCGGCCGCGCGATTGCGGAAAAGGCCCTGGCCCAAGGACTTGACGCACCCGCGATCACGGCGCTCGCAGAGATCATCCAGCGCCATCGCAAGGACTATTACACCCAGCTTCAACGTGCGAGTTTGTCGAACCGCATCGACGAATGGCTCGACTGGTTTTCCGACATCGCGCTTGCGGCCCAACAGCGCACGCTGGAGCGGGTTCATTTCCTCCTCACCAAGGTCAAGCTGCTTGACCGCCTTCGCGACCAGATCAACGCGCGGCAAGAGAAGGCTTTGTTCCGCCTGTTCGCCGACGGACCGGATGGCTTCAGGGGCGGGTTGAGCGCGGCAAACTACCGGATCATTACCGGCGCTGCACCAGCGACGACCACTCGCGATCTCGCCGAACTGGTCGAACTGGGAGCCCTCCGCAGGAAAGGGGAACTGAAGCACACAAGGTACTATTTGAACCTGGTCAATGACCAACCGCCTTCTTGAATCACATTTTGGGCAAACTTCGACAGAGCGATCCACCGGCAGAGGACCGCCCTCTCGCAACAATTATTTCGGTTCAGACCGCTGCCGGATGTCCTCGAAACCATAACGGGCTAAGGTTTCGTCGTACCCTTTACGATGCTGCTAGCATGTTCCCAGCGCCAATCACGATGGTCGAGCCGACCAGCAGCGCGATACCTGTCCACACTAATGTCCGCGTGCGCCCGCTCGCTCCGCGCCATTCCTTCAGCGCAAACCCCCACAATGTCGAAAACAGGATAATGCTGGCCATATGCAACGTCCAGGACGAGAAGCCGTAGCGTCCCATCTGACTCTCACCCATCGTGTAGAAGAAGAACTGAAAGTACCACAGTGTGCCGCCGAGCGCCGCGAGGAGGTAGTTCATCAACAGCGGTGTGCGAACAAAGCTACCTTCCGTCGCCCGAACGTAACCCACGAATTCAGCAGCGGATCGATTGCGCACGATCAAAAAACTGCACCAGATCAGATTGGTCGTCAGCCCGCCGAGCAGGACAATGCAGAGCACCGGCAGTCCTTGGTTCAACGCGCTTGTTCCCGCCCGCAGAGTCAAGTCGCGGATTGGTTGACCCGCGTCCAGCCCCCAAGCGAAGCAGCCCGACATCACGCCAGAGAACACAGCGATAAGCAGGCCTTGGCGCAAGTTGAATTCGGCTACGCCGTCGGTTGCCAGATCCCCCAGATCCTGCTGCTTGGCACTACCCGCGCGCGCGACCACCACGATGCCGATCAGCGTGGCGACGATGCCTGCTAGAGTCAGTTGGCCGCTGGGCGTTGCGGCAATCGTACCGATCGTGCCACGAAAGATCGGTGGCCCCAGCGTCCCGATGACCGTCGTCAGGCCCAGCGCGACTGCCATGCCGAGCGAAAGGCCAAGATAGCGCATGGTTAGGCCAAAGGTCAGGCCGCCGAAGCCCCACATCGCTCCCCAGAACCAGCACCAGAACAGCGTATCCAAAGGTGCCAGACCGAGGACGCCGAGCAAGTCGTTCGTGTTAAGCGCGGCGAACAGCCAAGGTGCAAGCAGCCATGAGAAGATGCCGCCGGTCAGCCAGAATATCTCCCACGACCACAACTTAATGCGCTTGTAGGGCACATAGAAGCTGGCGGAACAGAAACCGCCGACCCAGTGAAACAACACGCCGAGTGCTGGATTACCCGTGTTAATCATGACGTCCTCCGACCCGCAGCGCGGGCATTATCGAGCAATCATTGCGCTACCCTGCGCGTCAGAGCTTTAAGCCGAGGCGATAGATTCGGTTGGCGTTGCCGCCGAACAGCGCGGCACGTTCATCAGGGGAGAATTCGGCCGTGATCGAGTGGTAGGTGTCGAAATGCTGGTCGAAGCTGCCGAACAGTTTGTCGGTCGGGAAATTGCTGGCGAACATCGTGCGAGCGGCGCCGAACAGCTCGATCGTTTCCAGCACATAGGGCCGCGCGTCATCCGCGGTCCAGGGTCGCCAGGTGAAGCCCATGCCCGAGATCTTGACCGCGACATTCGGCAGCTTGGCAAACGCCGCCATGCCACGCCGCCAGATGTTCCACCCATCCGTGTCGCTCGGGATCGCCATGCCGGTGTGATTGAGGATCACCTGCGTGTCCGGATGCTTGGCGATCAGCGCCGCCAGATGCGCGAACTGACCAGGATAGGCCTGAAGGTCGAAGCTGAGGTCGAAACTTCTGAGCAATCCGAACCCGCGCCTCCATTCGTCTGTCGTCGTCACGTCGCCGGGCGAATAGCTGCGCGCGGGATCGGCGTGCCAGTTGACGATGTGCCGAATGCCGCGCACGTTGGCGTGTTCGACATGCGCGGCGAGCAGGCGCTCAACCTCCGGCTCGTGCAGCGCTGCAAAGGCGACAATCGCGCTGGGCAGGCCGCGTCCGTCGGCCAAGGCCTGAAGCCACTGCGTCTCCTTGAGCGCGTCGGCCGGGTCGGCCCCGGCATCGATGTGCACGATGCCGCGCACATCCCAATGGCCCGCGTCCGCGAGATAGGCGTCGAGCGGATAGTCCACTGCGATGAGTTCGACGCTGCCATTGGGGTTGCCGCTGTCGAACGGCCCGGTCAGCCAGGGATAGCGGATATGCTTGAGATCCCACAGGTGGACGTGCGGATCGACGAGCGGCGGACGCACAGCCATGTCAGAAAGTGGTCCTGCCACCCGAGGTATCGAAGGTAGAGGCGGTGGTGAACGAGCATTCCTCGCTGGCCATAAAGCAGACCATCGCCGCGCTTTCGTGGATTTCGCCCAAGCGGCCCATTGGGATCTTCGAGCGCATGTAATCCACCTGACTTTGCGGCAGTTGGTCGAGGATTGGACTTTCAAATGTGGCGGGGGTGAGGCTGTTGGCGATCACGCCCTTCCCCGCCAGTTCCTTGCCGAGCGACTTGGTGAGCCCTATCACCGCCGCCTTCGACGCCGAATAGGCGCTGGCGTTGGGATTGCCTTCCTTGCCCGCGACCGAGGCGATGTTGACGATACGGCCGTAACCCTGTCCGAGCATTATCGGCACGATCGCACGGTTGCAGTAGAACAATCCGTTCACATTGATGTCGAACACGCGCAGCCAGTTGTCGACCGGAAATTCATGTACCGGCGCCGTCGCGCCGGTGATGCCGGCAGAGCAGACGAGCACGTCGACCTTGCCGCCAAGCGCAGCGGCGCTGGCCTGCGCGGCGGCCTCGACCGCCGTCTGATCGGACACGTCGAGCGCCTGTGTATCGCTCGCGCCGAGCTCGGTCTTCACCGCAGCAAGCACATCGGCATTCAGGTCCCACAGCGCGACCTGGCCACCCTCCGCGACGATGCGTGCGGCGACGGCCTTGCCCAAGCCCGACACACCGCCGGTGATGATCGCGCTGCGCCCGGCAAACCGGCCTGCGTAGGTCACTTCGCGGCGTCCCACGCGACGAATTCCTGGCGCTGCTCGCCCAGCTTCTCGATGCCGAGCTCGACGACATCGCCCGCCTTCAAATACCAGGGCTCCGGCTTCTGCCCCAGCCCGACGCCCGGCGGCGTGCCGGTGGTGATCACGTCGCCCGGCAACAGTGTCATGATGCGCGAGCAATAAGCGACGACCTGCCTAACGTCGAAGATCATCGTCTTCGTGTTGCCGTCCTGCACCCGCTTGCCGTTGACCGACAGCCACATGTCCAGGTTCTGGACGTCGCCGACCTCGTCCTTGGTGACGAGCCAAGGGCCGATCGGACCGAAGGTCGGGAAGCCCTTGCCCTTGTCCCAGGTCATGCCGCGCTCGGTCTGCCAATGTCGTTCCGACACGTCATTGATGACGCAATAACCGGCGACATGGTCGAGCGCCTCGTCCTCGCTCACGTTATGCCCGGCGGTGCCGATCACGATGCCGAGCTCGACTTCCCAGTCGGTCTTTTGGCTGTCCTTGGGGATCGTCACCGAGTCGTTCGGCCCCTGGATGCAGCTCACCCATTTGTTGAACACGACCGGCTCTTCCGGGATCGGCAGGTTCGATTCGGCGGCGTGATCAGCATAATTGAGGCCGATCGCCACGAACTGCCGCGTGCCCGCGACGCACGGACCATAGCGCACATCGCTCTCGACCAGCTTGAGCGTCGTCGGATCGACCCCGGCAAGGTTCGCCAGCCTCTCGGGCGCAAGCGTCGCCGCGTCGATATCGGCGACATAGTTGGAGAGGTCGCGAATACGGCCGTCGGCGTCGATCAAGCCGGGCTTTTCGGCGCCCGGAGAGCCATAGCGGCAAAGTTTCATGGTCATTCCTCAGTTCTGATAAGGGCGATGAAGCGGAATATCGCGGTTGAGTTCGACGCCGAAGCCGGGCTTGTCGAGCTCGCTCGCGCGAACGCGGCCGTTCACGGGAACCGGCTCGCCGAATAACTGGGGGGTGAACATCGGCACCACTTCGGTGGATCCGGGATGCATCATCAGGAACTCGGCAAAGGGCGAGTTGTGGCGGGTGATGACGAAGTGATAGCTGTAGACGCTGCTGCCATGCGGCACCATCATCACGCCGCGACTGTCGGCATAGTTGGCGATCTTGATGAGTTCCGTGACGCCGCCACACCAGCCGACATCAGGCTGGATGATATCGCAGCAGTCCATGTCCATCAGCATGCGGAAGCCCCAGCGGGTCGCTTCATGCTCGCCGGTCGTGACGAGCAACCCCTTGGGCGCATTCTGCTTCAATGCGGCATAGCCCCAATAGTCGTCGGGGCTCAGCGCCTCCTCGATCCATTTGAGGCCGCATTCGTTCCAGGCGCGATGCGCCAGCCGGGTGGCATAATCGAGGTCGAGGCTCATCCAGCAATCGAGCATCAGCCAGAAGTCGTCGCCACATTTCGATCGCATGTCGGCAAGCTGGGCGATGTTCTTCTCAAGCCCGTCCAGTCCCGCGGCCGGACCGTGGTGGAGCGGCAGCTTGCCGCCGATAAAGCCTAATTCCTTGGCGACGTCGGGTCGCGCGCCAGTGGCGTAGAATTGCAGCTCGTCACGTACCGCGCCACCGAGCATGTGATACACCGGCTCACCGCGCAGCTTGCCGAGCAAGTCCCAGATCGCAAGATCGACGCCCGATATGGCGTTAACCACCAGCCCCTTGCGGCCGTAATATTGCGACGAGAAGTACATCTGGTCCCAGATCTTCTCATACTCCGCCGGGCTGCGACCGATCAGGAAGCGCGAAAGATGCTTCTCGACGATGTAACAGGCCGGCTCGCCGCCGGTGGTCACCGCGAACCCGATCGTGCCGTCCTCGGCCTCTAGCTCCACCACAAGCGTGCCAAGCACGTTAATGCCGAAGCTCTGCCGCGACTGACGATATTCGGGATAACGCGACATCGGCGTCGCGATGTGATCATCGATCCAGTGCCCCCCACCCTGATCGTGATAATCCGCGCCGCCGCCCTTCGCCGTATAGGCGCGAACATATTTGATCTTCGACAGCATCCAAACCCCATAGTCCCAATAAATGGGAGTAGACTTCTATTATTCGGGAGTTATATAATCAGTGCATGGATCGGTCAATTGCGAATACCAAGCCAATGGAAAGTACTTCCAGCAAGACGCTGCTGCGTGGCCTCGACGTGATCGAAGCACTGAGTGACGGGCCGCTATCGCTGGCGGATCTGGCACAACGCCTCTCGCTCACTCGAAGCACCACGCACCGCCTCGCCACCACATTGGTCGAGCGAGGTTACTTGGCGCCGGGCGTACGATCAGGCTATCGCCTTGGGCCGAAACTGCTTGAACTCGGTTTTCGTGCGCAGGGTCAACTTGACCTCGTGCGGGTTTCACGTCGTCATCTCGAGGCACTCGCCGAGGCGACCGACGATACCGTCCATCTGGGCGAGCTGGATGGTCCTGCGGTCCGCTATCTCGACAAGATCGATGGCCGGCGGCGGGTCAGGATTTCCAGTCGGATCGGCGACCTGCAACCGCTGACGTCGACCGGGTTGGGCAAGGCATTGCTGGTCGATGGCGAACCGGCCGAGTGGCTCGCCCATTTCATGCGCGAACGAGTCGCCGCTCCCCAAGACATTGCGGAGAACTGGCTCTTGACCATGCAGCGTTATGCCGATGCGAAATACGCCTTTGACCTGGAAGAGAACGAGGATCAAATTCGCTGCGTGGCCGCGCCGATCCGAAACGCGACCGGGCACATCGTCGGCGCGATCAGCGTGTCCAGTGCCGCACAATATATGAGCGACGCGCGGATGGACGAACTGGCTGCCACTGTCCGCGATACCGCTTCTCAGATCAGCCGTGAGCTCGGTTGGGCACGATGACGGGAGGGAAGATGCTACTGGAAGGAAAAACGGTTCTGTTGACGGGCGCCTCGGCTGGTATCGGTCGCGCCGCCGCCATAGGGTGCGCAAGGCAGGGCGCCGATGTGGCTATCAACTATCTCGATGATCATGACGCCGCGCAGGAAGTGGTAACCGCAGTTGAGGCGCTGGGCCGCCACGCGATCGCCGTGGCCGGTGACGTCGCATCCCCCGAAACGGCGACTGCCTTTGTCGATGCCGCGGTGAAGGCGTTCGGGCGCGTCGACACCTTCGTCAACAATGCCGGTATCTGCCCGTTTCATGCGTTTCTCGACATGCCGATCGAGACTTTCGAACGCACGATGCGCGTAAACCTGCACGGTGCATATTTCATGGTTCAGGCCGCTGCAAACCAGATGGTTCACCAGGGCGATGGCGGCGCGATTATCGCGGTCAGTTCGATCTCGGCACTGGTGGGCGGCGAATTTCAAACGCATTACACGCCGACGAAAGCCGGCGTTCATTCGCTGATGCAATCGACCGCGATCGCCTTGGGCAAGCACGGTATCCGGTGCAATTCCGTGCTGCCGGGCACCATCCTGACGGACATCAACAAAGCGGATCTGGCCGATGAGGACAAGCGTGACCGCATGGCGGCGCGCGTGCCGCTGGGTCGATTGGGCGAGCCGGACGATCTTGCCGGCCCCATCATCTTCCTGGCGTCCGACCTGGCGCGATATGTCACCGGCGCGGCGCTACTCGTCGATGGCGGCGCATTCGTGAATCTGCAATGAGACGGGCTGCTTCCACGCTCGATTATCGGGATTTGGCGCGCCGCCGCCTGCCGCCTTTCCTGTTCGAATATATCGACGGCGGGAGCTACGGGGAAGTCACGCTTCGTCGCAACATCGCCGATCTCGAGGCGATCCAACTGCGTCAGCGCGTGCTCAGCGACGTGACACAGCTCGACACCTCGACGACATTGTTCGGCCACGGCTATGCGATGCCAATTGCCTTGGCTCCGATCGGCCTGGCCGGTATGAATGCGCGGCGGGGCGAAGTTCAGGCGATGCGCGCGGCGCAGGCGGCCGGCATCCCCTTCAGCCTCTCGACCGTCAGTGCCTGCCCGATCGGCGAGGTGGCGGCAGCCGCGAGGCAGCCCTTCTGGTTCCAACTCTACATGATCCGGGATCGCGCTTTCATGCGGGACCTGCTCGACCAGGCGAAGGCGGCAGGATGCAGCGCGCTGTTGTTCACGGTCGACATGCCCGTGCCGGGTTCGCGCTATCGCGACTATCGCTCGGGCCTTGCTGGCGCTTCGGGCTGGGGGGGGGCGGCGCGGCGCATGTGGCAAGCCATCCAGCATCCTGATTGGGCATGGGATGTCGGCGTCCGCGGACGGCCGCATCAGCTAGGCAATGTCGCCCCGGTTCTTGGCAAGAATACGGGGCTGGAAGACTTTTTCGCGTGGATGCGCAACAATTTCGACTCCAGCGTCAGCTGGGCCGACCTCGATTTCATCCGGCAGACCTGGGATGGTCCATTGATCATCAAGGGCATTCTGGATGTCGAAGATGCGATGGCGGCAGCGAGCCTCGGCGCTGAAGGAATTGTCGTCTCGAACCATGGCGGCCGCCAGCTCGACGGCGTGCCATCCACCGCACGCGCCCTGCCCCCGATCGCTGCGGCGGTCGGTGACCGGCTGACCATATTGGCCGATGGCGGCGTGCGATCCGGGCTCGATGTCGTCAAGATGCTTGGGCTTGGTGCGCGAGGCGTGCTGCTCGGACGTGCATGGGCCTATGCACTTGCCGCCGGCGGCGAAGCGGGCGTCGCGCATTTGTTGCAGTTGATCGAAGCGGAGATGCGGGTGGCGATGGCGCTGCTGTCCCGCACGCGCATTGCCGATATCGACCGGACGGTGCTGGTTGACTGACGATCGCCAAGCCGTGACTTTGTTTCGCGGCGTCGCACCTCTGGCTCGCTGGGGCGACGATGCTCCCGACCGAACCGGTCCGCGCCGACGCGATGGGCGGTTGGTCCGCGGGTGAGCTGGCCGCAGGTGCGTCCCTGATCGATAACGCCTATGCGGGCTGGGCGCGTTCGTTGACGATCGATCAGGCTTGGTGCCAACTTACGCTGGTAGCCGACGGCGCCAACATCCTGCATCTCTGTCGACCGCCCGGCGAACCCTTTTCTGCGCGGAGCCAGTGAACCACCTGCCCGATGCGATTAATCGCGGCGGGATGGCGCGGCTCCTGCCAGGCGAGACGCAAAGATTGGCGATTTCGTTCGGCCTTTAGTGATTGTGGCGCGGCGCCTTTGTCGAGGTGCCACGATATTTGACCGCGAACTCCAGCACGCCGCCGCTCGACAATTGGCCGGTCTTCTCCCTATACAGCTCTTCCCACGGCGTCTGGCTTTCCGGCACGGGCGGCGCGGGCTGGCACTTGCGGCGGGCGATTTCCGCCGCATCCACCAGCGCGTCGCAGGTGCCGGCATTGAGATCGATGCGCAGCATGTCCCCGGTGCGCAGCCAGGCCAGGCCTCCGCCCGCCGCGCTTTCGGGCGAGGCGTTAAGGATCGAGGGACTATCGGACGTCCCTGATTGCCGCCCATCGCCCAGCGTCGGCAGGCTCGTGATGCCGCGTTTCAGCAGGGCATCAGGCGGCTGCATGTTGACCACCTCGGCTGATCCCGGCCAGCCAAGCGGCCCCGCCCCGCGGATCACCAGGATGCAATCCTCGTCGATGGCCAGCGTGAGATCGTTGATGCGGTGATGATAGTCGTCCGACCCGTCGAAGACGACGGCGCGTCCTTCGAATACGCATTCATGGCCGGGCCGTGAGAGATAACGCGCGCGGAACTCGTATGAAATCACACTCGTTTTCATGATCGCGAAGTCAAACAGATTGCCCTTAAGGACCAGGAAACCAGCTGCTTCCTTAAGCGGCGCGTCGAACGGCTTGATGACGTCGCGGTCCGTGGCGATACGACCCGCCACGTTTTCGGCCAGCGTGCGCCCGGTGACGGTCTGCACCGAACCATCGATCCTCCCGGCGGCGAGCAGTTCGCTCAGGACCGCCGGAATGCCGCCCGCGCGGTGGAAGCGCTCGGATAGATAGTCGCCGGCCGGCTGCATGTTCACCAACAGCGGCAAGTCATAGGCCACCATCCAATCGTCCGCGACGATATCTACCCCGGCGTGGCGTGCCATCGCGACCAGATGCGGCTGTGCATTGGACGAGCCGCCGATCGCCGTAGTCAGCGCGATGGCGTTGCGGAACGCCGTCGGCGTCAGGATCTTGGAAGGACGCAGGTCCTCATAAGCCATCTCGACGATCCGCCGCCCGGTTTCATACGCGATCTGTCCGCGCTCACGGTACGGTGCCGGAATCATCGCACAGCCCGGCAGCGACAGGCCCAGCCCTTCCGCGATCGAGTTCATGGTCGAGGCGGTGCCCATCGTGTTGCAATGGCCGACCGACGGCGCCGAAGATGCCGCCATGTCGAGGAACTCATCCTCGCTGATCTCGCCCGCGCCCAGCTTGCGACGCGCGCGCCAGATAACCGTGCCAGATCCTACCAAATCGCCCTCATGCCAGCCATCCAGCATCGGCCCGCCGGACAGCACGATCGCGGGGATATCGACGGTCGATGCCGCCATCACCTGCGCCGGCGTCGTCTTGTCGCAGCCCGTGGTCAGCACGACCGCATCAATTGGATAGCCATTGAGGATTTCGACCAAGCCGAGATAGGCAAGGTTGCGATCGAGCGCGGCGGTCGGCCGTCGACAATTCTCGAAAATCGGATGGAGCGGAAATTCCATCGGGATGCCGCCAGCATCCCGAATTCCATCGCGCACGCGCTTCGCCAGGTCGAGATGCACGCGGTTGCACGGCGCGAGGTCGGATCCCGATTGCGCGATGGCGATGATCGGCTTGCCCGACCGCAACTCGGCTGGCGTCAGCCCATAGTTCATGAAGCGCTCGAGATAGAGCGCGGCCATGTCGCTGCGGCCGGGCGCGGCGAACCATTCGCGCGAGCGAAACGGACGGACAGGCGTGCGGGTCATGTATCCTCAAATCATGCGGATCGCGATCTATTCGGCTGTTTCAGTCTTGCCGATTGGCAACATCATTGCAAGCAATTTAATCATCGATTAAATTGCTTGCTGAGTTCGGGCTATGGCGCGTAATGGATCATAGCAAATAGCAGGAGAGGTTAGCCGCATGAGATCGACGAAGTTCCTTTTCGGATGGGCCCTTGTTGCAGCCGTTGCTGGAGGACCGGCGGTTGCCCAGTTCGGTCCAGATGGTTCGACGCCTGAACAGAAAGCCGTCGTAGCCAACGATCCGCCGTTCCGCGCCGAACGTTTGATGCTGACGGCACTGCCTAGACCGCTGCGGCCTGCCACCGCGCTTTTCAACGGACGCGATCTGGCAGGGTGGGATAGCTGGCTGGGTCAGACCAACCCTGCCCTTACCTATGCGCCGACCGCCGGAACTCCGATCGGCCTGAACAAAGATGCGAACAAAGTCTTCAGCGTGGTACGGGAAGACGGCGCTCCGGCAATCTATGCCAGTGGTAAGCTGTTCGGCGGGCTTTTGACCAGCAAGGAATATGGCAACTACCACCTGCGGCTACAGTTCAAATGGGGCAAGAACAAGTGGATCGACAATTTTCCGCGCAATAATGGCGTTCTGTATCACTCACATGGCGCATATGGCGCCTTCTTCGGCACTTGGATGTCCGCGGTCGAGTTCGAGATCGTGCCGAAGTCCATCGGGATGCTGCTGACGGTAGGTTCATCGCGCGGAGCAAAGTCGTTTGCGGATGTCGACTGGAACGTTGCCGCGAAAGTGCTGGTCGCGCGCGATCCTAAACTGCCCTATCCGTATCGTCGTTACATGCCGGGCGGACGGCTGTCGCCGCTTGAGGCGTTCGCCTTCAATGTCGATGCGAATTCCGACGCGGAGAAACCGCTTGGTGAGTGGAATACCCTGGATCTCTACGTGATGGGCAATCGCTCGGTTCACGTGGTCAATGGCGTGCCGGTAATGGCGGCACAGGATATCACAACAAGAGACGGACCGGGCGCGAAGCCGCGCCCGCTGACACGGGGTCGCATCCAGCTGCAATCAGAAGGTGCGGAAACTTACTTCCGAAATATCACGATCGAACCGATCAACCGCCTGCCGCAGGTCGTCGTCAAGCGCTGATCGAAAATACCCGGCCGGATCGTTGCGATCCGGCTGGGTGACTCCCCGTCGCTCAGTGCCAGCAGTGCTGGCGGCTGGTCTTCCCGATGCCGGGATTGAGCGTGTTGGTCGGATCCAGGGTGCGATAATGCCGCACCAGCGCGGGCTTAGCGGGATAAAGCTGCCCCACATTATGTTCTGCCGGATATTCGGCGCCGCGCGCGTCGAGCAGCTCCCACATACGATGCTCAAGCGCTTCCGGATCGACAACGGGTGCCAGCACGTAGTCCTGGTGGAAGACGTGGCAGAGATAGTGCCCGTAATAGAGTTTCTTGACGATCAGCCTGTCGATCTCAGGCGGCAATAGCTCGAGCCAATCGCGGTCGTTGCGGCGCAGCGCAATGTCGAGCGCGATGATGTCCCCGACCGCTGACCCGTGAATGGCACGATAGCGGATCGCGGCGCCGGCCACGGCAAAGCGATGCAGAAATGCCTTCTGCGCCTCTTCGGCCGAGCATTCAAACACATCGCCTGTGGCACTTGGAAACATGCCGCCAAGCAAAGACCGAGCAGGCTCGATCGCACTATTGGCGACCTTGACGAGCAGATGATGTTCGTAGCGATCGCGCCACAGCAGCATTCTGCGTGGCAGATGCTGCGGGAACAGGCGGCTGGCCCCCTGCATCAGCCGATCGGCCAGATTGGCCGGCAATACGGCGATACGGCTTGCGATGCGATCGACCCGATTCTTAAGGGCGAACAATGCGGGCAATCGCCCGGTTCCCAGAAACTGAATCGCGAGAAACGCGTCCTTGCCATAGCGGGCCGCGACGTCGAACGCCTCGCGATGGATATATTCGCCCGAAACGGGTAGTTCCGGCAGTTCCGTCAGCAAGCGCCGTCGAAGTCGATCGAGCTCAGCCGGGTCGTTCGTGCCGACATAGAAGGTCGCGGTACGCTCGTCCTTCGGGAAGGTGTCGAGCCGAACGGCCAGCACCATGACCTTGCCGGCGCTGCCCGATGCTTCGAACAGATGCGTCGGATCGGCATTGAACCGCGCGGGCGAGGCCGCCTCGACATCGCTCACCCGCGCATCATAGCCCGATGCGGACGCGGCGCGGCCATCGTCGTGTAGGTCGGCGTCCGTGATCTCGCCACTGCCCAACGCACCGAGCAGCGCTTCATCCGGCAATGTGAGACCCAGATGATTGACCAATTCCACCCGGCCGCCCTCGGTCACGCGCGCATACAGCGCCGCTTCCGTGTAGGCCGGGCCGCGGCGCACCAGCGCGCCTCCCGAATTGTTGCAGATGCCGCCGACGACCGACGCACCGATACAGGAAGATCCGATCACCGAATGTGGCTCGCGACCGAGCGGCGCCAGCAGCGCTTCCAACCGATGCAAAGTCGCGCCGGCGAGGCAGACGACTTGCTCACCGCCACGCAGCAGATGGATGCGATCGAGCCGCAGCGTGTTGATGATGACGACCGGCCGATCATAGCGGCCGCTGGGAGTCGAACCGCCGGTCAGCCCAGTGTTCGCAGCCTGCACGATGACGATGACGCCTGCCGCAACGCAGGTGCGAAACGCTTCATACTGTTCGCGTGGGCTACCCGGCCGCACGACCGCCGCGACCGGCCCGGACCCGTAGCGATAGCCGGTCGAGAACGTCTTGGTGTGGGCTTCGCCCACCAGCACATGCCGCTTGCCGACGATCGCGCGCAGCCTCTCCATCAAGGCCGAGTTGGGCTGTACGGTCATGGCGTCATCAGGCGCGATAGGGCCATGCGGCGCGCGTGAACACGCCGCCATCCACCCAGATTGTCTGGCCAGTTACGAAGCGTGCCGCCGCACTCGCAAAAAAGAGCACGACGCCAGCAACATCTGCTGGCGTCCCGACACGCCCGAGTGGCGTGATCGGCGCCCAGCTCGCTTCATAATCCGGCGCTTCGTCCAGCGTCCGCTCGGTCACGATCGCGCCAGGTGCGACGCAGTTGACGGTGATGCCGAACTGACCCAGTTCGGACGCAGCGGATTTGGTGAACTGCTCGATCCCACCCTTCGATGCCGAATAATCCACCAGATTGGGGAAAGCGAGCTTGTTGCAGCCCGAGCCGAGATTGACGATCGCCCCACCCAGCCCCGCGTCCGCCATCAGGCGCGCCGCGACCTGTGTGTTGAGGAAGCAGCCTTTGAGGTTGGTGCGCAGCACATCATCCCATCGCTCCTCGGCAAGATCGAGTAACGGCGACCAAGTCTGAATGCCGGCATTGTTTACCAGCAGCACCGGTGCCTCGCCATGCCAGGCGACCGCGTCCTGAACGAAGCGCTCGACGTCGGACTTCATTCCGACATCGCCCTGCACTGCCAGCACGCGATGCCCCTGATGTGCCAGTTGGCTCACGGTCATCTGCGCCGGCTCTGGCGACGAGCGATAGCTGAATGCTACTGCATAGCCTGCAGCGGCAAGCGCGCCAACCAGATGTTGGCCGATGCCCGTGCTGCCGCCGGTCAGCAGCGCCAAACCCCTGCTCACAGGCTCATCCCTCCATCGATGATGATGTTGGTGCCGCTCATGAATGCCGCCTCATCCGACGCGAGCAGGACGGCGGTGGCCGCAATCTCACCGACTTGTCCCAGCCGCCCCATCGGCTGTCTTGCGACAAACGCCGCCCGTGCTGCCGCCACATCGCCGCTCGCCGCAAAGCGCTCGTGCAGTGAGGGGGTCTCGGTTGTGCCTGGGCTGATTGAATTACAGCGGATACCCTGGGCGATGAAGTCTCGAGCGACCGACATGGTAAGACCAATGACTGCGGCCTTGCTCGTCGCATAGGCAAAGCGATTGGGCGCGGCCATGACCGACGATACGACCGAGGCAAAGTTGATGATCGATCCTTGCTGTCGCGCCAACATAGCTGGCAGGAACGCCTGGATCGTCAGCATCATCGAGCGCGTGTTGACCGCAAGACTGCGGTCGAATTCATCGGGCGAGCAGTCCAGCACCGTGCCGTCCGCGACATAGCCGACGCAGTTGACGAGCACCGAGACATCAGGATACGCCACTGCCGCCGCGTTGACGGCGGCCGGATCCGTTACATCGAGCGTGATCAAGCGGAGCTGTGCGCTGCCCGCAACAGATTCGGGAAAATGCAGATCGGCCGCGATCACGCTTGCCCCTTCGGCAAGAAACCGCTCGACGATGCTGCGACCAATGCCCTGCGCTGCCCCGGTAACGAAGCATGTTTTCCCCGACAGTCTATTCATTCTAGTCTCCCGCTCGATCGCACCCATCCACCCGTTGACCGTGTCGCCAGGGTTGCTAAACACTGATTAGATAGTGCGCAAGTCACAATTGTCGCTTCACATCGGAACGCGCGGAGAGGGAACGAAGGATGTCCTTGTTTAAAGTCAGCCGAGCACTTTTGCTCGCCGGAATATGCTTAACGCCCCCCGTGTCCGCTCAGGCGCCAGTGCGTTTCTCACCCAATCTCGAGCGGGAATTTCGCACGCCGCCGGCATCGGCGCGCCCACGCGTGTGGTGGCACTGGATGAACGGCAACGTCACCAAGCCGGGGATCGCCAAGGACCTTGCGTGGATGAAGCGGATCGGGATTGGCGGCCTCCAGAATTTCGACGTCAACCTGTCCACACCGACGATCGTTGAACGAAAACTGGCCTATATGTCGCCGGAATGGCGCGAGGCATTCCGTTTTGCGGCCGCCGAAGCCGATCGGTTGGATCTCGAACTTGCCATTGCGTCCTCACCCGGCTGGTCAGAAACCGGCGGCCCCTGGGTGAAACCGGAGAACGGCCTCAAGAAACTGGTGTGGAGCGAAACGGAGATCGAAGGCGGGCGGCGTTTCCGCGACCGACTGCCGCAGCCTCCGAGCATCGCCGGACAGTTTGGGTCCCTTCCGCAACTGCCCGACCTGACCGATCTGCTTGCCGACAAGGCCGCAAAGCAAGGCCCATCTTATTATGGCGATGTCGCCGTGCTCGCAGTGCCGTCGCCGATAACGCCTGCGCTGCCCGACGCGCAGGTAGTGGATGGGACGGGCAAGCTGGTCGAGGCACGCTTGCTGACGGACGACGACATGCTCTCCGGCGTCACCTTGCCTTCCGCGATCAGCGGACAGCCGGCGCAATTAAACTTCAACTATGCGAAGCCGATAACGATCCGCTCCGCGTCGCTCTTCATGCCGGGCGCGGCAATACATCTGATCGGCGCATTCGTCGGTGCCGAGCTGCAGGCCAGCGATGACGGGAAGCTCTGGCGCAGCCTGGCTACCATTCCCATTGGCGAAGTGCCGGCGACAGTCAGCTTCCCGGCGGTGACGACACGTAAACTGCGCATGGTCTTCCGGCCCGTGCCAATGCCTCCGCCCGGAAGCGATGCGCCCGATATGGGCGTCGCGATGGAGAATCCATTCGGCAAGATGATCGGTCAAAAGCTTGCGCAGCCTTTGGTCGTCGGCGACCTGCGCTTTTCGGCGGAGGCACGCGTCGATCGTTTCGAGGAAAAAGCGGGATTCGCGCTCGTTCGCGATTACGATGCGCTGACCGTGCCGCGCGATGACGCCGTCGGCCCGGCGCCGGAACGGACAATCGACCTGACCAGCCGGATGCGTTCCGACGGCAGCCTGGACTGGACCCCGCCGCCGGGGCGCTGGCGCATCCTGCGGCTTGGCTACTCCCTGCTCGGCACCACCAACCATCCCGCGCCAAGCGAAGCGACGGGATTGGAAGTCGACAAGTTCGATGGTGAAGCCGTGCGCGGATATATGGAGCACTATCTCGCAACTTATCGCGCGGTCACCGGGCCGGACCTGATAGGGCAACGCGGTGTGCGCGCGCTGCTGACCGATTCGATCGAAGTGGGTGCGGCGAACTGGACGCCGAAGATGATCGCTCAGTTCAGGCGGTTGCGGGGATATGATCCCCTTCCCTGGCTCCCCACACTCACCGGTACGATCATCGGCAGCCGCGCGCATAGCGACCGCTTTCTTTACGACTACCGCCGGACACTCGCCGACCTGATCGCGACGGAGCATTATGGCACGGTTGCGACCGTTGCGCATGAGCAGGGCTTGAAGGTGTATGGCGAGGCGCTCGAAAGCAATCGCCCGACGCTCGGCGACGACATGGCGATGCGGCGCTTCACCGACGTCCCAATGGCCGCGATGTGGGCCTTCGAACGCAAGGCGGGGCCCTCCGCCGGCTATGTCGCGGATATCCGCGGTGCTGCGTCGGTCGCCCATATCTATGGCCAGAACCTCGTCGCGGCGGAGTCCATGACTGCCACCATGATGCCGTGGGCCTATGGTCCGGCTGACCTTAAACACATCATGGATCTCGAATTCCTGCTGGGCGTCAATCGGCCGGTCATCCACACCTCGGTTCATGCGCCGGTGGACGATAAGAAGCCCGGCCTGTCGCTGGGCGGCATCGGACAATATTTCAATCGGCAGGAAAGCTGGGCTGAACTCGCTACGCCATGGATCGATTATATCTCGCGCAATTCACTGCTGCTGCAACAAGGCATCAACGTTGCCGACGTCGGCTATTTCTATGGCGAGGAAGGACCACTGACCGCGCTGTACGGGAACGGTCCGGCAGCCGATGCCCCGCGCACCAGCAATTATGACTTCGTGAACGCCGACGCGTTGCAGGACGCGTTGGCCAATGAGGGGGCGGACCTCGTCACCCCTGGCGGTGCGCGTTACAAGCTGCTTTATCTGGGCGGCGCGTCGCGCCGCATGACCCTGAAGACGCTTCGCCGCATCGCGACGCTGGTCGAAGGCGGCGCGACCGTCGTCGGCCTTCGACCGACGGACTTCCGCTCACTGGCTGACGACACATCGGCGTTTACGGCGCTGGCGGATAAATTGTGGCCGGGCGGATCCGTGACGCAGATCGGACGCGGGCGCGTGATCGCAAGCCAGGACGTCGAGGCCGCATTGCGACTGATCCACGTCGGTCCCGATTTCCGCTTCAACGGTGCCGGGGAAAAGGCGACCATCCCCTTCGTCCATCGTCGTATGGCGGATGGCGACAGCTATTTCCTGGTCAATCAGGGGGATCGCACCGAAACGATCGACGCGCGCTTCCGCGTAGCCGGCAAGGCGCCGGAACTTTGGAACGCCACGACCGGCTCGATACGGGCTACCAGCTATCGCATCGAAGGCGGTGAGACGGTCGTCCCGCTCACGCTTTCCCCTGGCGAGGCGGCACATGTCGTATTTCGCAAGCCGACGCAGACCGATCGGTTCACCCTGCCCGCGCCGCCAACCTCATCACCGATCATGCTCGACCGGCCCTGGACCGTCAGCTTCGAGGCTGGGCGCGGCGCACCCGCAGGCGCGACGTTCGATCGCCTCGCGCCGCTCAACCAGAATGCCGATCCCGGCATCAAGTATTTTTCGGGGATCGCGGCCTACACCACCACTTTCACGACGCCCAAGGGCTGGGAGCAGGGGCAACCGCTGACGCTCGATCTTGGCGAAGCCCGTGAGGTCGCGGAAGTCCGCGTAAACGGCGTGCTCGCAGGCTATGCTTGGCACGCGCCGTACCAGGTCGATGTCGCGGCGGTTGCCCGGCCGGGCCGCAATCGCCTTGAGATCCGTGTCGCCAATCTGTGGGTCAATCGCATGATCGGCGACCAGCAGCCGGGCGCGACGAAGGTCACCTGGACTGGATATGAGACCTACCGTGCCAATGCCCCGCTGCGTCGTTCGGGACTGATTGGACCGGTGCGACTGGTTCCGGGGAAGTAGTCAACCTCGGCGGCTTCGCTTTGCGCCTGAGCCGCCGAAGCCTCAGTCGAACAGCTTCTGCGGCAAACGCCGGCTGAGCACGATCACGCCGATCAGCAGGGCGATCATCGCGGCCACCGCGGGGACCATGGCCAATCGTGCGAGGGATGCGTCATACGCATCGCCAGCCCACGCGAAGTAAAGTCCGCCCAGCACGCCCGCGCCGAGTGCGGTGCCAAGCTGCTGGACAGACTTGAGCGCGCCGCTTGCCGCGCCAGCATGCGCAGGATCGACCCGGGCGAGCGCGATGGGTGACAGCGGGCCTGAAACGACGCCCATGCCAAGTCCAGCGAACAGCAACGCGGCACCGACCGAGAATAGGGCTGCGCCAATCGTAATCGTGAACGCGAGGGTCGCGATTGCCAGCGCCATCACTGCCGCGCCCAGCACCAGCACGTTACGGCCGAGGTGCGGCAGGACCTTTCGTCCCAGCAACGCCACGCCGAAACCGACGCCGATCGCGAAGGGCATGTGAATGAGGCCAGTCTGCAGAGGATCGAGGCCGCGCCCGATCTGCAGCGCCAGCGTCAGCACGAACAGAAACCCGCCGGCAGCGGTCCAGAACAGCAAAGAGATCAGAACGCCGATGGCGAACCCGACATCTTGAAACAGGATCGGATCGATCAGCACGGCCTGCTGTCGCATACTGCGGCGGCGCAGATGCCATACCAAGAAGACGCAAAGGATGGGCGCGGACAGCAGGATCGTAACACACCAAATGGGCCATCCCATCGCGCGCCCTTCGGCGAGCGGGAACACGAATGCAAACACAGTGGCGATGGCCAGCAGGTTCCCCGGCACGTCGAGCCTGGGAGTCAGTTGCGATCGTGCATCCGGTAGGAAACGCTTCGCGGCGGCCAGACCAGCGAGCCCCACGGGCACGTTGATCAGGAAAATCGGCCGCCAATCGAGGCCGCCTATGTTCGCACGGATCAGCACCCCGCCCAATACCGACCCAAACACCGCGGAGATTCCACCCAGCAGCCCGAACCTGGCAAGCACATGGACCCGCTCTGCTGGCGGATACAGCAACTGGATCAGCGCCATCACCTGCGGCGCCATCAAGGCGGCGGCTGCCCCTTGTGCCAGTCGCGCCACCACCAGTTGCTCTGGGGTGGCGGCGATGCCACAGAGCAAAGAGGCCAAGGTGAATCCGGTCATCCCAATCATGAACAGTCGGCGATAGCCAAAGATATCGCCCGCCCGCCCGCCGCTGATCAACAGGACGGCAAAGGCGAGCGAATAGCCCGCGACCGACCATTGCATGGCTTGCGCGCTGGCGCCCAGGTCGGCGCGGATCGCGGGGACGGCGACATTGACGATCGTGCCGTCGACAATCTCCATCACGAACGCGACGGCCAGCGTCAGAAACGCATTGCGGCGTTCGCGGCTTTCCGGAGTCTGTGGCGTCGATGCGGTGGCAACCACAGCCGGCATGCTTAAATCGACCCCTCTTTCAGCATCGACACGGCGTTGCTGCATGCACGGGCGGTGAGCGCCATATAGGTGAGCGAGGGGTTCTGGCACGCAGACGAGGTCATCTGCGCGCCGTCCGTCACGAACAGATTGGGTACGTCGTGCGCGCGTGAATAGCGATCGAGCACCGATGTCGCCGGATCCCAGCCCATGCGCGCGCCACCCATTTCATGGATCGCCGTGCCCCCCGGCGCGGGCTGGTCGAGCGAGGCGACGACGATGCCACCCGCGCCGATCATCATCTCGCGCGCCTGCGCCGCGGCGTCCGCCATCGCCGCTCGTTCGTTCGCGCCATGCGCGAAGTCGATCTTGAGCAGCGGCTGATCGAGCGCATCGCGCCGGCTGGCATCGACGGTCAGGCGATTGCTTGCGCGCGGCATGCTCTCGGCATAAGCAATCAGCACCATGCGCCAGACCTGCGGCGAACGCAGCTTGGCCTTGAGCGCGCGGCCGATGCCGGCTTCTCGCTTGCCGTCGCCCCAGGCCCCGCGCAGAGCGCCACCCATATAGAAATAACCGCGCTTGAACGATGGCGCGTCCTGAGTGTCAAGGTTGCGGAAACGCGGAATGATGATGCCGGTCGGGCGATTGCCGAAGGTCGTATGCCCTTCAAAGCCCGGCATGATCGCCATCACGCTCAATGTATTGGGGTGATCCATGATATGCGTGCCGAGTATGCCCGAGCGATTGGCGATCCCGTTCGGAAAAGCTTCGGACGTGGACCGCAGCATCAGATGGTTCGTGTTGAACGCACCGGCATTCAGAAACACCAGCCGAGCCGTAACCTTCACCCGCTGGCGCTTGGCGGTGTCGTAATAGACCACCCCAGTTGCGCGGTTGGTCACCGGATCGTGCTCGACCCGTTCGACGATCGCATCGGTGACGACGGTCAGCAGCCCGGTCACCTTCGCCGCCGGCAGCGTGGAACTCTGCGTCGAGAAATACGCTCCGAACGAGCAACCGCGCGCGCAAATGCTGCGATATTGGCAGGGGCTGCGCCCGTCCTTCCCCTCTGTCATGTTGGCCGTGCGACCAATCACTAGCTTGCGGTCGGCATAGGTGCTTTCGATCTTCGTCTTGATGTGCTTCTCAACGAAATTGAGCGCCATCGGCGGCTGATACTGGCCGTCCGGCAGCGATGGGATGCCCTCGACAGAACCCGACACTCCGATGAAGCGTTCGACGTGATCATACCAAGGAGCCAGGTCCGCGTAGCGGATCGGCCAGTCCACCCCATGTCCATCGGCCTTGTTCGCGCCGAAATCATAGTCGGACCAGCGATAGGACTGCCGTCCCCAGGTCAACGAGCGACCGCCCAGCTGATAGCTGCGCCACCACATGAACCCTTCTCGGCCCGGCGCTGTCGAATAGGGGTTTTCACGATCATTGACGAAATGGTTCTGGGTCCACTCGTCGAACGCGCGATTGCCGCGCTGGGTCGCATAGTCGCGGGCATAGAGCTCGGCGTCGCCCGCCCCCCGGAAAGGCATCTCCCACGGCGGCACCGTCTCGGTCTTGTAGTCTTCGCCGTGAGTGATGTTTCGCCCGCGCTCGACCAGCAACACCTTCAGCCCGGCCTCGGTCAGCTCCTTGGCCGCCCACCCGCCGGTGATGCCCGATCCCACAACGATCGCGTCGAATTCTGTCGTCATTTGCCTGTCATCCAAAGGTCAATGCGGTCCAGTCGCTCGACCAGCCGCGCGTCGCCGGGGTAGCCGGCAAGTCGGCATCCCAGCGCCCGGGAACAAGTTCATACCGCAACTCGCGCGTCGCGCCGGCTTCCGACGTATAATAGCCGAGCAGGATCAGCGCCTTGAGCTTGCGCCAAGGCGATGCCTCCTGCCCCTTCGCGAATGCAGCGGCATCGATGGTGGTCAGAGCGCGCTCGATCACCGCATCGGTCGTAGTGACCACGTCACCCACGCCTTCGCGCTGCAGCTGTTCGCTCAACCAATCGAGGAGGTCGAGTCCCGCAGGCGCGGGCCGACCTTTGAGACGCGGTAGGTTCGGCTGGCTGCTGCCCGACGGCGCGAGCGTGCCTTCAAGGCCGTGCGCCAGCCCGAGCGCTACGAACCCGTCTACGCCAACTTCCGCCGCGCCCGGCGTGTCCGTACGCGGGATCACCGCTTCCACCACGCGGCGCAGCATGACCATCTGATCCGGCGTTGCAGTGCGCCCATCACGCGCATCCTCGTGCAACTTGATGTAGAGCGGCGCGCCGATCAGCGCCGCGAGTAAGGCCGCACTGCCGATCAGTTGCCGACGATCCAGCGTGACCTCGCTGCTCATCCGCCTATCCCCAGCAGGCGGCGATTGCCGCCTGCGTCGATACCGGCGCCGGCGAAATCGTCGAACGCGCGCTCGGTCACACGAATGATGTGATCCTTGATGAAGGGCGCTCCTTCCCGCGCGCCGTCCTCCGGATGCTTGAGCGCGCATTCCCATTCGAGCACTGCCCAACCAGGGAAATCGTAAAGTGCCATCTTCGAAAAGATCGATCGAAAATCGACCTGCCCGTCACCGAGGGAACGGAACCGGCCGGGCCGTTCAGTCCAATCCTGATAGCCGCCATAAACACCCGAACGCCCGTTCGAACGGAATTCGGCGTCCTTGACGTGGAAGCACTTCACCCGCTCGTGATAGGTGTCGAGAAACGCCAGATAGTCGAGCTGCTGCAGGACGAAATGGCTGGGATCGTAGAGGATCGAGGCACGGCGATGCCCGTCGACCGTATTTAGGAACCGCTCGAACGTCGCGCCGTCATGCAGGTCTTCGCCAGGGTGGATTTCATAGGCGCAATCGACGCCGGCATCCTCGAACGCATCGAGAATGGAACGCCAGCGCCGCCCGAGTTCCGCGAATGCCTCCTCTACCAGCCCTGCAGGCCGTTGAGGCCAAGGATAGAAATAAGGCCAGGCCAGCGCGCCGGAAAAGGTGGCGTGCGCGGTCAGGCCAAGATTGGCGCTGGCCTTGGCGGCGAGCTTCACTTGCTCGGCGGCCCAGGCCTGGCGCTCGGCCGGCTTGCCGCGCACTTGCGCTGGGGCGAAAGCGTCGAACAGGCTGTCATAGGCGGGATGCACGGCGACCAGCTGGCCCTGCAAATGCGTCGAAAGCTCGCTGGGTTCGACGCCATGGGCACCCAGCCGCCCGCGCAGTTCGTCGCAATAATCCTTGCTTTCGGCCGCTAGCCGAAGGTCGAAAAGCCGATCGTCGCAGGGAATCTGAATGCCGGAATAACCCAGCCCGCCAGCCCATTCCGCCAGATGATCCAGCGTGTCGAACGGCGCTTGCGCACCGACGAACTGCGCCAGAAATATTGCCGGACCCTTGATCGTCTTCATAGGCTTGACCTCACCCTCGCCGTTTCGCTGTTTGCGCCGTGCGGCTGGCACGGCTGCATGCTCGCCAGATCATCTCATCATGGCACCCGAAGCGATCCGGGCCAGCACACCGATCGTCATCACGCCGCGTTTCGATTTGGCGTCACGACCTGGTTGATCATGCCGAACGGACCGCCTTCCACCGTCATTCGAACGCGATCCAAGAAGCGCAGGAACGGCGTTCGCGGCGCGCCATGCTCGATCATCTCTATCGCCCGCCGCTCGGAGATACAGGTCGAACCGACACTGGCATGATTGGGATTGGACACGGTGCCCGATCCGATGATGGTGCCGGCCGGCAGCGAGCGGCTGCGCGCGGCATGGGCGATTAGCTGGTGGAAACCATAGGCCATCGCCTCGCCGTTCGGATTGCCGAACCGCTGGCCGTTCACTTCGACGGTCAGTGGCAGGCATACGCGCCCGTCCTGCCAGCCTTCGCCCAATTCGTCCGGCGTCACCGCGAACGGTGCCATCGAGCAAGCGGGTTTCGCCTGCACCCAGCCGAAACCGGTCTTCATCTCGGCCGGCGCGATTGCGCGCAGCGACCAGTCGTTGATCAAGACGATCAGGCGGATGTGTTGAAGTGCCTCGTCCGCCATGCAGCCCATCGGCACATCGCCAGTGACGACGCCGAACTCGCCCTCGAAATCGATGCCGTCTGCTTCGCTCGGCAACGGCACATCGTCGGTCGCAGCAATGAAGCGATGCGACATGCCTTGGTACATCAGCGGCTTGTCGGTTTCGATCGGCGGCAGATTGAACGCCCGCTGCATGAGCTCGCCATGCGTCGGGAATGCCGAGCCGTCGAGCCACTGCCAAGCGCGCGGCAATGGCGCCGCAACGTCGCTTGGCTCAATTATCTCGCCTTGCTCGCACGTCACCATTGCTTCTTGCAATGCGGGTTGCGCAAGGTCCCACTCGTCAAGCGCGGCCTGGAGCGTTGGCCAGCCCGGAACCTTTGCCACGCGCAGACCGTCCGCGCTCACCGCCACCAGCGTGCCATCGCGCCCGCCGCGCTTCAGCGTCGCGAGCCTCATTCTTCGAAAATCGCCACGGCGCGGGTCCAGCCGGCCGAAGCGCCCTTGATCTTGTGCGGGAAGCAGCTCACCGTGAAACCGTTGCCGGGCAGCACTTCAAGATTATGCAGCTTCTCGAGGTGGCAATAGCCGATGTCGCGTCCAGCCTTGTGCCCTTCCCAGATCAGCGAGGTGTCGCCGGTCGCCTTGACCCGTTCGGCGGTGTGCGCAAACGGCGCATCCCAGCTCCACGCGTCGGTGCCAGTGACACGCACGCCGCGGGTGGTCAGGTACATGGTCGCCTCATAGCCCATGCCGCAGCCGACATTGACATAGTCGGGCCGCCCCAGCGCCTTGCCGGCCGCTGTGTTGACCAGCACGATGTCGAGCGGCTGGAGGTCGTGGCCAATGCGCACGAGTTCCGCTTCGACATCGCCAGCGGTCACCACATAGCCGTCGGCGAAATGGCGGAAGTCAAGCTTCACGCCCGGACGGAAGCACCAGTCGAGCGGCACTTCGTCGATTGTGATCGAGCGTTCCCCGCCGTTCATCGTGGGGTGAAAGTGATAAGGCGCGTCGAGATGGGTGCCGCTGTGCGTGGTCAGCTTGACCCATTCGGACGCCGCGAACCCCGCCTCGTCCGGCGTGTCCTTCACAGTCACGCCGGGGAAGAAGATGTCCAACTCAGGCGCAGTGTCCATGTGCGTCTGATAGATGATCTCGGGCTTCAGGAACGGCGGGTCGCTGACCACGTCGTTGCATAACATAATTGAGAGATCGACGAAGCGGCGGGTCATGCGCTGTGACCTCCAAGCGTCTCGGCGAACCAGTCAGAAATGAGGTCGCGGCCATAGGCCATGTTGTCCGCCCCGACATGCTCGACCCCGCCTTCGCGATCGGTGAAGATCACCTTCTCACGCCGGGGCGAATTGACCAGTTGGTCATAGAGGTCGTCGGCGTAGGACAGACTGATCTGGCGATCCCGGGCACCGTGCGTTACCAGGAAGGGGACCTTGATCCGGTCCATATGGCCATTGAGGTTCATCGCTTCGGACTTGGCGAGGAAGTCAGCCTGATCCTTTGCACCGAACGCCCAGTGCACATGCGACCAGTAATGCGGGACCGGGTTCTCGCCCTCGCGTGCCATGCGCTTGTCCTGCACCTCCCGCCAATTGTGGTTCGCGCCCCACACCGCGCCGCTCGCGAAGCGCGGTTCATAGGCGACCGCGCGCGGCGCGAAATGGCCGCCAAGCGAGATGCCGGTCATTCCGATCCGCGCGGGATCGACTTCGGGCTGCCGTTCCAGCCAGTCGACCGCCTTGCTCGCCCAGCTTTCGCTGTGCGGATCGACCGGCAAGTTCTGGAGCCTGAGCGCCTCGCCGGATCCGGGCTGATCGACGCACAGGGTCGAGATACCGCGCCGCGCCAGCTCCATCGGCAGACGCGACCAATAGAGCAGTTCCTTGCAGCTATCGAGGCCGTTGCAGAATACCACCGCCGGCTTGCGGCCCTGGCCCGGCGCGTGCGTAAACAGCGCCGCCATGGTGCCCGTTTCGAGCGGGATTTCGACGCGCTCGCGGTTCAGCTTGCCAAGCCGGGTTGATCGTTCAAAGGCGTCGCGCGCCTTGGCATAGGTCTCCTTGCGCCCCGGCGCACCATGCCCCTGCATCCGCTCGGCGGTGACGAGGTACAGCGCCGCTCGCTCCAGCTTGTTCGATGCGGAGAACGCTCTGCCCTTGGCCTCGTCCTCGGTGGCCAGCTCGACCAGCTTGTCGCCCATCGCCGCCCATGCCTTCATGAATTGCGGCGTGCCGGCGTCCGCACCATTGTCGGCAGCATCCTTGATCGGCTTGCACATGTCGACGATCTCGCCGATCTGCGCGCCATTCTCCATCGCGATCGCGACCGACAGGTTCCAGATGTAATTGGGGAAATATTCGAACAGTGCCACGGCTCAGGCCCCTGCCGCCTGGAACAGGCCCGCGTCCGCCTCGGGATGCGGCATCGTGTGCGGACCGCCCACGCCGATACCCCACTGGTCCATCAGCCTGGGTCCGGCCGCGTGCACCTTGGCCTCGTGCGCGTCAAAATCGACTTCTTCCAGCTCCGAGGAATATTCGACGGCAAAGCCGGCCGGTGTCGTGAAATAGCTGAACGTGTTGTTCCCCGCCGTATGCCGCCCGGGGCCCCAGCGGATGTCTGTCCCCTTCTGCTTCAGGCGCGAAATGCCGGCCATCATGTCGTCGACGCTCAACATGTCATAGGCGACATGGTTGAGGCATGGTGGCCCCGGCAGGATCGCGAGCCGATGATGCGCCGAGTTGCAGCGCAGGAAGCACATGAAATCGCCCAGCCAGTCGCTGACCTTGAACCCCAGCACGTCGACGAAGAACTGGACCATCGCCTTGTGATCCGGCGAGTGCAGCACGATGTGGCTGATCTTCTGCGGCACGCCTTCCCAGCGCGACAGCACGCGCGGTTCGCGCGCCGCGACGTCGCTCGACACTTCGAACGGCAGACCGTCGGGCGAGAAGAAGCGGAAGCCATAGCCGCCGCCCAGCGTGGTCAGTTCGCGCGGCACGAAGATGATCTTGCAACCCGCCGCCGCCGCCTTCTCGTGAAGCGCATCGACATCGGCGCGCGTATCTGCGGCCAGTCCGATCACATCGACGCGCTTCGCATCGGCTTGGCGCAGGCGCACGACATAGCCTTCCGAATCGCCCTCAGCGGCGAAATGGACCATGCCGTTCTGCTCGCCCACCTCGATCAGCTTCCACTGATCGCGGTAGAATGCGCGCTCGGCAGCGAGATCAGGGACTGCATAGCCGACGGAACGGATGTCGGTAACTCTTGTCATGAAAGCTCTCCGGGAAATTCCTGGGCCGGTCAGATCGGCCGGGCGACGACTTCGAACATTTCGCGAGTGGGTCCGCTTTGATCGACATGCTCGCCGGCGACTTGCGCCGCGCAGATGCGCAGCGATGCGTCCACAATGTACTTGCAACGCTCGAATCGGCGTCCCCGATAAGCGGCAAACGCCTGTTCGATATCGTCGTGCCGGGCCAGTTCATCGGCAAGGACCAGACTGTCTTCGATCGCGAGGCCGGCGCCCTGCCCCAGATGCGGCGTCGTCGCATGGACGGCGTCGCCCAGCAGCACCACCCGCCCCTTGTGCCACGGGCCATCGAGGAACAGCGCCTCAAGCGGCTTGTAGACCACGGCCTCGTCATCCGTGATCTGTTCGGCCAGGGCCTGGATCTGCGGCGCGACCATGGGGCGCAATTTGTCCCGCATCGTCGCGGCCAGGCCCTCGGTCGGATACCAGGGATTTCCGGGTTCAGGCGTCGTCGCGAACATGTACATCTGCGTGGGCGAGAGCGGGACGAGGCCAAGGCCCATCGGTCCCTCGAAAACGCAAAGTGAGTCCATCTCGGCGGGCTTGGCAAAATTGTAACGCCACACGCCTTGCCCCTGGAACTGGGGCACCGGTGCGCTCGGGAACAAGCGTGCGCGTGTTTCGGAGTAAAGGCCGTCAGCGCCCACGACGATGTCGTAGCGGCCGCCGCTGCCATCGGAGAACTGCACATCGACACCATCGCCATTGTCGATCATCTGCGTCGCCGTCACGCCAAGGCGAATGTGAGCGCCCGCGACCTTCGCACGATCACCCAGCACCTTGTGTAGCGCGGGACGGCCGATCCCGACATTCGCGGGATACCCCTCCGCCAGCCGTGGCGCCGGTATCCGCGCGACACGCTGGCCACTCGGTACATAGACTTCGATGTGCTCGAACGGGCAGCCAGCTTCGACATAATCGTCGAGGATGCCCAACTGCGCCACTGCCCGGACGACGTTGGCCTGCTGGATGATGCCGACCCCGTACACCGTCCAGTCCGGATCCTTTTCGATCACATCGACCGAAAAAGCACGCGCGCGCAAAGCGATGGCAGCGGTCAGACCGCCAATCCCTCCCCCGATTACCAGAATCTTCCTTGTGTCCATAAGTTGCATCTTATCGATGATTAGTTCACATGAAAACCTCGTTGTTTGTATCGAAACCCATAAACAGGACAAATCAATGCGTCTGCACGGGCTCGACCTCAACTTGTTCGTTGCATTCGCCGCGTTGATGGACACGCGCAGTACCACGCGCGCCGGAGTCCAGCTCGGCAAGAGCCAGGCTGCGATGAGTGCCGCATTGGCTAGGCTGCGCGATTACTTTGGCGACGCCCTGCTGGTGCCTGCAGGTCGGCGGATGTATCCGACGCCATTTGCTGAAACCTTATTGCCGCGTGTGCGAGCTTGCCTGCGCGACGCCGAGGCTGCGATTGCCACATCGACGCAGTTCGACCCGGCGATCGCCGAACGCGAGTTTCGGATCATCGCTTCGGACTATGTGGTTGCGGCCCTGCTGGCGCCGGTCACACAACACACCGCCCTGACTTCACCGGGCGTGCGCTTCAGGTTTACTCTCCCAGATGATTCTGCAGCGGATCTGCTCCGCCGAGGCGAAGTCGATCTGCTGATCACCCCGCGCGAGTTCGCGGTTCCAAGCATGCCGACCGAAGCGCTCTACATCGAACATTATGTTGTGGCGGGTTGGAGTCAGAACCCAGTGTTCGAGGCACCGCTTACGGAGGACACATTTTTCGCGAAAGGGCACGTCGCGCTATCGCTGGGAAGCCATCGCACCGCCACGGTGGGTGACCGCCAGCTCGACCTTATGGGACGAAGCCGTCGCGTGGAGGTGATCGCTTCCTCGTTCGCGGTCTTGCCTTGGCTATTGGTCGGCACAGACAGGCTCGCCCTGATGCATGAGCGCTTGGCGCGGATCGCGGTCCAGCAATTTCCCATCCGCTGGGTCCCGCTTCCCTTCGAATTCGGGATTATCGAGGAGCTCGCGCAATATCACGACACGCGCGTCAACGATTCCGGCGTCCGATGGCTGATCGATCAGCTTTGCAGTGCTGCCGCCGGGCCTCGATCGACAACCGCTACCTCCGGTTGAACCCCACCCCGCATAATCGAAGACCAGATATTATTGCGTAATTTGGAGTCAGAGGATGATCACTCGACGGAATACCGTTTTCGCATTGGGCGCCCTGGCGGCAACGCCGGCCCTCGCGGCCATTCAACATAAAATGCCTGTTACACGTAAAAACCCGCTCGACGTCGTCAATCCAGAATTGAGGCCAGCGGCCTCGCAAATGATGGCCATGATCGCGGCTATGCCCCAATATTCGCGCGAAGCCCTTCCCGCGATGCGAGCGAACGCCGTTAAATGGGCAAAGCCGCCGCTCGCGACAGTTCCGTGGGAAAAGCGCCTTGTGCCGGGAGCGCCGGGCAATCCTGCCATTACCCTCTATTGCGCGAACGTGAAGCCCGATCGCCGGCGTGGAGCGATCTTGTACATGCACGGCGGCGGGTACGTCGGCGGGGGCGCCTTTTTTGAACTGGACCGGGCGCAATCGCTCGCCGTCACGTTGGATTGCGTGGTGATTTCGGTCGAGTATCGGCTCGCGCCGGAAACGACCTTCACGGGCTCGCTGGAAGACAATTACGCGGCCCTTTCGTGGCTGTACCGAAACGCCTCGGAACTTGGCGTTGACCGCAGCCGTATCGTGCTGCTCGGCGAAAGCGCCGGAGGCGGTCACGCAGCACTCCTGGCCGTTGCAGCCCGTGATCGCGGCGAAGTGCCTGTCGCGATGCAATGTCTCGTCTATCCGATGCTCGATGATCGAACGGGCACCACACGCGCCGTTCCAGGCCATATCGGGGCCATCGGCTGGGACTCCAAAGCGAACGCGTTCGGCTGGCACTCCTTCCTTGGTCGTCGGCCCGGTGGTCCAGGCACCGCAGGCGTGCCGGGGCGGGTTGCAAGTGTGAACGGCCTGCCACCCACCTGGATCGGGGTTGGCAGTATCGATCTGTTCGTGGACGAGGATATGGACTATGCACGCCGCCTCCTCAATGCCGCCATACCAACCGAGTTGGTGGTTGTGCCGGGCGCGTTTCACGGCTTCGACCTGATTGCCGCCGACACACAAATCGCAAAGCGATTCACGGAGACGAAGATCGGAGCCCTCAAGCGCGCACTCGGATAGCCTCCCCATGAATATGCCACCGCGCGTTCCTGGCTCCATGAACGGGAGCGCGGGCGCTGTGGTGCGGACTGTTGTCGTGTGCCGCCTCATCACCGAGTCGACACCAAGAAAGCATCAAGCCTCAATGCCCTTGCCAATCAACTAATCACTGATTAATAAATCACTTGAGCGGGGATCGGGTGTGCCCTCAATCAATAACTATGATAGGTGAGGTTCGTGGTGAGCGGCATAGCTAGGGATTCAACAGCCGTCCGTACCGCCGGCCCGAGTCAGGGCGTGCTCATCATCCTAGCGGGCTTTCTGCCGATCCTCGCTATCGTGGCGCTTGCCCCTGTCGTGCCCAAGATGATCGAGCACTTCGCTTCCGTTCCGGGCGCCACGACCCTCATCCCGCTGGCCGTCACGGCGCCGGGCTTGATGATCGCCCTGCTTGCCCCCGCGATGGGATGGCTCGCCGATCGCCACGGGCGGCGACGGCTGTTGCTGATCGCGACCCTGTTTTACGGCTTCGTCGGCATCGCGCCCTTTTTCCTCGACAATCTGATCGGCATCTTTGCCGCGCGCCTCGGCCTCGGCGTGTGCGAAGCGGCGATCATGACAGTCGCGAATGCATTGGTCGGCGACTACTTTGGCGAGCGACAGCGGCGGTTCTGGCTGATGCTGCAGTCGGCGCTAGGTCCGATCCTTGGCGTTTCGGTGCTGATCGGCGCGGGACACCTGGCGACGCTGGACTGGCGCATGCCGTTCCTGATCTACGCGATTTCGTTTCCCATCTTCCTCGCGATGCTTGTCTTCATTTTCGAGCCCCAGCAAGCAGTGGCGCGCGACATGGGCGAAATCGCCGACACGTTTCCCACCCGGCACATGATCATCACCTGTGCGGTGACGCTGTTCTGCTCAAGTCTCTATTATGTCTACATCGTGCAAGTTGGTCTCGCCTATACGGCGATCGGCGTAACTTCGCCCGACCAGATCGGCAGCAAGATCGGCCTTGCCAATATCGGCATCTTCTTCGGCGGACTGCTTTTCAGGCCGCTGTCGGAAAAGCTGGGATCCGCCGCGCAGGTCGCGATCTTCCTGGTGCTGATGGCGATCGGCATGATCGGAATCGGTCTCGCAAAGACCGGTGACGCCATGATGATGCTGTCGATCGTCCAGCAATTGGGTGCGGGCATGATGATCCCGGTCCTGTTGCTTTGGGTGATCTCCGGCCTGCCCTTGTCGCACCGCGGGCGTGGCATGGGTATCTGGAGTTCGTGCTTCTTCATCGGCCAGTTTACCAGTCCCCTGCTGGTTACCGCCAGCGGGGCCGCGGTCGGATCGATCCTCAACGTTTTTGCGCTGCTGGGCGCGATTGCTCTGATCGGTGCGGCCCTGGCCAGACTGTTCGTGAACAGGCTTCAGCAGAAGAACTGATGGGCGGCCTCCATGGAGACGCAGTTTATCGACGGCGTCGCGCTGCGCAGCCGTATGCACCTGACCACGAGCAACACGAACACCATCAACGACGCGAGGACCTGCGCGTGAGAAATATCGAAGTGAACCGGCGAACCGCATTGCTGGGTGGTGCAGGCTTGGCCGCTTGCAGCCTTGCTTTGCCCGCTCGCCTGATGGCGGCTGCCGCGTCCAGCTCCGGTTGCTGGGAACTGCTCTTCAACGGCGTTGATCTGGATGATTGGACATTCTTTCAGGAAGGCGTCGGTGAGGTCGACAAATTCGGTGCTGTGGCAATCGAGGATGGCGGGCTCCGCATGCTGGGAACCGATTATCGTCCCAAACCCGATGCCGGTTTCGGTCATCTCGCGACCAAGCGCAGCTATGCCGATTACCACCTTCGCCTGGACTTCCGCTGGGGATCGCGCCGCTTTGCGCCGCGCACGCTAGCGAAACGAAACAGCGGGCTGCTGTATCACATGGCGCCAATCCGCAACGTCCTCTACCCGGACTGCGTCGAATTCCAGTTCGAGGAAGGCGATCTTGGCGACGCAATCGTCATCAACGCACGCGCGGTTGAGGGCCCCAACCTTGGCGGCACCCCGGTCTGGCCGACCTACCCGCCCTTCATCCCTCGCACCTATGGCCCGGTCCTGGAGTTTGGCGGCATAACGCGGCAGTGGTATCGAAAGGTCAGTGATTTCGAGATACGCGATGGCTGGAACACGATAGATCTGATCGCCTTTGACGATCAGGCCGCGCATCTCGTTAACGGCCGCATCGTCACGACGTTGTTCGGCCTGATCAATAAACCGGTGGAGGGACAGGCCCCGGTGCCGCTCAAATCGGGCCGGATCGCACTCGAACTGGAGGGAGCGGAAACCGAATTCCGCAACATCATGATCCGCTCCCTATCGACTGACGACATCACGAAGCTGAAGAAGGGCTGACCAAGTTGGCCGCTCGGTGGCGCGGAACAGCGAAACGGAGTGTCGGAACGACCGTCGCCCCGACGTACATAACGGCCCGGCTCCGTTGGAGAAAAAGGACATGCAAAACCTCGACTTGAATCGGCGCTTTCTGGTTCTCGCCACCACGGTAATGCTGTGCAGCGCAGCGGAACCCACATCGACGTGGCGGGATGCCTTTCAGTCCAGCCCTGCCACCTACGAGCCGCCCTCTGACAGCTTTCTGAAGTTCGCGGCGGAGCGGGCCCGAGTACCGGTCGAAACGCTGCGAGTGCACATGACGCCGCAGTCGGTTGACGGTACCATTCGTTACCGCGTTATGGTGCAAGCAGCCGGGTCCCAGCTTCGCGTCCGACTCTCCAACGAGGAGGGCGAGCACCCCATATCCATCCGTCAGGCGTCGGTCGGACTAGCTGCCGACGGGTTTGCCGCGCGGCCGAACTCGCTCATCCCACTCACGTTCAGCGGCGCGTCGGCCGCCGATATCACCGTCGGCGCCCCTATCCTTAGTGACCCCATCCGCTTGCCCGTTCAGCCGGGTACTGCCGTGATTGTCAGCATAGCATTGTCGGCACCCATAAAAAGAGACGGAAGAGGTGGTGCCGGGTTCGCGCAATCTCCCGGCGATCAAACGATGCGTGCTGTAATGGATCGACCCACCCTTCTGACTGGTCGACCGCTTGTCAGCGGCATTTCGGTCTTAAGTGATCCCGCCCCGAACGTCGTCGTCGCCCTCGGAGACTCGATCACTGATGGTAACCGGTCCGCACCGGATATGTCTCACGGCTGGCCCGAACAGTTGGCGAACCGACTGACGTCGCGCAAGACCGGCGGGCGCTACGTTGTCGTCAACGCGGGCATTGCAGGAAACCGATTGCTTGCGAAAGGATGGGGAGCAGCCGGTCTGGCGCGGCTCGATCGGGACGCGTTGCGGATCCCGGGCATTAGCCACATCGTCCTGCTGGAAGGCGTCAACGATATCAACTTTTCAGGCCACGGCATCTTCGGGGACAATCCGGAGATCACGGCCCGGGATCTCATCAACGGCTATCGTCAGGTGATCGCGAGAGCGCATGCCCGGGGCGTGAAGGTCTATCTCGGAACGCTGACGCCCTATCCGAAAGATGCGACCACCACTGCGGCAAAGGCGGAAATCCGGGACAGGGTGAACCAGTGGATCCGAACCGCTCGAGAAGCCGATGCGGTGATCGACTTCGATCGCTTCGTCCGCGATCCCGCAGCGCCGACGAAGTTCCTGCAAAGCTACGATTCGGGCGATCATCTGCACCCCAGCGATGCCGGCTACAAAGCGATGGGCCAGGGCATTGACTTGTCGCTCTTTCCATGAAGAGGCGACGGGGAAATCCGGGCCGCTGAGGGAGTGGATTACCTGCTCGGCTAGCACACAGGTGCTAGCCGTCGCACCCGGCAGGCACTCAAAACAGGCCGGAGCCGCGCTCAGCCGCCCAAAATGCGCGTCCCGGTAGGTCCAACCAGCGCGGCCAACAGCGGGCGTACCTTACTGATCGGATCCACCTCGAAGCGGCTCGCCTCGCCGAACATCATCATGCCTAGCGGTGAATCCTGCACCGGCATCCACTTCGGCAGGCCCGCATGGTTGGGATTGCCGGTGCGGGCGAAGGCAGCCCATGCACCACCGATCTGACGCGACAGCGCTTCCGACCGGGGCTGCTTGACCATACGCCCAGCGAGCGGCAGTTCCGCACAGTGGAAGGCGCGAAGGCCGGGGGCGATGCGAGTGTCGTACTCCGTGCGGTAGAAGTAGACCGGGGCTCGCTGTACCGCCTTGACTGCGGCGATACGCATCACGCTTAAGCCGCGAGCCACTTCGCTCTGGACCCGGAAGAGATTTTCGACCGGATCGACCGAGCCGGTAGCGCTGCGATAAGCATCGAGAACCGTAGCAACCCGATCGCGCGGCTTGTTCATCACCTTGGCCAACTGGACGGCGGCGCCATCCCAGTCGAGGTGGAACCTGGTGTCGTCCCGGCCGCCCCAGTAGTCGAGCGAAACTTCATGCGCGCAGTAGCCCACCACCAGCGGAATGTCAGCGGACTGGGCCGGTGCCGTTTCCCAGGTGCCGGGCAAGAGCGAATGGCGATCGATCTGCGGTCGCACGGTCGGCATGACTTTGAGCATGGTCTCGACCGGTACCGATGCAAGCGCACCAAGATTGCCGGGCGATATACCGATGTCTTTGAGCGCGGCGACCACGGCATCGGGATCATAGGGCGCGGGCCGGACCATGTCGGCGCTCTCGATGATTGCGCCACGGAACAGGCCCCGCGCCTGGGACATGGCCATCAGCAGGCAGACTTTTGCCCCGCCCCCGCTCTCGCCGTAGATCGTGACCTTTTCAGGATCCCCGCCGAACGCGGCGATGTTGTCGCGGATCCATTCCAGCGCGGCGACGAGATCGAGCATGCCGACATTGCCGTCCGCATATTTATCCGACAGGTCGCCGAGGTTGAGATAGCCCAGCGCGGACAGCCGGTGATTGAGCGACACCGTGACGATATCCTCTTCCTTCACCAGCCGTTCGGTCAGAATCATGTTGGTGCCGCAACCCGCCGCGAAGGCGCCGCCATGGAGATAGACCAGCACGGGGCGGCGCGCGTTGTCGGCCGCAGGGGTGGTGATGTTGAGGACGAGGTTATCTTCGCCCATGGGTTCGCGCATCGCGATCAGTTCGGTCTCGCGCCCGCCCACCATATAGCTGCCGAATTCGCCGACGGTGTAGATCGGCGGGGCCATTTGCGGCGCGCGCTGACCGAGCTGGGTGGCATCGCGGATGCCCTGCCACGGTTGCGGACGGCGCGGCGGGAGGAAGCGCCATTGTCCGCCGGTCGGCGCACCATAGGGAATGCCCAGGAACAGGCTGGCGCCGTTCTGGGTGAACCCTTCGACCTGGCCGTAATTCGTCCTCACGACAGGCCGACTGGGAGCAGCGGCCTTCAATGCCTGCGTGAACGCGGTCGATCCCAATCCTGCGAGCACCATGCGCCGTTGCAGCTTCATGCCCATCTCATCTCTCCCCGGACGGATATGGGACCGCCCTTTGTCTGAATATGCCTGCTCAATCTTGCTCTATCGTGCGGCCGGCGATGCTGAATCGAGCTTCCGGGCGTGTCGACTTCACAGGTGTTAGCCAACCAGGTCGAGCGAACTTGCACCTCGTCGGTTCGCCTCACTCATTCGAGATACTCGAACCGTCGAGAGCATGGGCATCCAAGAAATCCTGCAAATCGCAGAGCGCCGGTCTCGACCAACTCGGGACCGGCGCTCACCATCACTTCGTTCAGGCATCTTCCAGCCGACTTCGCGCGGCTGGCACTTGATCAGTAGTTCAAGCCAAAGCGCAAACCGATAGTGCGCATCGAGTTGAAGCCGATTTTCTGGAGGTAACTTTTCACCCCGATGAGACCGTCACCCGGTTCCGTCTGGATTGCCAGCGGACGAATCTCGTTGGTGCAGTTGCGGCAGAAGACCGTTAGCTGCCACTTCGCGGTCTTCACTCCTAGACCCAAGTCAAGCGTGTCCCATGGCTGGATCGCCGAGGCCGGGTCGAAGCTGTTGATGCGAAGGCTGGACCGGTGGAAATATCCCGCATTGACTACTCCCTGAAGGTTACCCGTGACGGGGAATTCATAATCTGCCGAAAGCCGCGAGGTGAACTTGGCGGACTGAAGCAGGGCTTCCCCAGCAGCGTCGAAGCTATTCGTGGTCGCGCAGCCAGGTGTGGTCTGGCCGAAATAGCATTGCGCGCCCGGATACGAGTCATACGTCGCGTCGGTATAGTTGGCGGCGGCCGAAAGGCTCAGACCAGCGACAGGGCGGACAGCGAGCATCACGTCCAAACCCTTCGTGGTGGCCTTCGCTGCGTTGCCCAGGATCACCGTGCGCAGCGCCGGATCAAACGCTGACACCTGCAGGTCCGAGAACTTGGTGTAGAACGCCGAGATCGTCAGCGATGCCTTATGATCGAAGAACGAGGATTTCAGGCCTATTTCCCCACCCCGCGAGATTTCCGGTCGGACCGCGAGAGCTGCATTCGGAGCTCCGGCAGTCGCCGAGAAGCCCGGCCCCTTGTAGCCGTGACCATAAAAGCCATAGAGCAGTGTGCCGGGATTAACCTGCCAATCGGCGCCAATTTTCCAGCTGAAATTGGTATTGCCGACCTTTTCGATGGAGCGCTTGTTGGGCACGCCGAGCGTGATGAAGTAGCTACCGACATTCTCGAGGTTGTCCATCTTCACGCTGTCGTGAGTGACGCGACCGCCGGCTGTCAGCTTGAAGGCGTCGGTAACCTTGTAGCTCGCCTGGGCGAAGCCGGCGACGCTCTCCACATCATTGACATAATGGGCGTCCTGGCCAAGAAACGAGGCATTGCTCACATTGCAAGCGGGGGGCGGGCCGGCGGTTGCAACAGCACCTACGCAGAATGGAAAAGTCGGCAGTAGAAACGCCGGCAAGCCGTTGTTGCCGCCACGGCCTTCGGTATCGTTAAGGTGGGATGTGAAATAATAGAGGCCGGCCTGCCCCGACAGCCGGTTCTCCGCCGGGAATGCAATCCGCAGTTCCTCGGAAAACTGCCGGTAGGTCGAATCGTTATAATTCCGGTTGAAGAAGTCGAGCGGCGTGTTGTCCGAGTCGGCCTGGAATTCGAGGTGATATTTCTTCCACGCTGCGATATTGGAAACCTCGATACCGCTGTCGAATGTATAGCTGAGCTTCGCCTGGATGCCGCCGCTCTTGCGAGACCGGTAATTTTCGCCATCGGAAAGTGCGACGAAGTTGGTCGGCGAAGGCGTAACATTGTACGCCGCCAGGATGTCGGCGTACTGGCTTCCTGCGCCCAATGAGCGGTAGGTGCCATCGAATTCGCCGTTGACGCCGCGCGATTCGAAGTAATCACCAATGACGTAGAGCGAGAAGTTGCTTGTCGGCTCGTACAGGTATTTGAGGCGGCCGCCGACCTGGTCGAGAGCGTGATCCTGACGACCGCTTCCGGTTGCGATGACGCGTACCAACGGGTCCTGATGACTGTACAAACCGGCAATGCGGATGGCGCTGCTTTCCCCGACAGGAATGTTCAGCGCACCGTCGACGCTGATGCCAAGGCTGTCGCCCCCGGGACGGTAGCGCATGGTGCCTTCGGCGTTCATGTAACCGTTGGTTACGCCAAGCTGGGGCCTGGTCGTGGTGATGCTGACAAGTCCTGCCGATGCATTCTTGCCGAACAGAAGGCCTTGTGGTCCGTTCAGAACCTCAACCCGAGCGACGTCGTAGAAACCGTTGCCGCTAAGTTGCCGACTACCGATCACGACTTCGTCGATCGCCTGCGAAACGCTGCTCTCGACCGAGCCGAAAAAAGCCGCGGTACCCACTCCGCGGACAGAAAAATTGTCGGCCTCCGTGGTCTGCAAACTGGGCGCCAGGCGCGAAATGTCCTGCAGGCGTGCCACGCCGTTCTCGCGAAGCTGTTCGGCACTGACCACCGTAACGCTGACCGGAACCTTCAGTACGTTTTCTGTCCGACGCTGAGCCGTGACGATAATTTCGCCAATACTGTCGTCGGTTGCAGCCACTTGCGCGAAGGCAGGGGCGCCCCCGAGCGCAGTGCTGGCGAGACACAGTGCGGTGATCATAGAATAACGCATTTTTCCTCCCCATCGAGACTCGCCCGCCGGCCTTGCGCCTGGGTGTCGAGCTGCAATCTGATCATCGATTAAATTTATCTGATCCGTATGTCAATCTGCCCCATGCATCGCTTGGCTCAATTGGAGCAGAGTTGACGCAGTTCGCGGATGCTGATGCTGCGGAACGGGATTTCCGCAACGTCGATTGTTGGCGGACGGCGGCAGCACCCGCCACCCTGCCCTGCCCTGCGCGGACGCGCATCCGGACAAATCATGACCGCTAAATCGGCGCCGGATCAAAAGCCGGGCAACTAGCCCTGCCTGTGGTAGTAGGGCTGGACGCCTTGGAACGGATCGCACCTACCGTGCCGGGTCACGAAGCGTGCGCACCATATAATCGTAGCGCAGATATATTGCGCGCGCACTTACTCTTGGCAGTCGATCGATAGCATGTTTAAAGCGATCTAATCACTTGGACGATGCGATGGCGGCGAAAAAACCCTACCATAAGGAAAATCTGCGGCGTGACCTGCTCGATGCCGGTCGCGCTTATGTAAAAGCCCATGGGCATCTGAACCTCTCGGTCCGGACCATCGCCCAGCAGGTGGGCGTTTCGCCGGGCGCGCCATACCATCACTTTCCCGATCGACGCAGCTTCCTTCTGGCGTTGGCGACCGAAGGGTTTGAGGAAATGCTTTCGGGCACACGGGAAGTGACGGCGGGCAATATGAGCCCAGCCGACAAGCTCAAACGAATGGGCACCCTGTTCATCCGCTTCGCTGATGAGAACCGACATCTGCTCGATCTCATGTACGAAAGTGAACTGACCACCCCAACGCTGGACCCGCAGCTCCAAAAATATCAAACGCTGGGGCACCAGGCCCTGCGGCAGCATATCGTGGATGCGGTTGGCGGGCTATCCGATGACGAGGCGGATCTGCGGGTGGTCGCATACTGGTCGGCGATCTATGGCTTCTCCTCGATGCGGAAGAAGGGCGTGATCCATGCGTCTCACGAGGGGCTTGCGACGGTGGACATCGCTGATGCGCTCGTCGAACGTGCGGCGCTGGCCGCTCTTGTGTTCTAAACTGTTGGACGCACGCTCCGCAGTATCTGCTGCGCGAGGGCCAGCGTGATCGGATTGCCTTGGTGAGCAGCGACGGGACCGAGCGGAAGGCCCGACAGCAACCTGCAGCCTGAAAAAGCCGCCGCCGCCAGGAAGCTGTCTACGGCGATGCCGGCCAACGGTACGCGCGGGGCGATTGAATTCCGGAACTGCCCCGATCAGGCCCCCTTTCGGTTCGCATCAACATGTTCGAGCCGAATTGCTTCGGCAGGGAGCGACGTCAGACGTCTCGAACGAAATTGACATATTTGATCGGTGGTCAGATGTTGCGGGCACCGATTGTCTGCCTTTGCCGCTCGGTCGGAAGATTATAATTCTCTCGACGGCGCCGGCGTCTACCAGAAGTGCGTAAAGTCGAACCTGGCTTGGCACATGAACAGAAGCACAAGGCATGGAGCTGGGACTGCAGCGGCGCAAGCTACTGAAACAGACGGTCTCGCTTGCTGGTGGCTGGGCAGGGTGGAGCATGCTGGGAGCAACCGCGCGCGCAGCTGAGCCGGACTTCGCCGACGAGTGACTTCGTATGGTTCACCCACAACTGCGTACGATGGCCGCCGTGATGTTGGCACAACCGTTTCCACTGCTGACCGCGGCTACAGTTCAGGACTTTCGATTTGCCATGACACGGTGGCGGCAACCCCCGCTGCCCAGTGTTTCCTTCGACAAGCGATCGATCAAGGGGATCGCGGGCGGGCCGGACGTGACCGTTTTTGTCGTGAACGCCCGCGCCGGTGCCAATCGCCCCGGGATACTGCGCACGCACGGCGGCGGCTTTGTTGCGGGCGCTGCTGAGCTTGATTTGCCCAACCTCCAAGCGCTCGCCCTGAAGCTCGACTGTGTTATTGTCACTGTCGAATACCGGCTTTTGCGCTGGAATGGATCCTGCGAAGATAACTATGTCGGCCTGCTGTGGCCCCAAGCCCAGGCGGAGCAGCTTGGTATCGACCGTTCCCGGATCGCCGT
>JGI24740J21852_10000039_pt1 | contig 44135 bp, 71 predicted proteins | sample KBSCornC6_FD_21852 | JGI IMG/M metagenome (IMG submission 21852) | reverse complement strand
CACGATTTTCTCATTGCTCATCTGCTGGGCAGGCTTGGATCAACAACCGCGGATATGCGCGGTTTTACCAACGCCGTGATACAGCAGGTCGGGCTTGACCTTCGCGACAATGGAATGCGCGCCCTTGGAACACCCGACGCGCAACGCTTCGCTGATGCGCTGAAGACGTTGGAGTATTTCTCGGATTCGCTTCTGGGTGCCATGAATAAGGCACCGAAAGAGGAATTGAACTGACATGGGCGATGAAACCGCTGCCGCGCCGCCGCGAATACCATCCGATCTTTTCGAGCACTACTGCGAGCATCCAGGCTGTAATCTCTGGGGTCTGCTCGGCTACGAGCCAGTCAAAGGCCAGAACAGATGGTGGTGTTGGGAGCATTTTCCCGATGAGGAATGGAAGGCCGCGAGATGCAGGGAAAAAGAAGTGCGGGATTGATACCAAGCTATCGTTGCAGCACCCACCCTGCATCTGTGATCATAGGTAATGGGCATCGCTCGCGTATGTAGAGCCACTAACATTCGAGCGCCGCTCTCCCCATATAAAGGCAAGCGACGTGGCAACATAGGGGTTTCATAATGCAGACTGTCATCAGTCCCGAGGCGAGAAAGAAACTCAATGAGTTGCATGCGAGCCATTCGAAGGCCAAAGCGCGCGCAAGCCACGTTCTCGCGAAATCCGGAAAAGAATCCGAGGCCTTTCAAAAAGCCGACAAAGAGACGACACGACTTTGGCGCCTTATGCAAGAGATTACAGCTTAGTCGCTACCCGCAATCAGCTTCAGAGCATCTGCAAACGACGCTCCGCTATTTCGAGCACTATTGCGAACATCCCGGCTACAAGGCATGGGGCGGTTAGGGCTACGGCATCGGGAGGGTGAGATGAAATCATTTTGCCACGATCATCGGTGGCACGATTTTCGGTAGCTGTGATAAGAGGATCGCCGCTAAGGCCTGACGACCGGCGTTCTGAAGAAGGTCTTCTCCGACTTACCCTGCGCATCCTCGAATTTGGAACTCAAGACCTGCACCTGCGTCCCGACCTTGTTGATGCTATCGATCGCCGTATCGAGCTTTCGGCCGAACGTATCTATCACTCGGTCGATCCTCTCATTCGTCGCCTCGGTCGCCTTCTTGTTTTCAGCAGCCGCTTCAAGTGCCCTGGTTGTCTGAAACGTCAGGGACGGCATCTGCGAGACCTGCTGGGCAGTCGTATCGAGCGCCTTTTGCGTCCGATCCTGCGAGCTGCGCAGATCGGCGATATCGCGGTTCAGGCTGACCCATACGCCGCCGATTGCGAAAGCATTCAGGAAGCCGGCGCCGATGATGGCGATGAAATGAACCGGATTCAGGCGCGGCTTCTCGATCTCTATCTGCATGATTTCCTCGCTCATTTTCCTGAAATGCCCCCGAGTGCCCTGGCATGCTTAAATTGAATGCCACGCCACCAGCAAAAGCGCCGCCAGCGTGAAAGAGAATGTGAGGAAGCCGAGAAGGTTCGCGGCGGCCCTCATCTTGAAGCCGCGCCAAAGCGTGCCTTGGTATCGTCGTAGAACGAAGCGCAGCGCTCGCCACGCGCGTTCGCACGATCGAGAGCCCCACGCTCGCGAACTAGGACGGAACGCAACTCGTCGCCTACCCTGACGGCGGCATGAGGCTCTTCTTTCCGGCAGTCATCCGGCAGAGGCGGCAGATTGGTGCCGGCGGCGATGACACCCTTTGTCGCCGATGCCTTTTCCAGCCGATCAGTGAGACTGCAGGAACTGAACGTCAGCAGGATCGGCAAGACACTGGCGATTTGCAGCAGCGAGCTTCTTTTCATAGTCGGCGATCTCGATATCGGTTTGAGCGTCTTTGGCGCGCTGAGCGGCATCATCGGCTGCCTGGCGCTTTCGGGCTTCTTCCAAGGCCTGTGCGGAGACATTGCGCTGGCGTTCCAGTTCGGCCGCCTTGGCTTCCGCTGTCGTCTTCTCGCTTTCGAGCACATATCCCTTCAGCACTTCATCCTTGACCGTCTGCACATGTCCGACCGCGAGATGACCGAGGAGCGGGATGTTCTTGAGGATCGGATAGTCGTTGAGGATCGGGACGCCAGTCCAATAAAGCGACGTGGCGAGCACCCCGACCGCAACGCCGGCCCCCAGCTTGAGGTAATCGAGGAGACCGAACATCACGCCTCCCCGATGATCTGGTATTCAGGATCGAAATCCGGAAGCTCAACGGTTTGCCCGGCAAGGCTGTGGGTGCAGTCCCCGAGGAACTGAATTCTTCCGTCGGTCACGAACGAATGACAGACAGCAGGAGGAGCGCCGTCAACACCTGCGTCCCTGCCATTGTATTTGACCAGAACGGACGGCGTGAACGTGGGAGCATCTGGATTGCCGTTATAGCCCCATCTCGGACCATCGCCCTCGCCGACACCCACCATATGCGCGCCGTCGCACCCAGGGCACCAAAACATAAGGCGGCCGCCTTGAACGCTTCTTAGCTTCTTGGAAATGGCAGCCATCATGCGGCTCCCTTCAAGCAATACATCTGCTCAAGGGCGCGTCGCTTCGTCAGGCCGGGAAGCTCGACGAGCACGCCGTTCTTGCGGGCCTTATTGTAGAGCGTGATCCGGCCGCACGCGGCACGGACATTCCCGGCGCGGAGGAAGGCAGCCGCCGAAGATGCGCAGAAAGCCCCATTACCCAGATTATAGCTGAAGTCGTTGAACGCCATCTGGACATAGGGAGAGAGGTCGTCATAGCCCTTGACGCAGGCCGCATTGCCCTGCTGGTAATGCGCCATCCGCTTCTTGAGCAGATCCAAGCATTCCTGCTGGCTGAAGGTTCGGCCCCTCATGTCCTTGGCGTTCAGGGTCTCGCCGTAGCAATAGGTGAGGACGCCGATCGGGTCTTTATACAAGTAGCCGTAATAGCCCTCGGCCGGCGCTGCCAAGGTAGTGACCGCCATTGCGATGCCGGCGGCGACGCCAGCCTTCGCGCGTTTACTCGCCATCTTCATGTCCTTTCAGATTTTCTTGAGCCACAAGGCGGGAGATCAGCGCGCCGCAGGTCACCAGCCCCGTGAGGGCCGCGAACGTTCCGCGAGGGATTGAGACGAATTGATCGATGATCGGGAGAGCGACTTCGCAGCCGGACAGGATGCCGGCCACGATTATGAGGCGGATGCTCCACGCACGGCGAAGCACCCGGCCCGCATTCGGGACGAGTTTCGGTTTCATGAGATATCCTGAAAAAGTTCAGTCGGAAGTGAAGGGCTGCGCCTCTATGGTTGCAAACGCTTCACAAGCAATACATTCAATGCTAGCATCCGGGCTGCGAGCTAGCCCCTATCCCGGCTAACCCCACTCGCATGCTTGAGTGTTTTCCCTATGCCTGGCCCTGCTGGCCCCACCGGCAGGGCCAATTTTTAGCCAAGCGCAGGCTATTCCGGCCAGGTCAACGGAAACTGCGTGTCCAGCTCGACTAAGAAATCGCTGATCGTCGGCTGCGCGCGCTCGCCGGCCTGCACCTTGTCTAATTCGGCGTAGCAATAAGCCCAGATCTGATCGCGCCAGGTGACGAAGGCCTGCGCCTCGGCCGCCCACGCTGCATTGCCGCTGCCGACATAGGTCGCGATCGAGAGCGCGTTGTCATAGCGGCGCTCTTTCGCCTTGGCGTCGAGCATACCGGTGATCGCCGCCGTGTAATCAGCAAGCTTCGGCACGTAGGGCGGCGGTTCATATTCGATAACGGCACCATCGATCAGCTTGCGTCGGCCGAAGTTATCGAACAGTTCGAAAAACTGCTCCTCCGATACCTCGATCGCATCAGCCGGGATGCGATCTTGAGGATCATCATAGGCGGCGCTTTGCCAAAAACCCATGACCGTACCGTCAGTGCCAGCTTGCACGTAAAATTTGTTGTCCGTCATGTTCATGAGCCTATAGCTAGCCAGCGGATACGGGCCGCTGTACTGTCTGGAAAAATCGCGCCGTTGCGCATCAGCACCAAGTAAAAATTGCTGGCTGTGATCGCGCCTGCGCCATTATAGGCGTTCAACACAACCTCCCCCGATCCGGCTTCACCATTAATGCCGACAAAGGAATAAGATGAGGCGCTGCTGAAGGAAGTCGGAAACGGGACCGAGAACCCTCCGCCACCACCGGATACAATTGCCGTTCTATCCCCCCATTGGACGAGGAGCCCTCCGGGCATTCTCGCCCAGCCAGTGCCGCCTCCCGAGATTGATCCTCCAAGCGTCGCCCATGCAGCGCCAGCGCTGGTATCGTCGAGCAATGTTTTGGCAAAAGCAGACACACCAAGCGTAGAGAGTGCGGTCGATGCGTCGGTGTCGTCGAGCAGTGTCTTCGCAAACGCCGAGACACCAAGAGTTGAGAGCGCGGCACTCGCATTGGCATCGTCAAGCAATGTCTTGATGAATGTCGAAACGCCAAGTGCCGTTTGCGCCGCCGACACATCGGCACTGTCTATGATATCTCGACCAGTCGCGGTAAGTCCGGTCAGGGATAATGTGCCGGGACCGGTAAAGTATGCCAGCTGATCCGCAGCTGCACCTCCACCAACTGTTGCCAGGGCCGCAAGCGTGCCATTGCTCAGTGCCTGCAGAAGCTGCCTACTCGTCTCCTGCATGCGAGAAGTGTCCGGACACAGCATGATCTCGTAATGAGCCGCCGTCTGGGCGGCCCCCGGCCACGGGTTCGCAAGGGTCAACTGCGTATTGCTGTCGACCGACAGAATACGGATGGCATAGCCCTTATGCACGCCGAAGAAATCACCGGGAAGAACGGAATTCACCCAGAGTGTGCTTTGCCCGGTAACGACAGCGCCATTGGCTTGCACCGTGGCCGTGCCGTCCTGATAGACCGACGGAAGAGTGACGGCCATCTACTTGCCCTCTTCCTCGATGCGCTGGCTATTGTCTTGATCGCCAAATGTGGCATGCAGGGCCGCGATCTCCTCTGACCGTTCCGCCAGCGCCGCCGCCAGCTCGCCGCACTTCAGTTGAAGATTATAAGCGACGGTCGCCATGGCAATCAGCCGGCCCTCTGTGAATTGTAGTCTGGCCTCAAGCTCGGCGTTCGCCACCTCAAGCGGGATCTTCTGCTGCTCCTGGCGCTGTTCGTTTGACATGGGTTTTCCTTTCGGGAGGGTATGGCGATGACAAGGGTAATGGCACGAGCCGGACATCATTCCAGCCGGCGACGACGCGAGATCTGCTCTCGATGGGATGTTTAGAGTTCTGCGAAGGCCCACCAGCGGATCCGCCGGGTGACGGCAGGTTTCGCGCGGTTGTAGAGTTGCAATCGTGGCGTTGCGCCCGCGACGAACCAGCCGCCAACGGTATCGGTTCCAGGCAAGATCCCGTCTGTCGACTTGATGAGAATGAACGGAGGATAGGTGAACACTTTCGAGGGGATGTTCACGGTCACTGTCGCAGTGAGCGAGATGTTATAGGGCACATCGACCTCGCCGAAGGCCTTCGGCACCATGGGGACCTGACCCTCGTAGATCGACATGCGAGATATATCGCCCGCCAGAACATCAACTCCGGGCTGGCTTGCGCGGAAAACAAAGCTTCCGCCATTATTTCCAATTTGAACTCGACGGGTCATTCACCGAACCTGTTCTTGAAGACCATCCAAGTCAGCGTCATGCTGCCGGCCGATCCGCCGACGTTCATGACAGCCCGCGCTCTGAGGGTGGTATTGTTGACCAGCCAGACACCGCTTTCGATGAAAATCTGACCTCCCGATCCGACTTGACCGTAAGTCCCACAAAGAGAGATCGGCACCCCGGAGCTATTCACGGGGATGTTAGACGGGTTGGCGCTGTCGTACTTAATGTTGCCGAAGAACACTGGACGGTATCCGAGGTCAGGGAAGTTGACTTCGGCGTACCAGATCGTTTTCCCAGTTACGGCCGCAGTGCTCGTCATGCCAACCTGGCCGTTGGCATGCAGCATCAGTGTCCGAAATCGGCTATCGAGCAGGTAATTCGTGGTCGTGTCGTCAATATCTCTTCCGGGCTTGCTGATGAATATCCCGCTGTCCCCAACAGCCGGATTGTTGCCGATCCTGATCCGCTTCGCCATCAATCGACACCATAGACTTCATATTCGATCGTTCCGTAGTTCATGGTCCCGCCGGTCGAGAGATTGCGAGGAAACCAGATCCGGTTGCTGTAGATGATCGGACAGACCTGCCCGTTTCCGACCTGCTGCATTGGCGACTGCACGCTAGGACCGCTCCACGGCGTCGCGACACTGCTCGCCGCGAGCATGCGGGCGACCACGCACGGCGCGTAGCCGTAGTCGCGGTTGAACATCACGTTCCAATCGCCACCGCCAGGATCAGTGGCGGTTTTGGCCTCAAGCAGGATGCCTGACCAGTTCCAGTCGGAGTCGAATATTTTGTCCGTGTCAGCCATCGACGGCGAGACCGGAACTCCCGGCCTCGATACGATGATCCGGGCAGGCTGTATGATGGCGCGAGCGACCATGATCTCTCCTAGTCCGAAACGGTGATCGAGCCGTTGGTGATGTCGATCACCATCTTTGCGCCCGGACCGCCATTTATGAGGCCTGCCGTGACCGTACCGATATTCGCTGCGTTCAACGTTAGGACGCCACTCTGAAAAATGAACGGCTGGCCTGAGAAGCCGCCGTTCGTGATCGAAAATTGATCGGCAACAACAGCAACGCGCGTCGGTTGACCAGCGTCGCTCGGGACATCTAGAAACATTGAGGCCGAACGATACGCTCCGGTCGAGCCGCCGCGCGCTTCCATGCCAATCCGTGCACTGTAGCCCGATGGAGCCGCGTAGACGGACATGCGGAAATTGGCGGAAGCGCTGACATCGTTCACTTGCGCAGTGAGCGAAGTAATGCTGCTGGCCTGCGAAGTTAGCTGCCCATTGATAGTATCGACACTTGCCGACAAGAGCGTTATGGCTTGGCTATTCGCCGACTGCCCTGTTTGCAGGTCGGTCAGGCTTGCGGTGAGCGTCGTCAGTTGTTGAGCTATTGCCGATGTTGGACCGGTCGCTACATCTATCGCCAGAGTGTAGCTCGCAGTTACTTGCGCAACAGCAGTCTGCAACTGCGAAACGACGCTAGTCCGGATCGTCTGTCGATCAGTGAAGTTCCCGAAATCCTGGTCTGCCGTGGTAAGGGCGAGCCGTTGGGCATCGAGGATGGCCTGACGCGTTCCGTCTCGAATCCACTCCGTCGCATCGCCAACGAACTTTTGCAGGTCCTCAACGACGCCGGGAAGATAGACGTCATCAGAACCCAGTAGGACATTCGGAGTGGTTACGCCAAGCCACGCGCTCCAATCGGTCAAACGACCAGAAAATGGGACAAACTTTCCCCTGACCACATAGTCGGTGTTCGGCAGGAAAGTGCCATTGAGAATAACCGAAGATGGGTTTGCATTTGTGGCGGGGTCGCCATAGGGAAGCTCGCCGTCGAAGACAATAACGCCGCTTTGGGCAAGCTGGACCTGAATTCGAACAGATCGGACGTCAATCTGATCGCCGTCATAGAAGACCTCGATCGAAGGCCGTCGCGCTTTCCCGGACGCATCGTAAATTATGGCAGGCTGCACCTGCCAGCCCGTCATCGGTTGGGAGATGGGAAACTTTGGCGAAAGCGGGCCGACGGTCCATGGAAGCTGAAACGTCGGGCTCCAATCATAATCGGACGGATCGGTTTCAAGCAACGCAACCGACTGGTTGGCATTGTCGAGATCATCCATTCCGGTATTGAGGAATTGCTTCGCCACGTAGCCGTTGCGATCGCTCGACCATGAAAAGGTATCGAGCGGCTCGTATAGCCAGGCTTCGGGCGGCAGATTGATCTGATGACGCCGGAAGTTGCGGTTGTCGTTGGTGACCGACCGCATAAGGCGTTGAACCTGCACCGGGAACGGTGTGGCATTGAACTCCAATGAGGCAAGACGAATTTCGCCGCCGTCGGCCGCAAGGAAGTTTGCATCGCTGTATTGCGGCGCGTCCTTCATCTGCCAGCCGGTTTCTGGCTCTGGATATGAGGCAGATGCCCCGTTGTAAGTGTTCTCGTAGCCCGGGAACGGGTCCAGGCTCTGCCCATCGGTCACGATGATGTCGTCATCGGTGAAGAAGTAGACCGGGAGCGCCGGCGCGCCGACGTGGATTTTGTAGGCGCCGCCGATCTCCGCCATGCGGCCATTGCAGCCCAACAGAATGTCGTCGATGACGTCGACAGGCTGCTTGTTGGCGGTCTCGATTTCATAGCCTGCCCGGAACTGCTTCTCGGTGCCGCCGCCATCAAGGCTGATGAGGCGATCGCACTCGTTCATCGCGGCAAACCAGTTGGAGAGCGGCAACCGAGCGGCTGGTACGGCAGGACCATAAATCAATGCGCCGTCGTAGTAGATGCCGCGCATGATGTTGTAGATGATGACAACGTTATTGTCCGAGAACTCATAGGTTCCCGGCTGACCCCACCGATGCGAACCGGAACCGCCGACGGTCGAATCCTTTCGCGGGTCATAGAGCGGGACGCCCTGAACTTCGAAGATCGGGGACGGCGTGCTTGTGAAGAGCTCGCGATCGTATTGAGCGGTGAAGATCGCCATGGCGACGCCACGGCCAATCATGTCGCTCAACCACGGCCGATCAGGATCCGCGCCGAACTTCGCCAGAAGGAACGAATCCGCCGCGGTCTGGTTGCCGGTCGGCACCTTGACCCACAGGTGATTGTTGTTGCCGTTCGTCTTGTACTCGGTAACCGGAAAGCCCTGATCGCCATAGCTCGTATCGCTGGTGTCGATCGTGCAAGCTTCGCTGTTGATCCAGATCCGGTTCGTGATGCCCGAGATCGGCAAATCAGAGAGAGATCGAACCTGCGTCAGGTAAGCGTTCGGCGTCTTACCGGCGTTGCCCCAACTCCCGACATACTCATGGCTTCCGGCCGTGGCATAGGTACCGACAATGAAGGCGAGTGAGTTATCACCGCCAGAGGCAACGTTGGTTTTTATGCCTGATTGAGCCGTATCCTGCTTTTTCGCCAAGGCGCGCGACAGGAGCGACCCGCCAACTTCTAGCGCGATGCCGAGAACGAGCTTTGCAGCGACGCCCAGTTGCCCGATTGTGGTCGCAATTGCTGCAATTGCGCCCGTGATCGGGTCAGCATGGGCGAGCGAGATCGTCGCCAGCAGGAACCATGCGGCGATAAGAAGAATTCGGATGATCGGCATCAGACCCGGAAAGCCCTTTCAGCGGCCATGAGATCGACCGTTCCAATTCCGGCCTCACCGGGCCGAACGACATAGATGCGGGGCCCTTGGACAACGCCTAGGGCATAGATGCCGCCGGTATTGACCTTGATCGCGGCGATATCTCCTACGGATGCCAGGGCAACCGGGATTTCTTCAAAAAGGGAGGCCGCAAGGTCGGCGTGATTGGCGAACCCCTTTTTCTTCAGGAGGCGAAGACCGCCGGCAAGTGTGCTGTATCGACCGCGGTAATCAGCTGTGATATAGGCCCCCGTCATTGCTTCCACAGCACCGGCAGAAAAGAGGGCGCAGTCATGCCCACCCCATTCGAACGGCGCTTTCGCGACGGAATGGACATAAACCGACAGATCGGAGCGCCAGGTGTACTTTCTTTCGATCGTCATGTGCTCGCCCGGTTCTCACCCCAATAAATCTGCCAGTTGCCAGCGACATCGGTGTAGCGGCGGAAGCGATCACCGCTTCGCTTCTGCTGGTATTCATCCGACCGTTTCGCGGGATTGAGGAATGTGAGTGCTCGGGTATGGGAGACGCATGAGACCTCAATATTCCCAGACTGGCCGACCGGAGGCGTGTTGATGGGATTGCCGTTGATCCACCCGACGAAGCGCGGGATCGGCGGCGCGATAAGCTCATTTGTGTCGATGCTGAAAAATCCGCGATGGATCTCGATGGGAGCACGACGCGTGTCATAGCCGCGGACCAACTGCTGAACCGCCGCATTGATCTGAGAGAGAGAAACCTTGACCGTCCGAACCGTCAGGTCCGTGGTCAAGGGAATGCTGTCGACATTGAGGAGAGAGCCTGCACCGACATAGACCCGGCTCACCGGCATCCCTGTTTGCCCGCTGATGACGGTAGCCGTCACGACTTCGTCACCATCCCAAAGTCCCATGGTCTCGACGCCGCCGCTGCTGCGGTTCTTGGCTTCGACCCAAACGAAATTGCGCCGAATGATCCCACGGCGCGCCTGCAGATAAGCAGCTGTGGCGCTGTCCACATTATCGCGCATCAGACAATCCTCTGCATTACTTGGAAGGACATGCCGCCGGCAATCATGGCCGCCGTTTCGCCCGGATCGAACGTGTCTGGGGGCATGAAGCAACGGGCGGCAGGTTTGATCAATGTCACGACGGCCCCGACGACGGCACCTGGCCGAATATGCGGCCGGACCTCAAGCAGTGGAGTTGTGCCGCCGGCGCCAGCTGATCCTGTTTCCATGAAGCGATGGAATGCACGCCTAGCAGGATTGTTTCCGTAATCGAAGTGCAGGAAATCGCCGGCAGTGAGCTTATACCCCAGCGGTAGGCCCTGAAGCTGGATCGACTTATTGTCTGTTCCAAGCGCCGCGATCGTTGGGATAGAGGCACCAAGGAGTGACCCGGTTGGGTCGGCCTGTGGAAAGGCTCGACGAGGCGAATAGAGATAAAAGTCGTTCAACGAGCCGTCGAGGCTTTCAATGAGCGCCTGTATCTGATCCGCCTCACCGTGATATAGCGGCGCCAATGTCACAGTGCCGGTCCACAGCGGCGGTGAGAGTTGTGCCGTGAGGACAAGGCCACTCCCGAGCCCTGAAACCTCATCACGGCGTTGCAGCTGCCATTTGACAGAGGCGATTTTCAGCTTGTCGGCGAAGTTCGCCAGCGACAGGGGAAAGGTCAGAGCCATCAGCGCGCCCGCGGGTCTTTGTTGATCTGGTTGACGCGGGACGGCAGCACCTGGCTGTCATATTGCCCCACGGCATCCTTTGCCTCGCCCTGCGCAACGCTCTTCACGTAGGCCTTCAGATTGCCGTTCTGATCAACCGTCACGCCCACGGTGACATGGACGCCAGAAGCGGAGCCGCTGCCGTCGTTCTGGTTGGCAGCGGTAAGCCGGTGGTTTGGCACCACTTGAGCCCCGCGCGGCAGGTTAACCAGTTCCGGTCCCCGCTCGCCGACCCATGCAAGGCCGCCTGGAGCCGACGAGGTGCCATTGGCGAAGAGGCCGATGCTCGGACTTGGAGCCGGAGGGAAAGCACCCGACGACCCACCAAGGCCCAACAGGCTACCAAGGCCGCCAAGAAGGCTGCCACCGGATGAGCCGGCAGAATTGACCCTGAACAATGCGTTCAGCACATCATTGAGCAGGGTATCCGTAATCTTATTCAGAACGCTCAAAGCTGCATTGCCGAAGGACTTCCACAGCCCCTCCCCATTGCGCAGACCATCCGAAAGCGTGGAAACGAAGTCGCCGGCCAGTTCGCGCGCTGTCTTCATCTGCTCGTTGGCGCGGATCAATCCCGCCTCGTATGAGTTCAGATCGTCCGGCAAGCCATATTGCTGCAATGTGGATGCCACAGTCTGATCGAGCGTCGAGCGACCCATCTGCCTCTGCTGAAATGCGAGGTCAGCCTGGAGCTTTGCCGTCGCAGCAGCGGTCGCGGCTTCCTTATAGGCGTCGGCAAGCTTTTCGATTTCGGCCCGCTGGGCGGCCGTGATGGTGCGGCCCTTGTCGGTCGCGTCCTGCAGGAGCTTGAGCTTAAAGCTCAGCGTTTCGGCCGCGATGCCCGTCTCGCCTGCCGTCTGCGCCTCGAGCTTCATCTGGTCGATGCGATCGTGAGCATTCTTGATCAGGTCACGGTACGCGTCGGCATTGCGCTTGAGACCAGCTGTATTCGTCTTCGGCTCTGCGAATCCGTATGGCGAAGGCCGGTCTGACGGCGTTGGGATCGGAACATAACGGCCGTCATCTGTGACAACAGTTCCGGCCGGGTTCTGATCATTCGCAACAACCTTCCCGTCATAGATCGAGAGGGGGCTGAGCGGGTTCATCTTGTCATTACCAAAGAGCTTTGCCGTGAGTGCGGAATTCGACAGCTTTTCCACTTGTCCAGCCGCATTCGCCGCCGCTGTCGCTACGCCGTTGAATGAGGCCGCCCATTCGGAGAGCGCCGGCAGGCCTGTGCTATTAATGGCTGCCGAGAGCGCATCATTGACGGTCTTGACCTGGCTTGTGACGTCTTTGCCCTCTTGGGCTGCCTTCACGAAATCATTGAACGCCTTTTCCAGGTTGATGATTACCTGATCTTCTTCGCCCGCCTGACGCAAATCCTGCGTCAGATTGGCGAACGATCCGCGAAGATCATCGACACTGGTCTTGACGTTGGCGATCGTCTGTTGGCTGAGCACCTTCAGAGAATCGTCCAGGTTCTTGAGATCTGCGGCGCGCTGAAGCTGATCGACATATTGCTGAAGAGCAGGGACTGCCTCACCCCAAGCCTGTGCCGTGGCTTCAATAAGCTGTTGCTGCTCCTTGAGGACCTTTGCTGAATCTTCACCACTGCCGATCAAGGTGCCGAAATATTGCAGGGCAATGCCGCCCACAACACCAATCGCGATGCCAACAGCGCCGAAACCCGTCACCAGATCAGGAAGCTGGATGGCAAGAGCCCGTATGAAATCGCCGCCGGCTTGCGTCTGCTGCGCGACTTGGGAGAGCTGCAAAGCCATCATGCGGGCTTGATAGGCGACATTCTTCGACGGCGCGATGGTCGCATTCAGGGCGGCATTGTTCTGATTTGCCGCTCGGTTCATCATCTCGACTTGCTTGGAAGACGAGGCAGCAGCCGATCCAACATCAGCATACGCCTTGGCGGCCGCAGAAGACGCACCTACCGCGCCCAGGTTCGCGTTGGACAGGCCTTCGGTGTCGGCTTGCGCACGAGCTGCGGCGCCGGACAGCTTTGTAAGCCCAGCGGCGGTTTCGTTGACACCGTTGCTCGTGACCTGGACGCCGAGTTGTGCGACATCAGCCATGGCTTTACCTTTTTATGGAAAGAATTATGGTTGCCGCAACCATGCATGGAGGGGGCAGTGAGAAGAATTCTATTGGGTGCGTGCTTCTTGATGGTCGCAACCCACGCTGGATACGCCGGCCAAAAGCTCGTGGATGGCTTCTGGGTGACCAAGTCGGATGAAGGCTATGCCATCATTACGAAGGAGGATGACGTCTCCAACGGCCGATGGAATGTCGATTGCTCAATCGACAAGATGGTCGATAAGCGGAAATGCGTCATCTACGGAGATTATGGCGCGCCTGTCTTGCGGTACGATTTCGACAAATCCCCCCAATTGGTCTGCATCAACGCTCATAACTTTCCGAACCGAACGGCTATGATCCGGATCGATAAGAATGAGCCGGTGACGACCGACGAGAAAGGATGTGTCGCTGCTGGAACCGTCATGCCCCAAATTCAGTCCGGCAAAGTTTTCCTGGCTCGCTGGTACAAGTGGCCGCAGGATCAGCCCATTGACACGGAAACGCAACTCATGGGGCTTTCAATTGCGATTAAGACGGCTTCAGAAATTCAAGAAAACAACCTTGAATAAGCGACACGCCAGCACGCGTTAGGCGCTCGACCGTGCCGCCTCTCTTTCCCTGATTGCTTCCGCCTCCCGCTCGATCTCCGCCACGTAGCGGCTATCCATGGTGCGCAGGATGGCGATCTCCTCCCGGCGCATGACATTGCCCGTAAGCTGGAGCCAAGCCAGGAGTTCGACATTGGAGATCGGCGCGGCACCGCTGAACCCCGGCGCCTGCGCCGACCGCAATTGCCAAAACCAATCCCACAGGGACGTACAGAAACCGGGGACATCGGGATCCGGACTATCGATCTCGAAGGCCTCATTGCGCTCGCGCCGTGTCTCTCCGTTCTTATCCCTCAGGGTGTCGTAGCGAGCGACGATGGCTACGGCTTCGGAGAGCCTTTCTCCGAGTTCTTCGTAAAATTTGCCCGCTCCTCACTTGCGGCGGAGACCTGATCATAGATCCAGCCGGCCTCTTCAACGACTTCTCGGGCCTTCTCAAAGGAAAGCACCGGCTGATCGCCCTTCCACTGTTGCTTGCCCCAATCCCACGAGGCGATGGAGGCGGCTGCACGGTCAAGATATTCGTCTTCGACCTTGCTCGACGTCAGCTTCTTCTTGCGGCTGGCGAGGAACTTGTCGGAATGCTGGCGAACGACCTTCTTCACTTCATTGCTCTCCGCCGAGCGGATCATGAAGGTAATGCCGAGCGGCTCATCCGTCGCGGGATGCAGCAGCTGAAGTTCAAAGAGGTCTTCGGAATTGACGAGTTTGGAGATATCCAAGGAAGCACCTTACTTATTGCGTTGGGGAAAAAGGCGCGCCGGGAAAGGCGCGCTGGAGGAAGGTGAAAGGTCAGGCTTACGGCGTGTCGACCGGATCGACGCGGATCGGCAGCTGATTGAGGCCGATCGTAAAGCGCTCGAGATCGAAATCATCCGAGCCGCCGCCAGGGTAGAGCGGGCCGGATACGACGCCGCGCGAATAGAAGATCGTATTGGTCATGCCTGGAGGCGCATCATTGCGCTCGATCTTGATCGCCATGTTGTTGATGTTGAGCGGATCGCCGAAGGTGCGAAGGATGATCTGACCGGGATCATCGCCAACCGATGCAACCTCGATCTGAGGATCGCCGGCGTTCGCAACGCCCTTCTGCTTCTGTTGAACAGGCTCATCCAAGGTATTGTAACTGTTGATGGTCGAGTCAGAGCCGAAGTCACCGATATTGCCGACCTTGCCGACCTGAACCCAGGTTAGAGCGGCATAGGTGGTTGCAGTGAGATCGCTGTTCTGGGCCGTCGCGCAGACGTAAACTTTCGAGCCCTTTTTGGTGGATTTATTCGCCATGGGTCAGGTCTCCGGTTCAAAGGCGATGTAAGGAACGGTGACCGGGATATTGAGCCGGTCCTCGTCTTGAATTGGGCTTGCGGCCCACGGCTCGCTGCTGATCGTGATCTTCACGCCAGAGGCGAATAGGACTTGGTTCTTGAAGCGGTTGATGATCGCGCCAGTGGTCTCCACGGCGTCGAGAATGCCCTTTCCGACGGGCCACATGACGGACACCTGCAATAGGCCGATCTTCTGCTGTGGATCGTCACCAAGGGTGATCTGCCTCGTCCTGTTGGGCAGGAAGTCGAGCTTGAGAAACTTCTCGGGTTTCGTTTGTCCTGCAGCCGGGAAAGTAATGTTCGGCCCGGCGATCGGCAGGACATTAGGCATCGTCCGCAAATGCGCCTGCAAGGCATCGAAGATGATTGCGTCGGTCGTGGTCGCCATGTATCGGTGCTACCTATGTCTGAAAAACCGCCACTGTCGGATCGCGAGGTTCATGAAGCTCTGCACAACGCATGGCTTATGCTCGCCCGCGAGGAAGGGGCGACAGAGTTCGGCAACAACACGCTAAAGGCGGCTCGCCTGGCGCTCTTCACGTATCAGATGACACTCATGATGAAGATGGAGGCGGCTACAGGCCAAATGCCTTCCGAACCTTCTCAGCATTGCGATTGACGTGCTGATCCCAATTCTGGACCGCTGACCGCACGAATGCTGCCGGTGGTCTGCCGTTGGCGCCGTATTCCTGATAACCGGCATAAGCCGCGGTGTAGCCGAAATAGAGGGTTTCATCGAGCGATGCCCCGGCGATCACGGCCTCTACAGTCGAGAAATCGAAGCTATATGCCTGTCCGTCGCCCGGTTTAGCATTGCGATTGATCGAAGGCATTGCCGACGTCGACGCCATCAAAGAGGCCCAAAGAAACCCGGTCTTAAAGGGCATTCTCCCGCCTTCAGTCGTAAGCGTCTGCATTTCCTTCACGACATCGGCGGCACTCTGATTGCGAACTGCCTCAACTGCCTCGGGCACCTTTTCAGCCCATCCGGCAACCTGCGCCGCGAAAGAGAGCGTGGCCATCAGGCAGCCCTCGCCCGGTACCGGCGAAGCCCAGCAGCGATATAGTCTACGGAATACTCAACTCGGCAATGGCAGCCAAGGGTATGCCGCGCCGGAGCGTCCGGGTCATGCGGATACATCAGTTGCGTGCCGTCAGGCATCGTGAACGGCTGATCGAGCTGAACAGACGTGCCGCTGATCATTGTGTGCTGTAAGCGTGGATGATCGGCCGGCGAACGCTTCCATGTCTTGGTGACGAGATCCGCATCGATCTTGCCGGAATCGATCTGCTGGCGAATGGCGTTGTCACGGACCGAAAAGAGAGCCTTCCTCGTTTCCTCGAGCCCGATCGTTTCGCCGCGAAGCTGCAGGTTCTTGTCATTCAGGCGCCCAATGATCTTCGTGACCATATCCGGATCGACCGGCCGCCCCTCCTTGATGGCAAGCAAGACCGAACGATCAAACCGCTTGTCCCTCGTCTTTAGATCGAGGTAGCGCCTCATCCGCTCCGGATCGCCGGAGAGCAGATTGCCTTGAGCGCCGTTCTCACCATAGATGAAATCGACCTGTCGAGAGTTGAGGCCGATCGTCCCGCCCTCCCGCCTGCCCGTCACCCGGTTCACGCGGCCCACAACGTCCAGCGCTGTTGCCGTCGGGTTCTTACCTGCAGCAAGCCCGGTCTCGAACGCCGAGCGGAGCGCTTGCCGCTGATCTTCGGTGATGTTCTTCACCAATGTCGAGGACTGCTCTCGGATCAACCGCTCGGCTTCCAAATTTCGGACGCCGAACTGAAAAAGGACGCGGGTCCCATCTGGCGACACGAGCGATGGAAGGCTTTGCACCATATTAACGCCGCCGGCGTTGAACGCCTCGCGCAACGCCAGTTCAAGATTGGCAAAGGCCTCCGGCTCGACCTGGATAGCATCGACGGCGCCGGTGATGTCACCACGCTCCAGGCGCTCGATGATGGCCTTGAGCACGACGGCCGATTTGATGGTCTCGATCGCCTCGCGAAACGCTTGGGCAACACGGGGCTCATACTTGGCGAGCAGTTCGTCAAGGTTCATGCTAATCGCCCCTGGACGATGAAGACGACATTCGTCACGCCGTCATAGTTATTCGGATCGGCATTGACGACGTGATAGTCCACGCCGCCGGCCGTCACGATGTCACCAACCTGGGGCACGATCGCGAGCCCGACCGATGAGATGTAGACTTGCCGGTCATTGGCGAGGATCGTTGATCCGTCGACGTAGCGCTGGTCGTAAGTCATCGGCGCGAGCTTTGCCGGATACGGCGTAACGGTGCCATCGCCGCCCAAGACCGGATCGGGAGGAGCGAAGCGCTTTACCGTGCCGCTCTGCCCGTATTTCGCAATCAGGCGCTGGGCTGTGGCCTGCAGGCGGGTGTAGAGAGCGTTTGCCATCGCATTCTCCTATATGACCTCAGTCATTTGCCGTATTTGCTAGATCTGAAACGATGGCAAAGTACCTTCTTTACTGAGGGTACCTGATTATGAGCGAACTAGAACTTCGCCGTGAGGCTCGGAATGCTGACTGCCGCAAGCTTGTCGAGACCGCAATGAGCAATATGTTTGAGCAACTTCGCTCCCGAGGGTTCAGTGAGGGGGCAATTGCACTCACGCTTGCGGATGCAGCGGAGGATTACGTGATCGAGCTCGCTGCTAAGCGTGCTCGCACTCATCACACGGCTAATATCCCGGGCAGGCATGGCCGCAAGTAGAGCCAGAGCATCCCCTCGATGATCGTGACGATTGGCGTTGCCAACCTCACCAGATCATCCACCGTCGCACTCGATGGCGTCTGCTGGTACTCCACCTCAAGCTGACCGATTTTCTCCCGCTTCACCGCCGCGCCCGGCGTGATCACCGGCAAGAGACTTCCAGGGTTGGTCACCTCGAGGAATGCCGCCTCGTAGCTTGCGTTGACGATCGCGGCCGGGATGACATCCGAAGGGATTGCTTCGCCGTAATAGGTTGTCGCCCCGGTGCGCGGCCATGCGCGCTCCTGTTGGAACCCACCGGTGCGGGTGCCGCTGAACTTCATTTCATACCGATCGATCACGATAGAGCCGCGTTGGCGCGCTGCGGCGATATCGGCATCGCTCGTTCCATCGGGGATGATATAGCCGGCGTCGGCCGCGTAAGCACGAAACGCCTCGTTCGATCCATAGCCAGCCATATCTACTCTCCGAAGGAAGGATGACCCGGCGGTTTCCCGCCGAGTTATTGGTTATGCAGTCTGCTTGGCCTTGAGAGCTGCGATGATCTCGTCTTTCGTGCCGGGAGTGGCATCGCCCAGGATCTTCTTGGCTTCCGCCTCGAAGGTCTTGAAGTGGGTACCATCGTCGGCAAGCGCGAGAACCTCGTCGATCGTCTTGGCCTGCTGACCGCCATTGCCTTCCAGCTCGGCGATGCGCTGGCGGAGAGCCTTGTTCTCCTGACCGAGATTATCGAAAGCTTCTCGAAGGCCGTTGAATTCGGCGGCCGGGATATAGACGCCGTCCTTTCCATCGGTCGAAACCGAGAAGGATGGAGCCGGATCCTCAACCGGATCGCCATCGAGTTCGATGAACGGAAGGCGGTCTGCGCGCTTGGCTTGGCTTTCGCTCAAAACCAGTTCGCGAGTGTCGCCCGGGTGGATATAGGCGACGCCGTGCAAGGTATGGACGCCCTGCACGGCTTTGCTGGTGTTGGTCACCTTCATGGGATGATCCTCCTATCAGACCGGCGGAGCGGTGATTTCGTCGCCGTAGGCCATCGCACCGGGCAGACGGACTTCGGTCCCGCCGGTACGGGCGATGATGCCGGTTTCAAAGCCCATGATGGACTTCTGACGCGGCTGCAGCACGCGGCGCGGCATCGGCAGGTGGAAGCGCAGGACTTCCGGATCCTTGCGATACACGACCATGCGCCCGCCGCCGTCCTGGGAGGCCGTCGCAAGCTCGCGCAGCGGCTGGATGTCGAGCGGCTGGCCCGTCTCGGCGGTATAGATGTTGTTCTTCCGCAGATACTCCAGCACGGTAAGCGTACCATCGCCGGCGCCCATGCGGGCCGTGGCGATCAGGCGGAAAGCTTCCGGCGGCAGGCGCAGACTGTCTGCCCACTCAACTTCCTTCGTGTTGGCGCGCACGCTGGAAAGCAGATTGTTGACATCGCGGAGCATCTGATCGGGCGTCTTTGCCGACCAGAACGTGACGGAACCGGTACCGTCGGCAGCAACATCGGCGCGGGATACGCCGGGAGCGTTGACGAAGCCCGTCCAGTTCTTTTCGGTGCTGCCGATCATGGCGATCGAGTTGAGCAGCCGTTCGACCTTATCCGCGGCCGAGAGAGCCTTGGTGCCATTCAGGTCGATATTATAGAGCGCAGCCTGGTTCACCTCCTCCAGATTCCACTCCCAGCCGGAGCCGATCATCGCGAAGTCATGGCTCGCCATGTCCTTCGTTGCCTGGTTGAAGGGCATGTCGGTACCGGCGCCGGAGAGGAACTTCGCGTCGCCCGCCGTATCGACGGTGAAGAACGTGGTGCCGATCGCCCATTCGTTGCCTTCCGTCACCACGGGCACATGAAGGCCGTAGTTGAAGGTCGGGTAACGACGCTGGTAGATGCGCGTCTCGATATTGCGGCCCTGCGCGATCACGAAGGGCATCGCGGCCTGTGCGTCGACAAAGGCCGTGCGAACGATGGTGTTCATTGTCTGGTGTCCTTTCGTGTTCGGTTACGCGGCAGGCGTGACCGGGCGGAGGCCGACGGAGATTTCCACGATGTCACCGTTCGCGCCGGTGGATTCGAAGAAGGTGTCCGGCAGCGGGCCGATGATGTTGGTTCCCGTCGCGCCGACGTAACGGCCCGTCGAGGTGTTGTAGTAGACGTCACCGCCATCCGAGACAGCGCCGCCGGCAGTGACGTACATCGCGCCCATCGTCATGAAGGCACCGGTGAAGTACTGGGGATAGGCATCCGGATTGTCAGCGCTCGGCGGGACAGCCGGGTTGAGGACCGTGATGCCGAGAAACTTGCCAGTCGACATGGCGACAACGCCGTGGTCACCCGTGCCGCGCTGAACCGGAACGCCGAATTTGATGCCGGCCGCGTCTTCAACGGTGCGGCTGATCTTGTTGCACTTCTCCTCCGAGGAGATCTGACCATGCAGACCCTTGGCAGGAGCATTCGTGTAGGTGGTCTGGTAGGTTGCCATGGTAGGCGTCTCCTTAGTTGGCCTTACCTGCCTTCATGTCCGCGACCATCTGCGTGTAAGCATCGGTTACGGCCTTGTCGGCATCGGTGGTGGAGTGAACGCCATCGGCAAGAGCCTTGGCGAGCGGATCGTCCGTCTTCTTCACGTCCTCGACGAGGAGATCGAAGCGAGCGTCGATATAGGCGGAGGTCTTGCCGGCGATGGCGGCATCACCGACCTTGGCGACGACGACAGCCTTGCGGATATCGGCATCCGACAGGCCTTCGGTCTTGACGTCCTTGGCGATCGCCTTGGCGACGGTGATCAGGTCGGCGCGGGCCTGGACGCGCTTGTCGAGATCGGCGTCGGACAGGATCTTGCCCTGCAGCTCGTCAATCTTGGCGTCTTTCTTCGCCAGTTCGCCATCCTTGGCAGCGATGGCCGCCAGGTGCTCCTTGGCGGCATCGGCGAACTTGGTATTGGCGTCGGCAAGCCGCGTCTGCAGCGCGCCAATCACCGCGGCGCCCTGGTCGGTCACTTCAACCGGGATGCCGTCGACGGTAACCGTCTTCAGGGTCATGTCCTTCTCCTTCGTAGGATGATGGTCAGTTGTGATCGGGGCCGCGCCCCATGCCGCCGCACCATCTCCGATGCGGACGTTTGATCCCGCACGACCGCGCTGCACGACAGCAACGTGGTTGATGCGGATATTGCGTTGAACAGCGTCGTAGGCGTCGCCCGCCAGCGTGGTACCAGCTGTGAAATCGAGATCGCAGGTATAGCCGGCAGACAGCTCCTGCTTACCGGCCTCGATATCCTTGATGGCGGCTTCATCGCTCACCATCAGGGGCACGCGAATATAAATGTCTTCGCCAGTGATTTCGTCGCCAGTCTGACCGATGGCATATTTCTTCCAGTTGTCGGACGTGACCATTTCCGGCGGGTGATCATTCGTTACCGGCCGGTGAGCCGCGCTCTTCATCGTGTCATCGGCGAAGACTTCCGAGCCCGGGCGATACACGCGGACCATACCCATATCGGGCTTGCCGACCTCGGAGCCGAGATAAGTCTGGATGCCGGTGCGAGCGATCCGGGCGTCAGCGACAAGGTAGCCGTCATCACGCCGGCGCGTTCCCGCGACGGTTACAGCGTCTGCGAAATTCATGGCATTTTCCTTAGTCCGGACTCGACTCTTGGTTGATCGTATGCGTCAATATCTGCGCAACCCCAAGGAGGAGTTCATGGTAAAGAAGCCGACAAAGCCACCCGCAAAGCCTGCGCCGAAGAAGCAATCAAGCCCCAAGCTTTCGACGCTCGCATCTGACATTCTCAGTGGCCGGAAGAAGCCAACGAAGGCCGACGCCGCGCGCTTAGCTGGCTCAGTCTTAGGGCAGGACGAAAAGAAGGGGCAGAAGTAACCGCCTACTCCTCGCCGATCCCTTCGGCCCAATCCTGTTTGACCTCTGCGAATATCTCCGGCCCAAACTCGATTGCGCCGCGGTACGGCTCGACATTGCCGATATCGACATCGCCGGGCTGATACGTGAACGTGATGTGCGGCGAGTACTGCGGATAGGTCGGCTGGGCACCGATGCGCTTCAGTTCCTCGTGGCGCCATGACAGCGCGGCAGAGGCGAACTCGATCACGATGGCGCCTTGACCGAACTGCGAGACGACGCGCGGGCCACCGGGCGGTATCAGGAGCGTGCCGTCATCGTTCCAAGCGTCTTGCCCTGCTTCCATCCAGTCGACGGCGGTGGGCGAATACATGACGGTTACATGCAGCTCGTCGGCCGGCAGTGTGGTGGCAAAGCCCTGCCCCTTGGCCCATGCGATGAGATCGGCGGCGTTCATGACCTTGCGGCTGACATAGAGCGACTTGGGCTCAGCGTCCTGTGCCTGCTGGCGCTGCTGGCCGTTCTGCTGCTGGTTTTGCTGCGCAGCGGCTGCGGCGGCGATCTCTTCCTCTGTCGGCGCGTTTTCGGCAAGGGTGCCGAACTCTTCGATAGCTGCCTCAAGCCCTGGCAGTGAACCGTCCTCGACGAAGGCGTTGACGAGGGCGTCGGAAAGAGCCTCTCGCGGAATGATCTCCTGCCCGCTGGCTGATCCAATAAGCTGGCGAGCCGCATCGGCCTTGGTCTTGAAGATGTCAGCCTTGTCCTTCTCGCTCATCTGCTCCAGCGGAGCCCACGCATAGTAGACGGAGGGATCGCGCGCGCCAGTGGCCGATCGGATGATGCACTCATCCAACCGCGCCATGGCCGGCGACATTTCCAACTCCTGCATGGACTGGATGCGATCATGATAGTTTTTCATGTCGCTCTCGCCCGTGGCGTTCATACCCGCCGGAGATTGCCCTAGAAGGCGGGTCACCGGGATATCGGCGGCGCCCGAGACGATCTGCATGAACGCCATGAGAATGTCGGTCAGTCCGCCGAGCTGCGCGCTCTTGCTGTCGTATTCCTCCTCCGCGTCGAGGATAAGCGTCCCATTGATGCCCTTGATCGTGTTCGCCAGCGAGTAGCGACGCAGCACAGCATCCTCATAGGCTTGATTGCCGATGTTTGCCGAGAAGTTCGGGACCTTGATGACGTCGACCTTCGCCTCGAAGATCAGCGACGCGATGTTGCCCGCCGTGGCGTCCGAGTTCTTGATCGCATCGAGGGCGGCAACCAGCACGCTTTCGCCCCAGCCGTTGGTAAGGGCGAAACCGAAATCCTCATCGGGCACCATGGCGCCGTTGAAGAGCACGAGGCGCGACGGGTGGACTTGGATCTGCGTGCCGTCGGCCGTGCTGACTGTGTAATACTTCGGCTTGCCGTACCATTCCGAGGCTACGTCTCGATCAACCTCTCCAGCGGCAAGATGCCGGCGCGTCATGACCGTAAGATATTGCAGGCCCTGTTTTCCTACCTTATCGGGCTCCAACGGCAGCGACGGATCAACATCGCCGGTACCGATCAGCAGCGCAGCGCCGCCGAATAGCCGAGCCTTCTTGGATGCCTCAAGAACCTTGCCCTTGACGTTCAGGCGCTTTTCCTCCGCCTCGATCGCCTCGATCTGCTTTTCATCGGCCTGCCAATTCCGCCATTTGCGGCAACTGTCGAGGGCCGGGATATCGACGATCTTCCTCGGCAGCCAGGAACCGCGATAGGCCGCGATGATCTGCTCGTCGGAAAGGATCGGCTGAGTGTAGAAGGTCGTTGCCGCCTTATCCCGGTCGGTTCCCATGCGGGAAACCAAGCTCGTCAAGCTGTCGCGCATAAGCGAGATGACGTTGCCCATAGAGACCTCAAACATTGGCAAGCGTGAAAGTGCTTGCGCTCAAAAGCGCATTGAAGGCGCGGCTCGTGCTATCGGCGTCGTCATCGTGCGTGGCTTCGGGGAAGCTTTCGAGCGATGAAAACCAGTCTTCGTTCCAAGGCGCGCGGAGCACCAAAACGTTGCCCGCTTCTGCTTGCGCCGAGAACGGAGCGAAGCGAGTTATCTTGTCGCCCGATTCCGGCGTTGCCCTGACATTGAAGCCGACCAACAGCTTCGTCAGGTTTGTGACCTGCGATTTGCCGGCCTGCCCTGGGTCTTGCGGCAAAGAGATTTGGACATCTTTGCCATCGGCATCCGCCGTGTTCTTCAGCAAGCGCTCGACACCAGATGGTGACAAGCGGTCTCTGACGTGATTGGCAACGATGAAGCGACCATCCGGAAGCTTCCCGATCTTTGTGCCAGCCGTCCAATCCGGATCGTTGCTCTCGGTCTTTGGCGTAGCCCCGAAGTCCCAACCGCGCATCCAGCGCGCGCCGGCCGGGATAGCGTCGACAACCTCGCACCAACCGCGGCGAAACAGCAGACCGGCCGCCGGTCTGATCTTCCAATTGCCGCCAAGCAAGCGCTCGCGCTCGACCGTCGGCTGGGCCATCAGGTTTGCGAGATAACCCGGATCCGCTGCCAGCAGCAGAGCATTGTCACTCAGCTTGGCCGGGATGAACGTTACCGACTTCGGCGGAATCGGCTCACCGGTCAACGGATTGACGTGGTGCGCGAGCTCTTCCGGGCTGTCGCCCCATATGATGGTATCGCCTATCCGGATGAACCAGCGAAGGACGCCGGATCGCTCCGGAATTGCAATGCCTGTCTCCTGATCGATCCACCACGATATGAACTCGGCGACCCAGCTATCGGCGTCGGGGTTGCAGGTCGCCCGCACATATGGCCGAACCCCGCACATCGAGCGGTTTCGGCTAAGCATGTACCAGAACTGCTTTGCCGAGAAATGCGTGAGCTCATCGAAGCAGATGAGCGGGATCTGCGAACCCTGCCAATTGTAGATTGTCTTCTCATGCTCGAGGTGAGCAAAGGCGACGCCTGCACCTGACGGAAAAGTCCAACTTAGATCTGGCGCCGACCGCGGTGTCGCGCTCAAGTGCGGATAGAGCTTCTCGCTTTCATCCCAGAGACCGCCTTCATTGCGAACCTGCGTCAGGTTTCGCCGGAAGAAGACAGCGCCGAAGCCCGGATTGCTCACATGACGAAGCGGCTCCATGAGGAGCGCCCACGTTTTCCCGCCGCCGGCAGCCCCGCCGTAGATGGCGATATCGGCTGGCGATGACAGAAAGGTCGTCTGTGGCCCTGGCTGCGGCCGGATTATCGTTTGGGCTGCCGCGCCCTTCTCATCCCCTGCCATTGTCGGGCAACTGGAAGATGGTCACCGGAGAGACAGGCGTCGGCAGATCCTTGCCGTCCTTGCCGGTAATCTCGCGCCGGTTCGTGTATGCACCGCCGACTTCTTCGGCCGCCTGCTTCAGGAGCGACGACGCCAGGACCATGTTGCCTTGGGTCTCCGCCTTCTCTGCCATGCGCTGCAATGCGCGGAGACGAACGGCGCGATGGCTGATGGCGATCGATGCGGTATCTTCGAGGAACGTCTTGCGGGTCTCCTCAAACAGCAGCCGCCATTTCTCTGCGAGATTGCTGCCGGCCTTCTTCGTCGGGTCGTATCCCTCAACCGATTGGCGAGTGATTGTCGCGCCGAATTCCTTCCTGACCGCTTCGACAACAACGGAAGGCGTATCGAAGCATGCGAGGCTTTGGACAATGAACGTCTTCACCTCATCCTTGAGCGTACCCTTGGCCATGCGATTGTCAGGCTCCGGTCAGTTACGCGACCCTAAGCTGACAGGTGCCGCATGCATGTGCGATCCGCACTCTGGCGATCTCGGGTTCTTGATTTGCCGCGTCGACCATTGCGCGTACGCCGGCGGCATCTGCACCATAGCGACGAACAACGCCTACGAACTCTTCCACGTCGTGTCCTCGTAGGGTGAAGGCCGGAAGGCCAGACATCTTGCGAAACTTGGGGGCGCCGAAAGCATCTCGCTCTTGCCCCGCGTGGTAAAGCTCGTGCTCGACTAAGGAGCAGAACTCGGCATCCGAACAAATGGATGCGTAATGCGCGTCGAAGGTCAGCAGGAAATCGGGCACGTCGCCGAACCATTGCTGTAGCTGAAGCTCAACCCTGGCGCGGGACCATTTCCCGGCCGGCGGCAAGCCCATTTCACATTGGCCGATGATGCGGCGTCCATTCCTGCCATTTGGGACGTTCGTCCAAAGCATGCCGATCGTCGCGACGCGAAGGTGAGCATGATCCTCATTCACGAGATCGGCCGTCTCATCTATGAACGTGGAGCGAGCCCATTCCAGAAGATCAGGTGCCGGCTCGAACCGAATACCGGTATCCTCAAGCATGTCCTCTGTAGGCATCGGCCGTTGCGGCAACGCCAATTCACCGCGCATGTTGATTTCCGCTGTGATTAAATTCAGATTTTGATTGCCGCCTCTCACCACATATAGTTGTCTTATAAGGAGAGAACTGATTGTGATCCTGAACTGGGCGCATCGTAATGTTGTTAGACGTTAGCGCAATACACGACCAAAATTCGGGATTTCTGGAACTGTCCAAGCAGGCCCAAGAAAATCTAGATGCGGCCAGTTCCTGCATCGATGTGATCTCAGATTTTGCGAGGATCGAAAGTTTTTCTCGCGAGGATGACGTGGTTATTTTGCGCCTTGGCATCCGGGTATTGAATGATGCGGGTGCAGCCGCCAGCTGCGCCTATTCTGGTTACTATCAGCCGGCATTGGCGATGATCCGGGACATTGTTGAAGTGTCGTTCCTGTTAGACCTTTTCCAGAGACAGCCAGAACAGATAGCTGAATGGCGAACCTGTTCTGAAGCCGATAGAAAGAAGAAGTTTAAACCGGTCAAGATCCGAGAAACTCTCGACAACCTGGACGGCAGACAAGAAAAAGTGCGCAAAGAAGCATACGACTTCTTCAGCGGACACGGGACGCATATCGATCCGTTCATGCAAGTTATTTCGCCAGACAACCTTACTATGATCGGCCCATTTGCGAGCGAAAAAATCGTAGTTGCCTTCACGTTTGACCTAGCGCGGTGGCTTTTGTTGGCAACCGGCTTCTTTCTCAAGGCGATCGATCTTTCGCAAGTTAAAGATGAGGGCCTGCGATTGTCACTAACCCAGAAAAAATTCAACTTTATCATTCAACTAACGTCGGCAACTACCAGGCTTAATCTATCGCAGACAGCTGGTTGAGATCTGCGAAACTTGGGACAAGCTAGAAACTTATAACCCTTGAGCGAATTTCTCACGCCGGGCATTTTTCAGGACTGGCATTGCTTAACCTTGGGATATTGCGGATGGCGAAGATGGTCATGGCAAAGCGACGGAATCTGATGGGCGAGCTTGAGGATTGCCACATCAGAGATGCGATCTATCGCATGAGCTCCATCTATGTCTGCCCTGAGTGTGGGCGCTATGTCAGACCGAATAGCGACGGCCCGCGCTTCAAGCACATGACAGTGTCGCCGAATTGCACCTTTTCAGGTCGTCGAACTACATCGACGCGAAAGTGACAGAGCTGGCCTTTTGGCAGCGCGGTGGTGAAAACAACCATTCGCAGGTTACGTCTCCCCATATGGATGAACATCCAGAAAGGAGGTGTTGCCAATGGTTCACCGCTTATCTGACTACCTACCGATGCTCGTACAAGTCCTGCAGATCGCGGCTTGCTTATCAACAATTTACCGAAATGCAAAAACCGCCCAGCGCTGACCGGGCGGCTTCATATTTTACACGTATTACGTACTTTTCGCTTGCGCGTAATACGTGGTTATGCGATAACCAAATCACCGAAGCAATCCCGCTTCGGCAGGACAAGGAGGTCCAAATGGGCGTTAAGCTCACACTCCAAGTCCGGATCGGCAAGTGGAGACTGACACTCTCCATCGGTCGGTAAACCGGGGGCCGGAGGGGTCTAGCCACCTCTCCGGTTCCCAGCCTTATAGCAGATCGAAGGAGACCCTTCAATGAATTGGGCGACGACAACCGCAGCAGGCGAGAACCTGCTTCGATATTATCGTGAAGGCGCTGGCCTTACCCAGACCGCCTTTGCGTCAGCAATGGGAATGCCGCTTCGCAGCTACCAGGACATTGAAAGCGGGAAAAATCCGGTTCGCCCAGTCCATATCGCTGCCGCACGATGGGCGCTGATACATCTGGCGGCGGAGAGCCCGATGAAATCCGGGTTCCTTCCGTTAGAGCTGATCCCGATCGTCAAGGAAGCCGCGAAGTAGGGGCGCGGCCACGCCTAGGGCGGCCGGTAAATTTTCTTCTCAGTCTCCTGGACTATCGCTGACCTTATGCCGATAAAATTGACGAAGGGTTTCGCAACGATCCCTTCTCTCGACAGAAGGAGAGCCAATGAACCTCACCATCAATTATAGCAAGCTCACAATCAGAATTACTGTCTCTGCTGCTTTCATGGCATTAGTAGTCCAGGCAATGCACCTGCTCACATAAATGCAAAAAGGGGATGGTATTTCGCCATCCCCTCGCCAATCGGTGAGCAATATGCATTTCTGCATTTCCTCGAATTTGGTTGCGGAGGCAGGATTCGAACCTGCGGCCTCCAGCTTATGAGGCTGGCGAGCTACCGGGCTGCTCTACTCCGACATGAATTTTGAACGAGTTTTCCCTGATGCGCCAGTTAACGAGGCTGGCAGGGAGGCGCCGGGACGTATCCCCGCCGCGCCAAATCAGTTGCAGAAAAGCTATATGAATTTCCCGCGATATTCAAGCGGCTGTCCCCAACTTTTCCAATGGAACTGTCAGCGTGCCAGCGATGTCAAGTTTTGCGGCTAACATCCTGAGGCGTGGATCTTCCTTCGCGCGTTTGCGGAGATTTTGGCGTGCCATTCTTGACCGATGATCGAACTCAACTTCAGCATCTGCTTCGGCAGCACGCACCTTGATAATATCGAGGAAATCTATAGCCAAAGGCTCGCCATTTGCGTTCCTAACGACGCCAGCGACCCCAGGAACCTGCTCGAGAACGCCGAAGTCATAAGGATTGTGGACGAACACATATCCGACCATCAGCGCGAAGCGGCGCACCTTCCATAGGTCCGTATGCTTCCGATCACGAACCAACCGCTTTTCCGATGGCATCCAGTATTGAAAACGAGCGAGCGACAGTGCCCTTTCGATAGCTGAAAGGTTTGGGTTCAGGCTCGGCACGATGCGATAGCCCTTGCCGCGCGGCTTGCCATCTTTATCAAGCGACGTCGGCTCGACCGAGTATTCACGCTGCGGCTTCTGCGCGCCAGGCTCTGTTCGCACGGCGAACCACATGCTGAAGTCCGAGCTTCCACGGTACTGCCGCCCTTTTGCGAGCATCCTTTCGAACTCAGCCGCCTTTTCGTTGTCATCCATTCCTTGAAAATCCTTGTCCACCATTTCATTGCCCTCGTGGTTTGAGCCGCCGCTCGGTTATCGGAATTTCGGGTGAGTGATCGCCGCCAAGATCATGTCCATGGCGATGATCTTGTTGATGTGCTGAGAGCGGCCGATATCGACATACGCATGGATGCCGCTAGGCAGATGCGTGATGCGGACGCCGGGATAGGTTCCGACATGCTGGCCGCCACGCTGATGAATTCCAGGGATCGGCCATACCTCGATTTTCAGATTATCGGTCGGGATATCGATCATGCTGCCTCGACATCATCCAAGATCGCGTCAACCATGCGATCGGTCGCGACGACTTGCAGAAGCATGTAGATCAGCCGGTCGACGGAAATTCCGCGCCGCTCTGCAAATGGCTGAAGTCTGGACGCCGTGGCCGCGCTATAGAGCAGCGGCTTCGCTTCGATAGGCTTTGCCTCGCGATCCTTTTTCCTTATCGCCTTCAGGCCATTGCGCCGAAATGTGCAACGAACGTACTCAGGGCCTGCACCAAGCGCGGCCGCGATTTCGTCCGTCGTGGCTTCAGGGTTTTCGAAGTGGAGCCGGATAACCTCATCCTTGAGGCCCACGCGGCGAATGTCAGACGGTTTCATTCTGGCCTCCTGCCGGCGGGAGCGCAGCGATCTTTGCCCAATATTCTTCCTGCTCCTGCGTCATCGGCTCCTTTACGGGTGCCGCATAACAGCGTTCTGCCGCCGGGTTCTGCTGCTTGAAGCGGCTGACAAGATCACGGATTTTTGCCATCTGCGCCGCGTCCGTCTTCTCGTGCGGCCTCGCGTCCAGCATCGATTCCTTCGTCAGTTGCAGACGATTAAGATCGGCACGAATTGCCAGCGCCTCTTTGCGGGCGAGCGCGGCGAATTCTGGTGGCGTTGGCACGAAGGCGCGATTGATCTCGTATTCGCCGCGGATAATCCTGGTGGTTGCCTTTTGGACACCGCAGCTCGACACGCCAGCGAGGGCAAACCCGAAGATATCTGGGGCTTTGTCCGGATCCATTCCGCTGGGTAGCGCCAGGCCGGCGGCGAGAAGCGAGCGGATCGATTTCGAAACGTGATCGTCAGTGACCGGTTCGAGTTGGTCCGCTAGCTCGCCAATCTGTTGATCCAAGGTCGAGAGTGTTGCCGGTAAATTCGTCATCGCTGGATTTTCCTAATTTCCTGTCGAAGGCTGCGATTGCTGCGTTGTGGCGTTCCTGGAATGCAGTTTGGCGAGGAGGCGCCTGCGCAACGGGAACTCGGCGGTTCTCAACGGCACGACGGACCCAACCGCGCCATGTAGCAGGCCAATCGAGCTTGGCTCCGTTCGGAGAAGACTTCGACCAGTCACGCATTTTGGAGACTTCTGCCTTGGCCTCTGAGGCTGTCAGGCCCTCGCCAACGGCGAAGTCAATATCCGGTTCGAAGTCATCCGGCATTCTTTGAGCGCGCTTTCGCGCCGTGCGCGTTTCCTCTGAACGAAGTGAAGAGGAATTATCTCTGGTATCTGGCTTCTGGTTAGCATTGCCGTCGCTTTGCGCTTGCAATGCGTCCGCATAATCGCGAGTATTGTTTTCATTGCCTTTTTTGTTCCAACGCGCGTTTGCTGCTCGCGAACCTACATCTGACTTTTCTGATAGGTAGACTTGCTCTTTTTCAACGCGATCGTTCCAAAGGCCACGATCCGTACGGGTGATCTTTCCGTCGTCCAGAAGTGTTTCCAGGGACTTTTTGAAGGCAGAGTTCGACGCTCCGCAAAGCCTCGCCAGGCGGGGAATGTCTTCAACAATCGGCTCGCCGCGTTCATACATCGTGGCGATCAAGGTGATATAGACGCCGGTCTCGACCGCGCTCATGCCGCGCGTTCCGCCGAGCCAATCAGACGGGAAAAACCTCACCCACGGCATCTTCGTCATTTGACCACCTCGATCGTGATGCCATGGCAAGCGCGCATGAGCTTCTGTTTGAGGCGGAGTACGGGCGTGGAGACGCCCTTCACATCGATGACGCGCCGACGGCGCGCGAGGTTGTCCCAGAAGACGAAATCAGCCCTGTAGGTGGCGACAAGGACGCCGTTGACGGTCAGGGCATATGGACGCTGCAGCTCGACGTCAGTCACTTCGCCAGCGCGCTCTCTGAGCTTCAGGTGGGCATAATAGGACGCTTCGGCTTTGCTATCGAAGCATATGCCGTCGACGAGAGTACGCTGGGCCTTGAACTTGTTGCCGCGCTTGGGCTTGCCGATCGCGGCCTGATATTCCTGCCGGGTCATCGTGACGGTCATGATGACGCCCCCGATCTCGCTAAGCGCTCCGATGCGCGCTTGCGTTCCATCCAGGAGCGTTGATATTCCTTACGAGCCGCGGACCTTAGCTTCTCGGCGTAGACCTTGTTCAATTCTGAATTGACAAGCTTGTCGGCTTCAGCGGCAGGAATACAAAGCAGCTCTGCTATGGCTTCCACATCTGGGCCGACCGAGGCGTAGGCGTCCGAAAACGTCATGCTGCCACCTCGCGATAGGCTGCATAGTCCTCGAGACGCTCAAGCTTCTTCCGGCACGGCGGAATCCATACCAGCTTCGTGGTGGCGATGCCTTTGATCCAGACGAGCCAGCAATAGGAGGTGGCAGTTGATCCAGTGGCCGTCAGCCGCCCCTTTACCATTGGCACGCGCTCGGAGAACTGAGCGACGATCGACGGCGGGTTCTTGCTGAACAGGTTTTCGTAGCGGCCTACGCCTTCCAAGAAGGACGTGCGGACAATCATGGCAACGCCTTCGGTCGCAATCTCACGCGCCCTGGCAATGAACTGCTCAGCGAGGCGGAATGGCGGGTTCGAGATGATCCAGTCGGGGTTCTCCGACAGTGGCATCACCGGAAATAGGAAATCGTGCTGGAAGGATCCGGGCGTCCCGTAGTCGTGGATATCTGAGGTCCATACGGCGCCGAAATATTCCAGCATTGGCTCCGACATGTGACCGCGATTGCAAGCTGGTTCCCATGCCGTCTTATTCCTGAGATAGCATCCGTGCAGGACATTCTCGCAAAGCGCCCGTGTCGCCCACGGCTGCGTGGGAAAATCGTCGAGGCTATCGTGCGGCTCGGAGCGCTGCTGCATGACGGCGGAGGACGTGTTCTGGCTCATGCCGCCCTCCCCGGAACAATCACCGAGCCGGCAAGTTCTCCGGCAGGAGGAACACGGCTATGACACGCACATGGTGGAATAAGCCCGTCACGGTGGAGACGCAGAAGGTCGGCCAGCGCCTGAGCATCAACAGCGTCGAAAGGGCCACCGAATACTTGCTGCAAGGATGGCCAGCGGAAGAGAAAGGCCGCGCTTTTAAAGTAGCCAAGAAAGCACTGCTGGACGCCTACGACGGAAAGATCGAAGCCGAGAATGCCAGAGAGGCTTTCATTGCTGCGCTGAAAGAGAGCAATATTTACATTTTCGATGAATGAGGTCATGCCGCATCCCTCTTCGCCAATGCCTTCAGGTAAGCGGTCTTGATCTCTTCAAACCGGGCGATGTCGTATTCCTTGATGGCGATCTCGCCTTCCGGACGCGGACGTTTGCTTTGACGCCCATGGTCGTCGAGCCAGGTCATGGCGGAGGCGATGCGGCGGTCAAGCCAAGCGATCATTTCGGCGGGATCGGTCATTCGGCAGCCTCGCGATACTCGACGAGATGCTGGCAGTTGGCCGCGACGATGGCGGCGGCGACCGGCGGTGAAACGGAGTTGCCGACACACGAGACCTGGACGTTCTTCGGAAACGGGCGGCCGTTGGCATCAGCATCGATCTGGTAGTCGACCGGGAAGCCTTGCGCCGAATACAGTTCGCGCGGCGTGAGCATCCGCATGCCGATGTCGACGATGACAAATTCGGCGTCGTCGATGATCAGAGTGACGAACTCGCGATCATCCCAGAAACCATAGGAGCGGAGGAAGTCGGCAACCTCGCGGGCGCGGTCATACTGGTCATGCGTGAATGGCGGCGCGCTAATCGCCGCCTCGACGTGGCTGAACCTGGGCTTGGTGGTGATCGTGTGGAACGGCTCATCTTCCGGCGTGTCCTGATCTGAGCCGTAATAAGCATGGAGATGCGGCGCTACGAGTGCCGACTTATTGACGCCAGCGGTTAATGTTGCCGACGGCTCGTCAGCGCCATGGCCGATGCTTGCGCCAAACTGCCGGGAGACAAATGCCGAGACGACACCTTGCTGTGCGCCGGTGGCCGTCACGGTGGACATTGGCTCTGAAGCTTCGCGGCCAGGGTTTACACCGCCGATGCGACGGCTGTCGTTGTTGTGCTGGGCCACGAAAACGGCAGCCGTGCAAACATCAGCCTTTGCCGTTACTGTCGCCAGCGGTTCGTCGCCACCACGCGGGCGGCTCTGGCCTGCACGGCCGCCGCAACCGACCAACGTCGGGATGATGACCGCGTTCTGGTCTTTCTTGCTGGCGGTGATGGTGTGGTGCGGATCTTCGGCAGAGCGGTTTGCGCCGCCCTGCTGCGCATAAGTCAGCACTGGTGCGACGACGGAAAGGCCAGCGCCGCCGGCGGTGATCGTGTGTGTCGGCTCATCCGCTCCATTGAACGGCTTCCCAGAATTGCGCATCGTCATTAGGTGTGGGGCGACGACGGCGTGACGGTTCTCGGTCGTGACGACGCGAACCGGCTCCTCTGCGCTGGCAGACCGATCCTTGCCACCAGCACCGGGGCCGTAGAAGGCCGATAGGCTCGGAGCGATCACCCCTAGCGGCGCAGCGCCACCCGGCTTCTTGATGTAGCTGTTCGCCGTGACCGTCGGAGCGGGCTCGTCCATGGCGCTGCCGGTCGCGCCGGTGTTGAACCGGGTCACTGAAGGTGAGATGAGCGCATGCTTGACGCCGCCGGCGACCACCGTTCCGAGCGGCGCGTCGCCGTCAAGGCAGCGCGGATCCTGGCCTTTTCGCTCCCCATAGCCTGTTTGGACAAGGAACGGCCGAGCCGCGTCCAGCACATATCGTTTCGTGCCGCGAGCCACGCGGGCCATAGTGGCGTCAGCCAGCGGGCGGATAGCTCGGAGCCCGTGCTTCTGCATGATCTCGCCTGAGGTGTCGAAAATTGAGGGGCAAGGTAGTGACCAGTCGATAATCTCGGCGGCAGTCCGCCAAGGCTTCTTCTGACCTGCGATGACATCGCGATCCGTCGGCGCGCCATGCGTCGGCTCAGGCCAGACAATCGGCTGACCGTCTCGGCGCGCGATGACGAAGAGGCGTTTGCGGATGGTCGGCGCGCCATAGTCGCAAGCCCTAAGCTCGCGATGCTGCAGCTTGTACCCTGCCCGCTTCATCGCCTTGCACCACTTCTGGAACGTTTGTCCCCTGCTCTCAGGGCAAGGCATCAGACCCTTATTCGTCTCAATGAGCGGACCCCATTCCTTCCACTCCTCGACGTTCTCCATAATGATGACGTCGGGCTTGGCGCGCTCGGCCCAGAGCACGATCACCCAAGCCAGATCGCGGATATTGCGCTCAACAGGCTTGCCGCCTTTGGCCTTGGAGAAATGCTTACAATCTGGGCTGAACCAAGCGAGGCCGACATGCTTGCCCGCGACATAATCGAGCGGGTCGACCTTGAAGATGTTCTCCGACAGGTGAAGCGTCTCCGGATGATTTGCAGCATGCAGCGCCAGCGCGTCGGCGTTGTGGTTGATCGCAATATCGGGCGAGCGGCCAAGAGCCATCTCGATACCCGTGGACGCGCCGCCGCCGCCCGCGAAACTATCAACGATCAATGGTACGCCGTTCTGCATCTTGTTTCCCCTCTTCCCGGATCTCAGGCGCGATTGCGTAGGCCAAGCGCCTCGCGTACCGCAGCAACCAGCGTGCGAACGAGACGCGCATCTTCCCCACCAAGGAGAGCGGTGGCCCTTTCGATTGCTCGATCATTTGTGCGCATCTCCTCTCGTGCGTCGTAGGTGAGCCCGCTGACCGCCTCGACACGGAACAGCTCTTCAGGCTTGATTGAAATTCTGGGATCGGCGTACCAGGCGTCCTTGGTCCTGGTGTAAGACCAGCCAAGTTTGCGAGCTGCCTCGCGGATGCGCGCCTGCATGCTGCCGACCGACGGAGGAGCGATTTCCTCCTTCAAAGCTCTCTGGCAAAACTCAACAGTACTCATTTCTGATTTCTCCGAAGCCTTTTCGGACATTTACGAAACCTCCTGTGCGACAACGCTCTTGTTCAGGGAGCTTGCAAATGTCGCAAAGGATCGAAACTGAAGGAGACGAGGCGAACCGCTTTCCGCATGCGGCGGATGAGTTATCCGCCTCGTCTCAGCCGCCGCATCCGGCGAGCCAAATCATTCCATTTCCGCAGAGCCGATCCGCCGCTATTTCGGCCTCTGCTGCAGCCGGTGATCCGCGCCCTCGGGAGCCGGCTGCCTTCATTCAAATTGGAGACGCTACTCAAGCCTTGATCATGCGATTGGCGAACAAGCGTATCCGACTAAGAATGCTGGCCCCAGTCACCCGGGATGAGGAGAAATGACCGGGACCAGCTTTGAGCGCGCGCTTGGGAGGAGGAGAGCTGCGCCCATTCGAATTCAGTATTTTCGGAAGTGACGATCGTCGCCTTCCGGGGCGCCTGTGTTCGTGAATTCCGTGTTGCTCGGCCTCAAGCGCTTGATCAGCACCAGGACACCCCCAAAGAAAGCGCCGGCCGCTATAGCGATGAAGAAACAAGACACACCTAAGCTCATGCCGCCCTCCGAAGATTTGCTTCAGCTTCCTCGCGAGTGCGACCGGAGGCCGACTTCCCTGTTTTTGGATCGGTGATGATGATGGTGCCATCGTGGGTCACGAGAACGTTCATGCCGCGTTGCCTTCTCGCATTGCCTGCTTGCAGGAATGGCAATGATTGACCGTTCCGGATCTGCAGTGCTCTCGATGCTGACAATTCGGTCTGAACCGATGCTTGATGGCCGGAGCGTGGTTGACGAGGGCTCCGGCCGTTGCAGCGGTGGAGTTGGGAGCGTTTACATGGTCGCCTCCTATGTTGGCGCCAACGACGCTCAACCCGTCGTCAGGGCTTTGGCCTTCTTCTCGATCCTCACTCGGATCGATCTCGGCTGCCTGCCACTCGTTCCAGAGCACAGACGAATTTGGTGCCGTCTCTCCGGCTGTCGCGTCCATTTCCTCAGACGTTGCAGTCGGTGCTCGGTCGCCGACACCCCTACTCACCAGCTCCGCACCGTCGGGTGCATCAGCCGAAGCTTCTGCGCGGCCCAAAGCCTTACGACCTGCCTCGCATGCATCATCACTGGCTTTCGCGTGGAACTGAGTTGCGGTCTCTCCCGCCGTCACGCCTGCCCTTTCGGGGCCGCCGACGTTCACGCCGTCATGCTGGACGGTCAGAGCTGGGATCGCCTCAGGTTGCCCCAATACCCCAGCCACAGCCTCTGCCTTATCGGCTTCGACCAAAACGGGCGCTATAGTTGCGCTCGTGAATGCGGTCCTCTCGGATACCGCCTCCGCCGCCTTGCGCGGGGATTTCGTGATGAACTCGCCCGTGATTGGGTCAAATTCTTCAATGTTTTCTCGTGCGCGCATCCGCGTATCGCGCGCAGGGATCGATGGAGCATTGAGGGCTGCGAGGTAAGTGTCGACCAGCGCCTCGTGCTCGGCATCCTCCGGACGCGCTTGGTCCATCTTCACCTTGAGGCGGAAAGCGGCGCGCATGGCCTTGGTGTCATGACCGAATGCCTTCTGCTCTGCAAACAACTCCTTGAGGTCATCGGCAATGCGTGCCTTTTCCTCTTCGAGGTTCTTCCAGCGCTGGAAGGCAGACCGAATTTGCTCTTCGGGAATGGTCTGGGCTTCGGCGCTCATGCTGCGGTCTCCGCAATTGGTGCGAAATCCGAAGCTCTGACATCAATCCCGCGCTCGCGGGCCGCATTGAGAATGGCCTGAACATGCCAGTGAGGGACAACCCCACCGGTTCCGCCCTTTTCTCGCGGCATCCGCCAACGCATGACGGTATGGACTTTGACGTCGCAGACCTCCGCCAGAGGCTTGAGGCCCTTGAACTTCGTGATGATTGTGTTTGCCGGTTCGCATCTCATGAACACGAATGTACGATAAGCATACATTTGTGGCAAGAGGGTTTGTACGATTTTCCTAAATGCGCCGATTTTGCGCTTGTGCGAAAATCAAACAATGGCTGACGAGTTTACAAACCAATATCTTGAGTGGATCCGCGAAGGGCTTGCGCAGCCTGGGAAGACGCAGATCGGGCTTGCCCATCATCTGGGCATTGCGCACCCGCAAATCACTCAGCTGTTGAAGGGGCGTCGAAATCTAAAGGTCCATGAGATTCCGAAGATCGCCGAATACCTTGACCGGCCGCTTCCAAATTCTGAAGTGAAGCAGGTTGTCCCGGCTATGACGATCGGCCGGGTTGCGGGTATCGTTGAGGCCGGCGCTTTCCGAGAGGTCGATGAATTCGATCAGTCGGAGCCGGTGGAAATTGCCCTGCCGCGCGACGAACTGTTTCCGAACGCCAGGCAACTCGTGTTTGATGTCGCCGGCGACAGCATGAATGATCTGCGCCCTCTCCCTATATTTCCAGGCAGCCGGCTCGTCGGCATCGCCTACGAAGACGTCGAGCACTTGGTCGAACTGCGGTCAGGAATGATCGTTGTTGTACAGAGAGAGCGCGACGGCGGCCATTTCCGGGAATGGTCGGTGAAGCAGCTCGAGCTATTTACAGACCGCGCAGAATTTCATCCCCGATCGACGAACCCGAAGCATAAGCCGATCGTCGTTCGCCGAGATCATGAGGCCGACGAAGGCGTGAGGGTCGCAGTTATTGCGCTGGTTCGGCGTGTCATGAATGAGATGCCAGGATTCTAACCTTCTTGATCAATGTCGATTACATCGTGAACGTGGGTCACTGCGTATGCGACAGCCTTACCTCTGCTCATTTTGGTCTGAACATCGACGATGAAGCCCTTCTTGTAGACATTGTCGTCGGCTTCTCGGATTTCATGCTTGAGTTTCTGCTCTGCCAAGTCTGATCCATACGTCAGACTTAGGGGCTTGTCGGATATCTCCTCGATTAAGACCTTTTCACCCGACGGGCGCCCGACTGCCACTGCGTGAACATCGCTTCGCGTGAATACCATGAGTACACGCTCATATTGATCCTGAGATGGCTTCTCAAGTTCGTGCTGCCGATGCTCAATGACTTTTTCGGCTGCTCTTGCATCATGAGTATTGAAAACGAAGCTCGCGCGGATTTTCCGTTTGCCGTCCTCGAACGTCGCGGCCTCAAGTCTCGATGTGGCATCAGGATCCCGCGCCACGGCGACAACTGCTTTTGAAAAGTCTTTCAACTCGGACTTTGTATTCGGGGCACCTTCGCGCTTATCGTTGATTAATGCCGTCAGTCTACCGCCCCAGCGACGAACGAAGTCCTCAACGATCAGGATTTGGTCGGCATTCGCGATGAAAGGCGCCGCGACAGCCATTCCCGGAATCATGTCGACGATTGTAGAGCCTTTGCGCACATCCTTGACAAAGAAAGTAGCGTCTGCCGCAAGGTCTTTGTGATGCTCTTTTACAAAGCGCTCAAATTCATTTCCAATGGCCACGAACTGGGCGACAAAGTTGCCGAGCTCGACAGGCTCTTTCGCGTCTAAGGTATAAGTCAGATGAACAGGGCTCTCTATCATAAGAGAATTATAGGTGGCGTTCATTGATGCAACCCTAACGAAATCAATGTACGGCAAACTTCCCGCGAAGATTTTTATCGAATGTTCGGCAAGCAGCGGCTATGTCAGCCATGAACATTATCTTCGGATAGATGCACATTCTCATTCTACCGGTGTCATCAACGAAGCTCATCACTGGGACGACATTGAACTCGTCTTCATCATCTACCGGTGCTACCGCAACGATCGTAAATGTGTAGCCAGGGAACTTCTGTTGCAGAAAGCAGGACAAACGCTCCCTCGCCTCGAAAATGGCGCGTCGATCATTGTATGGCGGCACGATGACGAACTCCAAAACTTCGCGTTCAGTATCCATAGTCATATCCTCCTTCGATACCGATTAGCCTTCCGATCACGCCGCCGCACGGCTGGCATCTGAACGGAATTCGCTCCAAGAAGACGCTTTCGATCAGCTCGTCCGCATCCCTTGGGACACCTTCGCCGATCGGCAATTCCACAAGCTTCTCACTGTCCCTTAGGCAGTTGTCGCACCTGATCTGAAGGGTGAAGCAAGCTGCTGATTTCAAAACCGCTAGGTGCATTTTGTTCTCCTTTCGTTCTTATGAAGCCAGAACGAAAGCCGAGAGTCGAGTCTGATTCGCGATTCGGCGTTAACTTTTTGTCGAAGCACAAATGTACGATTAGCATACATTTTTTTGTTGACGTGAATGTATGATTTGCGTACATTCTTCTCATCAACAGCGCACCGAATGACCCCGCCAACCGGCGAAGCAGAGAAACGGGCGCAAGATGAGGAACGGCAATGGCGACCGCAGCCCAGATCAAGGCAGACGCACTTCGGGAAACCATCAAAGACCTAAATGCCGTCATCGCGAAGGTCCGGTCGCTGCATGACGCCGGCAAGGATGCCCCGAAGGCTTCGGCTCGATATCTTGCATATCTTCGATCGGCCTATGAGCTTTCAGAGGATGCGATTGCCGCTGGTGTGACTGGTCCGCTCGTCGAGCCGATGTCCCCAATCCCCTTTCGCGACCAGTTGCTCGGCTACAGCGCCGAAGAGCGCCGCCGCCTCGAATGGAAGGCACCTCGGGTTCAATACCCGTTCGCCATCGCAACTCCCGTCATCACCAAGATTGCAGCTTGAGGAACGATACTATGACCTATCGTGAAACCCTTCGCGCTCTGAACCAAGCCGCTTACGCTGCGGCCAGGGCCTGCCCAAACGAAACCGAAAAGCGCCAGCTCAAGCAGATGTGCTTCGCGATCGACACCCTCGTCGATGCCCAGCCGAGCCAGCTCATCCCTGAAATCTCCCCGACGCGCTCCTATGCGATGGAGGCTGCGGAATGAGCAGAATTTATCTCGCGTCGAGCTGGCGAAATGCGTATCAGCCTGACGCTGTTGTCACCCTTCGCTCTGCCGGCCATGAAGTCTATGATTTCCGCAACCCTCCCAACGGTATCAAGGGTTTCGCTTGGTCTGATATCGATCCCGACTGGATTGGGTGGAAAGCATCGCAGTATCGCGATCTACTGACAACCCATCCAATTGCCGCACGCGGATACATGAACGATTTCCGTGGCATGGAGTGGGCAGATACTTGCGTTCTCCTTCTACCATGCGGTCGATCTGCTCACCTTGAGGGCGGCTGGTTTGCCGGTCGTGGCAAGCGACTGATCATCTGGACGCATGACGGCGAAGAGCCGGAGCTTATGGCACTGATGGCAAATCACATTTGCACGTCTGCCGATGAGGTCCTAGCTGCTTTGCGGGCAGGTGCGGCATGACCCGCTGCGACCTACGCACCCGCCGTGAATGCAGCTGCCGCCCCGGCGAATGCGCCGTTGTCCCTATGCTCGACCTTCGCGATACGCCGGTAATCCGGTTCACGGCGGTCCAGCAGCTGCTTGGCGCCCTTCTCTTAGCAATCGTCTTCTCCGCTCTTTGGTTCGGCGGCTTCTATTTCGCCAACGTCGCCTACGGCAAGCAATTCAAAATCGAACAGGAGTCTTCCGTCCATGTCGCACGCCGCTGAAAATTTCATGCGCGGCGCAGAAATGGCCCGCCAACTGGCGTCCGACTATCGCCGCGACGCGCAGAAGAACGAAACCCCTCCTGCCCTCAGAGACAAATGGCTCTCTGACGCCCAGTGCGCCGACGAGCGGGCAGATTGGTACGAAACCCACGCGAGGATGATGCAATGAACGCTTTCGAACGTTTCAATATCCGTTCCCTGTCTCCGACGATGATTGCACAGTGGGATGCGGCGCCGGCAACCCTCATCCTTCGCCGTCTCTATGGCATCAAGGGAAAAGCCAACGAAAAGATGTGGCGCGGTGATGCTGTCGAAGCCGGACTGCAGTTCTGGCTTCATAACCGGACCCGCGAAGACAGCATGGCAAATGCCAAGGCTCTAGCCGTAGACACCTTCTGGCAGCGGGCCGAAGGCGAAGTATCGGATGAGATCGAAGCGGCCGCCGCCATGGTTCCGGCGATGGTTGAGCAAGCCGTTATGGCTGCGTCGGATAAGACAGTTCCGCTGATGGGCACGCAATTCGGCGTAGAGGCCTTCCTCGATGATGTCGACGTGCCGATCTATGGCAAGATCGACTTCCTTTTCGAAGATAAGTCGATCATCGAGCTCAAGACGACGACGCGCTGCCCGTCGAAGCTCGAGAATGTGTCAATGTCGCATCGGTGGCAGGCTGCCTTCTATGCCAAGGCGCGCGGCGTTCCGGTCAATCTGGTTTATGTGACCGATAAGAAGTCGGCGACGTTCGAAATCATGCCGGGCGATTCATCGCTGGTCCTCTTCCGACGAGCTGCGCTTAGCCTGCAAAAGGCGCTCGCGAAGACGGAAGACGGCGAACAGTTGCTCCGTTCCCTGTCGCTAAACGTCGAGAGCTTCTATTGGGATGACGAAATGCGCGTCGCCTATGAGGATGCGCTCGAAGGCAAGCTGAAGCTTCTCGTTGGTCCCGGCACCGAAGATCTAGCCGCTCAAGGCTATGTCACGTTCGGCAAGCATTCCGGTAAGCACATTTCCGAGCTTCCCGATAGCTATCTCAACTGGCTGATGAATCCGAAGCTTTCTGACGGCGGCTTCTTCGACGTACCGAAACAGCTTCAAGTCGCCATTTCTGATATGCGGGAGGCTGCGTGATGGAAAAGCCTCTCAATGTTCATCAGCGCCTTGCCGCAGCGATGGGCGAAGTCGATTATATCCAGAAAGAGCAGAAAAAGGGCATGAACTATACCATCGTCTCGCATGATGCGGTGACGGCCAAAGTGCGCCCTGTCCTTCTAAAGCACGGCATCGTCTACTATCCGGTTCGCTGCGAGCACCTACATAACGGCAACCGAGCCGAATGCTCGCTGACCGTCAGGTTCGTCAACATCGATGAGCCAACCGACTTTTTCGACGTCCCGACATTCGGCTATGGCATCGATCCGCAGGACAAAGGCCCTGGCAAGGCGATGTCTTATGCCATGAAATATGCGTTGCTTAAGGCCCTTGGCCTGGAAACAGGCGACGATCCCGACAATGATAATGTCGATTTTCAGCCGCAAGACAATAATCGACAGCCGTCCAAACAGCAGGCAAGCACCGCGCCGAAGAACGACAATGCCCGTCAGGCGTATTCTGCTCTCGAAAAGGATATGCGGCTTTGCCGGACCGCCGACGATCTGGCGCGCTGGTGGAAAGATCAGGAGTGCGTTGATCTTCGCAAAAAGCTGCCAACCGACTGGCAGGCAACGCTTCACGATGAATTCGTCAAACTCGGCAAGGAGCTCCGTCAGAAGGATGGCGACGGTTTCGCCGGCTCGCCTGGCACTGGCGTGCGAAACGCCGCCGGCCGTGAGCTTCATAATGCTGAGGCGTTCTGATGGCGACTAACAACCGAATTGTGGAAACTGAGCAGGCGAGAGAAATGCTCGTGAAGTTCATCGCTGGCAAAACACTTCCGTTCACGGCCTCAATCAAAGATGGGAAACACCGGACTACTGATCAGAACCGGCTCCAGCGCCAGTGGGTCTTGGAAATCTCGGCCCAGCTCGGCGACCAGTCGCCGGAAGAGGTTCGCGGATACTGCAAGCTCCATTTCGGCGTGCCGATCCTCCGGAACGAGAACGACGTGTTCAAGGCGGAATATGACGCCGTGATCATGCCGCTGCCCTACGAGCACAAGCTGAAACTGATGATGGTGCCGTTCGACTTCGGGGTTACCCGGATCATGACGACGCGCCAGAAGACAACCTATCTCGACGCCGTGCACCGGCATTTTTCCGAGCAGGGCCTCATCCTCACCAATCCTGAAGACTTGAAGCGGAGAGCGGCATGACCGAGATCTATAAAGACGGCCCCCTGAAAGGTCAGGCTTCGGTTCACGCGCTCATCAGCGCTGATGCGGTCAGGTGGCTTCAACACGCATCGAAAGAGACTGGTTATTCGCTTGAGCGGCTCGTGGAGATCAGCGCCGAGGAAGCTGCCTTGTCCTACGCAAAGTCCGCCAAGCTTTTGGCAGGAGGTGCGTGATGACGCAGCGCATTGCCCCGCCATTCGAAGGCCAGCAGTTCACCAGCCATCAGCAGTGGGTGAACAAAGCATCCTCTTGGCTAACCTGCCATCCAGAATACCGAAACACCGAGCATGGCGAGATCAAGGGATGGCGTGGACACCACTTCACTGCCATGTGTTTCGACAGCTTCGGCCGTCGCGTTCGGATGGGCGCCGATTTCCGGCGCGCAGAAGAGGAAGGCGCTTTCCCGATTTGGTGGATTTGGCCTGATCAGATACCTGAGCTGGTTGCTCGGGGTCAGGTGGTGCCGGCATGAACTCCGCCCAGCTTCACCGCCAGAAATTCCCGAGCGCTCGGCCGAGCACCATTGCCTACCTCGAAAAGCGAGACGAGACCACGGCGCGCCTCAAGGCTGAAGTGGAAGCTCGTCGCCGGAAGCGTCTTTCCTGGCTGTCTTGGATATGGAGGCGCGCGTGACACAAGCCTTTCCGCTTCAATGGCCGATCTCGCGCCCGCGCACGAAATCGCCTACCCGCGCAACCTTCGGCAAGAAGGTGCAGCGCTCGGGCCAAAGTTGGTCGCAAATGGAATCGCTCACGGTTGCTGAAGCCCTCCGCCGCCTGCAGCGTGAAATCGATTTGCTCGGTGCCCGAGACTATATCCTATCCTCCAATCAGCAGGTCAGGCTTGATGGCCTTCCGCGATCGGGACAGGCAGAGCCGGCCGACCGAGGTGTCGCCCTCTATTTCACGCTCTCGGGCAAGCCTCACTGCCTGCCCTGCGACCGATACGACCGAGTGGCTGACAACATCGCAGCAATAGCGAAGCACATCGAGGCTACCCGCGCGATTGAGCGATATGGCGTCGCCTCTCTGGCTGAAATGTTCAC
>JGI24740J21852_10000038_pt1 | contig 44180 bp, 48 predicted proteins | sample KBSCornC6_FD_21852 | JGI IMG/M metagenome (IMG submission 21852) | reverse complement strand
CCCGCCACAACGACGCCCACCGCGCGCTTGCCATCAAACTTCACGCGCCGCACCAGCGTGCTCGAGCGCACCGTGAGATTCGGGCGCGATTGCGCAGGGCGCAGATAGGCAAAGCTGCTCGAACAGCGCTCGCCGCGTTTGGTATTCAGGTCATAGATGCCGGCGCCTTCGAACTGCGCACCATTGAAATCGTCGGTGCGCGGCAGCCCGAGCTGCTCGCAGCCCTTGAGGAACTCGTGCACGATCGGGTGCACGTCATCCTTCATCGACGTAACGTGGATCGGCCCGGCTGCACCATGATGTTGGGGGTCGGTCGCGGCCGCCGCGTGCGTTTCCAGCTTGCGGAAATACGGCAGCACGTCGTCGTAACCCCAGCCGGGGTTACCGGCCTTCGCCCAGTCGTCAAAGTCGCTGCGCTGACCGCGCACGTACACCATGGCGTTGATCGAGCCGGAGCCGCCCACCACCTTGCCACGCGGGCAGTACAGCTTGCGGTCGGCGAGCTGTGCCTCGGGCTCGCTGTAATACATCCAGTTGTAGCGCCGGTTGTAGTACGTCTTGGTGAAACCGACTGGCACCTTGAACCAGAACGAATCGTCGCGCTCGCCGGCTTCCAGTAACAGCACGGTGTACTTGCCCGATTCGCTCAGCCGATTAGCCAGAATGCAGCCGGCCGACCCGGCGCCGACGATGATGTAGTCGTAGCTCACATCTTCCCCCTGCGCCTCAGCCCTTCGCGGGCGCGAGGTCCTTCACGTCGACAGGCTTCTCGCCCATTTGCAAGTGCAGGCGCTGGCCGGTGTACGGCGCGTGCTTGCGCACCACGTCCATGTTCAGCTCGATGCCCAGGCCCGGCTCGTTGGACGGGATGATGTAGCCGTCTTCCCAGCGGATCGGCGTCTTGACGACTTCCGCATGGAAACCGCCCCACGTCTCGATACTTTCCTGGATCAGGAAGTTCGGCGTGCAAGCAGCAAGCTGGATGCTCGCCGCAGCCCCCACGGGGCCGTTGTACAAGTGCGGCGCGATCTGCGCGTAGTGCACCTCGGCCAACGTGGCGATCTTCTTGGCTTCCAGCAGGCCGCCCACACGCGCCACGTTCAGTTGCAGGATCGATGCACCGCCCGCCTGCAGCAGCTTGTGGAATTCATACTTGGTGGTCAGGCGCTCGCCCGTGGCGATGGGGATGGACGTGTGCTGCGCAATGGTCGCTATCGCTTCCTCCTGGCCCGGCGGCACCGGCTCTTCAAACCACAGCGGATCGTATTTCTCCAGGCGCTTGGCCAGGCGAATGGCCGAGGACGGCACCATCTGCCCGTGCGTGCCGAACAGCAGGTCCGCCTTGCTGCCCACGGCCTCGCGCACGCGGTGGCAAAACAGCTCGCAGCGGTCGAGCACTTCCAGAGACAGTTGGTGGCCCGAGTACGCGGTGTACGGGCCTGCTGGATCGAACTTCACCGCAGTGAAGCCCAGCTTGACGTTTTCCAGCGCGCATTCCGCTGCAAGGTCCGGATCGTCGTAGTCGTATTCACCCTGCGCGTTCTTCGGATAGAGGTACGTGTACGAGCGCAGGCGTTCGTTCACCTTGCCGCCCAGCAGGTCATACACGGGCTTGCCGGCCGCCTTGCCGATGATGTCCCAGCAGGCCATTTCCAGGCCGCTGACTACGCCCATCATCGTCAGGTCCGGGCGCTGCGTGAAGCCGCTCGAATAGCACTGGCGGAACAGGCGCTCGGTGTGGTGCGGATCGTGGTTCAACAGATAGCGCTCGAACACGTCTTCGATGATCGGCACCATCGCCTTCGGGTGGAACGTGGCCGCGTAGATTTCGCCCACGCCTTCGATGCCATCGTCGGTCTTGAGCTTGACGAACAGCCAATACATGCCGCCCACGTGCGGCGGCGGAACTGCAACGATGTGCGTTTCAAGCGAGACGATTTTCATGACGTTTCCTTGTGACGGTTCAAGCGTTGTTTGAGAACGGCAGCCGCGCCTGCACCCAGCAAGGCGATGACCGCGATGTAGCCGAAATAGAACTGATAGCCACGCGCGCCCGCAAAGGTCTGCGTGACGTAGCCGTTGATGAGCGGGAGGAAGACATCAGGCGCGTAGCCCAACACGGAGATCAGGCCGATGGCCAGGCCGGAGCAGTGCGGCGGCACCTTACAATCGTCGAGCAGCGACCAGTACAGCCCACGCACCGCGTACGTCAGGATGCCGATGAACAGCACCAGCACCACCAGAATGACTGCCGGGCTATTGGTCGGAGCAAAGATCAGCGCCGCCAGCGATACCGCGGCCAGCACCAGCGCCCAGAACAGCACCGACACTTTCGATGTGCGATCGCCCAGCCAGCCGCCGCCAATGCCACCGATCGGGCGCATCCACAACTTGAGCGTGGTGATCACGCCCGCAGCGGTGGTCGTCAACCCGAAGCCGCCTTCGTGCAGGTACGCCGAAAAGCTGTAGGTGGCCCAGAACACCTGATAGCCGCAAAACACGATCGCGACGACCAGCCACAGCTCGGGAATGCTGGCGAGCGTCTTCAGATCCGCCAGCACGTTGCCGCGCCTAGCCAGGGTGGCTTTTGCGCCCTGGCCCGCCGCCGACTTGGACTCCTTCACCAGCGCAAGCAGCACGCCCATCGCGATGCAGAAGAACGCGTACAAATGGACGACGTGCTTGAAGCCGTCGATGTCCGTACCGCCGCGCGTGTGCGTCACATAAGCAAACAGGGCAATCGCAATGGTGGCGAGCGACGCCTCGATCAAACCGCGGCCGCCGTCGAGCAAGCCGAAGAACCGACCCTGCTCATCCGGCCCGGCAATCATGTTCACGCGCTTGATCACAGCCGCCCAGAACGTGAGACCCGTGGTCAGGCCCCAGGCGCCGAAGATCATCACCAGCACCGGGAACGACGGCCCCGTGGCATACAGCAGGCCCAGCGCGCCGGTCGCCAACAGCGAAAAGCAGATCAGCCAGCGTGGTGGCAAGCGGTCGGCCAGCCAGCCGCTTGGCAGGTAGCTCAGCAAGAAGATCGTGCCGAGCGACGAATACAGATACCCCAGTTGCACATCGTCGATGTGGAAGAACTCCAGCATCGTCGATTGGTACACCTGCCGCAGGTACGACATCGGGTAGATCGCGCCAGCGGCAACTACCAGCAACAGCAGTTGCACATAGCGCTGCGTGCGCGCCCGATGTGCGGCCTGCCTCTCGGGAGGTTGCGGCATGGAAGCGACGGAAGGCGATGAATGGGTCATGGTTCCGCCTCAGGCCCCGTTCGCCTTGCGGCGAAACCGGCGCTTCAGAATCAGCGCCCCGATCGCGCCACACAACGCCACTGCCACGATGTAGAAGAAGAAATAGCGGTAACCCAGGCCGTGCGGATATCGGGTCGTGAGGTGCCCGCTGAGCAACGGCAGGAAGATGTCCGGCGAATAGCCGATCATCGAAACCAGCCCGATCGCCAAGCCCGTGCAATGCTCAGGCACCTTGCACTTGTCGAGCAGCGCCCAGTACAGCCCGCGCACGCCATACGCCATCAAACCGATGAACAGCACGAGGCCGACCAGTACCACCAGCGGCGCACCGGCTGGCAGCATGGCCAAGGTGGCGAGCGCCACACTGCCGCAGACCAGCACGCCAGCCAGCACGCCCTCGCGCGAGAGCTTGTCAGCCAGGAAGCCACCGCCAATGCCGGCAATCGGGCGCGTCCACATCTTGGCCATGGTGATGAAGCCGGTGACCGTGGCTGCCAGGCCGAAATCGCCCACGCGCAGATAGGCCGCGAAGTTGTAGGTGGACCAGAACAGCTGATAGCCGCAGAACACCACCGCGGCCAGAATCCACAAGTCCGGGATCTTGGCCAGCGTCTTGAGATCGTCAAGCGTGCTGCCCTTGCGCGCTTGAGCTTTGGGCAGGGCCGATGCGGTGGCCGGCTTCCTGTCCTTGATGAACGCCAGAATCGTGGCAATCGTCACGCACAAGGTGGAGTACATCAGCAACACCACCCGGAAGCCCTCAAACTCCGAATGGTTGCGCGTGAAGTACGCAAAGACGGAGACTGCGATGAAGGCCAGCGATGCCTCCACCAGGCCACGCCCCCCATCGAGCATGCCGAAGAAGCGCCCACGCTCGCTGTCCGTCGCAATCGAGTTCACCCGCTTGATGACGGCTGACCAGAACGTCAGGCCCGTGGAGACGCCCCAGCAGCCGAAGATCAACAGCAACATCGGGTACGCCGGCGCCGTTGAGTACACGAACCCAAGCGCGCCCGTCAGATACAGCGAAAAGCTGATGAGGATGCGCGGCGCCACGCGGTCTGCCAGCCAGCCACTGGGGATGTAGCAGGCTACGAACACCAGGCCGAGCGTGGAATACAGCTGCCGAGTTGCAGGTCGTCAATGCCGAAGAACGCCTGCATCGTCGGGCCGTAGTACTGCCGCAGATACAGCATCGGGTAGATCGTGCCCGCCGCCAGCACCACGAGCGCCAACTGGATGTAGCGTTGCGTGCGCGCGGATTGCGTTGCCTCGCTGGCAGAAAGCGACGCCGTTTGCGCCACGGACGAAGTGCTCGTCGTCATGGGAGTGTCTCCTGGGAAAAGGCGTCTAGCGCCGCTCCGGTTTTCTTTTTCGGAAATGCAGAGGCACCACGGTCCAGACATCGAACACACGGTGCGGTGAGGATCAGTACTTCATGACGACCAGGCGGGTCTGCGTGAACTCGAGCATCCCGTGCTTGCCGTCGTCGCCGCCCAGGCCGGAGCGTTTCCAGCCGGCGTGGTAGCCCTGGTAGGGGTCGGCTGGCGTGCGGTTGACGTACAGCTCGCCCGCCTCGATGGCATTCGCCACCTTCATCGCGGTGCGGTAGTTCTCGGTGTAGAGCACCGACGCCAAGCCGAACTGATGGTCATTGGCCAAGGCAATGGCCTCGTCGATGGTCGCGTAGCGCAGCACCGGCAGGATCGGGCCGAAGGTTTCTTCCTGCACGATCTCCATGTCTTGCCGGCAGTGAGTCAGCAGCGTGGCCGGATAGAAGAAGCCCGAGCCGTCGGGCATCACGCCGCCTGTTTCCAGCGTCGCGCCGTCGGCAATGGCACGCTGCACCATTGCGTGGATGTTTGCCCGCGCCGATGCGCTCACCTGCGGGCCCATGCAAGAAGCGTCTACAGCACGATCGCCAATACGGACAGCTGCCATCCTCTCCTTCAGCAGCGCGACGAAGCGGTCATGCACGCTGTCGTGCACATACACGCGTTCGATGGCAGTGCACAGCTGGCCGCAGTGCGTTGTCTTCGATGCGACGAGCGCTGCGGCGGCGCGTTCAAGATCGGCATCCGGCTCAATGATTGCGGGCGTCTTTCCACCAAGCTCAAGCGATGGCTTGGCGATGTTTGCCTTGCAGTAATCGAGCACCTTGCGGCCAGCATTCACGCTGCCCGTGAGCGTGATCATGCCGACGGCCGGCTGGGTGCACAGCACCTCGGCAGTGGCGTGGTCCATCGTCAGGATGTTGACGACGCCTGCTGGAAAGCCCGCGTCTTCCACCGCTTTGGCAATCTCGAATGCCGAGACCGGCGTGTTGTTGCTGGGACGCACGACAACCGTATTCCCAGTGATCAGCGCGGGCGCGACCTTACGCAGCAGCGTGTAGACGGGAAAGTTGAACGGGATCAAACACGCGACAACGCCAATCGGCTCGCGATGCAGCAGCAGGTTTTCATCGGGCGTATCGCTGGGGATGATCTCGCCTTCGATGCGTCGTGCCCACTCCGCGTGGTATCGGGTGATCTGGCCGGCGTAGATCGCCTCGTTGGTGGCGTCTTCCACGCTCTTGCCCGATTCCTGCGCAAGCGCCGCGCCAATGTGCGGGGCGCGCGCCGTCAATGCATCGGCAAGCTTGTGCAGGTAGCTTGCGCGCTCCGTGCTCGGTAGCTTGCGCCACGTCTTCTGGGCAGCGGCCGCAGCGTCCACGGCGGCGATTGCCTCGGCCGGTGTGGCCGCCGGCACGCGGGCGATGGGCACCTCTGTGGCCGGATTATGAACAACGATGAACGCATCGCCTTGCGGGTCGACAAAACCGCCGTTCACGTAATTGCGCTCGGTACGCATGCGGGGCTCCCTCCAGAAACGTAGGCGGGTCCCTTCGGTTGGTGACCGCCACCCACTGAGCAGGAGGGCATTCTGTTCACGCGCTTCGCATGCGACAAACGAATTATTGTGACACCGGGTATGCGGAAAACTAATGCCATACCGCTATCGCGCGCGCCAATCCCTGCCACGCAAGGGAATGCGGCAACATCAGCGAAATCTGATGCCGATGGCGCCCGCACACTTTTCCGACGATTCCGAATGCTCACCGCAGCGCACGCAGCTAAGGTGGCGCGCGCCGGATGCGTCAGGTCCGGCACATCACAACGAGAGAACATGCCCCATGCGACGCCTGCCCTCGCTGATCGCCCTGCGATTTTTTGAAGAGACCGCGCATCACCTGAGTTTCAGCCGCGCAGCCACGTCACTGTGTGTGACACAGGGCGCGGTGAGCCGCCAGATCCGCCTGCTGGAAGATGCGCTGGACGCGCGGCTGTTTGAGCGCGATCACAAAGGCATCTGCCTGACCGATGCCGGACAGCGGCTGCTGCCGTTTGTCGAACAGGCCTTCGATGCCATCGAGTGCGGCATTGGCGAAATTGCCTCCACGCCGGCCGGCACACGGCGTCGCCTCACAGTGTCGATGCCGCCGACGTTGGCAACGCAATGGTTCTCGCCGCGGCTTCGAGCGCTGGCAGAGGTGCAGCCAGAAGTCGACCTATCGATCCGCACCAGCGCCGATGACGATTGCGATTGCCATATCCGCTTTGGCCGTGCCGCCCTGCCGGGCACGCATTCCGAACGGCTGATGGTGGAGCAGCATGCGCTGGTGGGAGCGCAGCAGTTTGCCGCAGAGCCGCTGGACGTATTGCTCGCCAAGCTGCCGCCGCTACACGTGCTGCACGAAGGCAAGCGGCTGACGCTGTGGGCCGACTGGCGCGCCCAGGCCGGCTTGTCCGCTTCGCACACAAACGATGGTATTGAGTTTTCCACGCTGGAGCAGGCCATCCATGCGGCACGCAAGGGCGTGGGCCTGGCGGTAGTCGATCTCAACATGATTGAAGAGGAAATTGCCGACGGCAGCCTCGTTCAGTTATCGCCGGTGCGGGTGGTGGGGCCGTTCGGCTATTGGCTGGACATTGCGCCGACCAGCGCCACGGCCGAACACGTATGTGTGTTCGGCGCATGGCTGCGCGAACAGGTTGGGGAGCTCAGTGCCCCGCAGCCTGGTTGAGCGTGAGGTGCTTGGTTTCCGGTGCCCACGCAATCGACACGATCATCCCGACCAGCAGCACGCCGGCCAGCGCGAACATCGTCGCGTGAAAACCCAGCGTGGCAATACTCAAAGGCAGCAGGAATGTACCGACCGCCGAGCCCAACCGGCTGACCGCCACGGCAAGGCCCACCCCGGTGGCCCGCACATCCGTCGGAAAACACTCCGGCGGGAACACGCCCACCAAGTTGCTAAACGCCGACATCGTGAGCGTGAACACGCCAAACGCCACGATCATTGCCAGTGACGCCGACTCCGGCAGGATGGCCAGCGCCACCAGCGCCGCGCAACACACCGCAAACGAGCTGATTAAAAACCCCCGACGTGACAGCTTGATCGTCAGCCAGATACCAATCAGCGCGCCCAGCACCAGGAAGCCGTTGAGCAGCAGATCCGTGCCGAAACCCTGCGACAGGCCAATGACATTCAGAATCGTCGGCAGGAACGTGTAGATGGCGAAATACGGAATCACCAGGCACACGAAGAACGCGCAGTTGAAGATCGTGCGGCGGATCAGATCCTTCTGGAACAGGCGCGAGAAGCTGGGGCTTTCATGCCGATCGGTCGAACCATCCAGCACGACGTTCGGGCCGAAGTGCTTGGTGATGATGGCGCGCGCCTCCTGAACGCGGCCTTGGCCCACCAGCCAGCGCGGCGATTCGGGCGTGCCCATGCGCAGGATGAGCACGATGAATGCCGGCACCCCGGCCGATGCCAACAACCAGCGCCACGCATCAGGCGACGATTCGGCATACATCATGCCGAGCACGTTCGCCGCCACGTAACCGATCGTCCAGATCACGCTGAACGAGCCCAGCAGCGTGCCGCGATGCTTGCGCGGGGAGAACTCCGCCAGGATGGCGTGACCAACGGCAAAATCGCCGCCCATGCCGAAACCGATGAGCAGGCGCAGCATCAGCAGCTCGAGCGGCGACGTGACGAAGAACTGCGCAAACGCTGCCACCGTGATGATGACGAAGCTGGTGAGGAAGATCTTCTGCCGGCCCACGCGGTCGGACAGCCAGCCAAACACCAGGCTGCCAAAAAAGATGCCCAGCAGCGCCGAACTGCCGAGCATGCCCATCCAGAACGCATCGAGCGGCATCTGCTTGTTGAGCCCCGCCAGCGCGTAGCCCACGGTGCCCAGCGTAAAACCCTCGGTCAGATGCGCGCCGAACGTCAGGCCCGCCATCTTGATATGGAAACCGTTGAGCGGAACATCGTCCAGGCCGATGCGGCCCTGTCGCTCCACATGTTCTGCGGTGCACGACGGCGGCATCGCGCCATCGGCATAGTGGACATGGGATTGGGTCATGGCTCCTCCTGTGTTGTTCGTTGTTATGGGAAACGTGCGGGAAACGTGCCGATACAGGCACCGCCGCGAGAGAGGGGTGGCGCCGCGCAACCCCAGAGGGTGCGCGGCGCAGTCGCCGGTACAGCGTGTGAGACGGCCCGACTTATCGGCCGAGCCCCGCCATCAGCGTGTATTTCAGCTCGACGTATTCGTCGATGCCGTACTTCGAGCCTTCGCGGCCGAGGCCCGATTGCTTTACGCCGCCGAACGGGGCGACTTCGGTGGAGATGATCCCGTCGTTGACACCAACCATGCCGCTTTCCAGCGCACCGGACACACGCCAGGCGCGGCCCAGATCGCGCGTGTAGAAGTACGCCGATAGGCCGAACGGCGTGTCGTTGGCAATGGCAATCGCCTCTTCCTCGGTTTTGAAGCAGAAGCAACCGGCAACCGGGCCGAAGGTCTCTTCCTCAGCGATCAGCATGTCGGAAGTCATGCCGGTCAGCACGGTCGGCTCGTAGAACGTGCCGCCCAATGCGTGGCGCTTGCCGCCTGTCACCACCGTGGCGCCCTTGCCCGTGGCATCGGCAATATGCGACTCCACCTTGGCCAGTGCGGCAGCGTTGATGAGCGGACCTTGGTCGACTTCCCCCGCCAGCGCGTTGCCTACGCGCAGCTTGCGCACGGCGTCGGCCAGCTTCTGCGTGAAGGCGTCGTACACGCCGTCCTGCACCAGGAAGCGGTTCACGCACACGCAGGTCTGCCCGGTGTTGCGGAACTTCGAGGCCATGGCGCCTTCCACCGCTGCGTCAAGATCCGCATCGTCAAACACGATGAACGGCGCGTTACCACCCAGCTCCAGCGACAGCTTCTTCAACGTATCAGCCGACTGCTTGGCCAACAGCTTGCCCACGCGCGTCGAGCCCGTGAACGACAGCTTGCGCACCACGGGCGATTCCGTCATCACCGTACCGATGGCCACTGCATCCCCCGAGACGACGTTGAACACGCCCGCCGGCACGCCAGCACGCTCCGCCAGCACCGCCAGAGCAAAGGCGGACAACGGGGTTTCTTCCGACGGCTTGAGCACCATCGTGCAGCCGGCCGCCAGCGCTGGGCCCGCCTTGCGCGTGATCATCGCCAGCGGAAAATTCCACGGCGTAATGGCCGCCACCACGCCGATCGGCTCGCGCGTGACGACGATCTGCGCGTTCGGTTTCGGGCTGGGGATGACGTCGCCGTACATGCGCTTGGCCTCTTCGGCAAACCACTCCAGGAAGCTTGCCGCGTAGGCGACTTCCCCTTTGGCTTCGGCCAGCGGCTTGCCCTGTTCGCGGGTCAGCAACTCGGCCAACGCGTCGCGGTTTTCCAGCATCAACTCGCCCCAGCGCTTGACGCGTGCGCCGCGCTCCTTGGCGGTGAGTGCACGCCAAGCAGGGAACGCACGCTCGGCGGCGGCAATGGCCTGCTGTGTTTCCGCTGCGCCGCCCTTGGCGACTTGCGTAATGGTCTCGCCGGTGGCGGGGTTCAGCACCGAATAGGTTGCCGCACCGATGCCCTGCGGGGCATACCACTCGCCGCCAATGTAATGGCCAGTCTTGAGAAATTCGCTCATCAGGGGTTCCTTATTCTGCGGCAAAGCTGCCTTGCGCCGGACGCGGCTCACGCGCAATACGCTGCCCGGCCGTGTAGTCGTTGATGAGGTCACACGGGGTGTAGTTGCGCTCCAGCTCGTGGAGCTCGTCTTCGGTCAGTTTGGTCTCGAGTGCGCCGAGTGCGCTGTCGAACTGCGCAACCGAGTCCGCACCGACCAGCATGCTGGCGATGCCGGGGCGGCTGAGCACCCAGGCCTGCGCGATCTGTGCCGGCGGCACGCCGCGGCGCTTGGCCACCCGTGCCAGCGATTCGGCAATCGCCAGCGATGCGGCATCACCGTACATCTGGACGGTGAAGAAATCGGTCTGGTTGCGCGTTGATTGCGCTTCGCAGCTCAGCAGGCCGCGCGCGAGCGGGCTGAACACCGACACGCCCACGCCCTGGTCCTGGCAATACGGAACCATTTCACGCTCTTCTTCGCGGTAGGCGAGGTTGAGCTGCAGCTGCATGTTGATCGGCTTGTGCCAGCCGTTGCGCTCGCACACCTGCATGATCTTGGCGAACTGCCACGTGTACATGGTCGACACGCCGATGTAACGCGCCTTGCCTGCCCGCACGATGTCGTTCATCGCGCGCATGGTTTCTTCCACGGGCGTGTGCACGTCGAAGAAGTGCAGCATGTAGATATCGACGTAATCCATGCCCAGACGCGTGAGCGAACCGTCAATGCCGTCAAAGATGTGCTTGCGCGAATGGCCGCCCGCGTTGGGGTAATTGCCCATGTCGTAGCCCACCTTGGTGGTGACGACAATTTCCTCGCGGCGTGCCAGGCGCTTCAGGATGCGGCCGACCACCTCTTCGCCCACGCCGGTCGAGTAGAAGTCAGCCAGGTCGATGAAGTTGACACCGGCTTCGAGCGCGTGGCGCACGATGGGCTCGCTTTGCGCCTCATCGAAAATCCACGGCTTCCATTGCGGTGTGCCCATGTTCATGGTGCCGAGGCACAGGCGCGAGACCCGCAGGCCGGATTGGCCCAGGCGAACGTATTCCATCTGCGCTTCCTCAGGCGTGCTTGGGCGTGTAAAACGGGTTGGACACCTCACGCGCGGCGGCAAACACGGCCTCCTTGCGCGGCAGACCTTCCATGGCCGCGACGATGGCGTTGCGGCAGGCGTTGTAGTTGTTCTCGAACACGGCGTCGAGATTGTCGGTGCCCGGGTTCACCCAGTTGGCTGTCACAACCACCCAGTCGTTTTCGGCTTCCGGAGGCAGCGTGCCATTCTCCAGCGCTTCGGCCACAGCCTTGGCGATACCGGCCTGCGAAGCGCCCCATGTGGCGTTGCCGTGAAAATCGTTCACGATTTGCGCCTTGTTCACGTACAGCGTGAGCGGCTTGGTCGGCACACCCGGCTGCGCGATCACCACGAACGGCGCGTGGCCGGCCGACGGCGTCGCCAGCGCGGTCGAGAACGCCTGCCCTGCCGGACCGTTGCGCGGGCCGATCAGCACGTTGATATGCGCGAGATTGACGCCGGGGCCTTCAAAGCCTTCGCCGATATAGAGCTGCTTCTGGGTGGTCATTGCGGAGTCTCGTCGATGAGTTGGACTCGCGCATTGTGTCGGCGCCCAATTGGCACGGGGAAGCGACGTATTTTGATGAGGGGGTATGAGGGTGGCGCATACTGGGGATAGCCTCCAGGCGTGAGCCTCGCACTGCAAAATCCCCGCCGCCAAACCGCGCTGAAAGCTTGTTGCCCATTGCCGTGATGGCGGATTGGTCGAGGCTGGATCGCGCCATGGGATGATCTTTCCTGTCGGCACTACCCTATACAGCAGCACGCTATCCATATGCGCGCGTTTACCGCCAGATTCTTTGCCGTTGTCGCGTTGGGCACCGCAGCGGTGTTCACGCCGGTGCTGACGCCGTATCTGTCCGAGCCGCCCATACCCATGCCCTCGCAATTGGCGCTTGGGCTGCCGTTTCTGGCCGCAGCCTGCGCATACGGTTGGACATGGCTGCTCCACCCTCGCCGTGCCGACCTGAAGGCGTACGGGCCGCTGCGCGGTGCCTTGGTCGCCTTGCTGACGTATCTGACATTTACCGTGGTTCTGTGGATCTCGGGCTATCGCGGGGCATTGTTCCTGATCATGAGTTTCGTGTGGACGCCCTTTCCCTATCTTGCAATGGCTGCCGGTGCCATCGCCGGTGAAGCCAATCTGCACAACACGCGGGCCCGCTCCGATGCGCTGGGCGCGACCCTACGCCTTGCCGGGTCGACAGGTCTCGCCATTCTCGAGGCAACGCATGCTCGGCTGCGCAGCGCGTATACGCGACTGGAGCAGCAAGCTGCAGAACCGCGCGCCGATGCCGCCATCACCACCATCGTAAGCACCTGCCTGCTGACCGCCGGCGGTGCACTAGGACTAGCGTGGCTCCACCCCCAATCCGCGCTTTCCGACACTGGGTTGGACATGTCGTTGCGGTGGCTGCCCGGCACCGTCGCGTTGGCGCTGTCCATCCTCGGCTGGACGCTCGGGCGCGTGCTACTGGCAACGACACCGGCCACCTGCCGATTGCGCATCGCGCTGACCGCCGCAGCGGCGGCTGGCTTTGCGGCCGTGCAGTTCTGGTTCAACGTGGCACGTTAGCGGCACACCTGCCCGGCGGGTCGATGCCGTGTCCTGTGGCGTCGCGTCCACCCCGGCGCAACCGCGAAGTCCTGTGGTACGGTGGCAAGATCAGGTCTACGGGGCCCACCCGCCCTTTGCCGTCTGGAGCACATTGATGTGCGCTTGAGGAGAACAACGCCCCGTGAGTGATGCGAAACAGAACGCGCGACGCACGCTTCGGACAGACAAGGTTGCCGCCAGCCGGGCACTGCGCCTGAGCGTGCCCCCGGAGGCGCGCCCTGCGCCGGTGAGCCGGCAAGACTGGCTGCGGCAACGCAAAGAGCAATTGCAAGCCGCCCGCGCCGCCGCCAAGCAACGGCGCGATCGCCTCAAGGCTGAAATCCTGTCGGCCGCGCAGGACGTTGCCCGAGAGGAACGCGTGGCCGCCAAGCTGGAAGCCGACCGTCAGAAAGCCGAAGCCAAGGCCGCGGAGATCCACGCCAAGGAAGACGCGCGGGCTGCCGCCAAATTCGAGCGCGGCAAAACGGCCCGCACGCCCTCCAAACGAAAAACGCTGCAGAAAGGCAAACGCAAACTCGTCTCGTACGCAGATCTGCTACGCATGCGCGGCTGACCTTCGCGTCGTCGGAACCCCGTCAACAGCCCGCCATCACAGCCAGCATCGCGCGCCCAGCCAGGCTGTAGTTTTTTCCATTCCTGCCGATAACCGTACTGTCGCTTTCCGGCAGAAGGGCTGTGCGCTCGCTGCCTGGGCGAATAACGCTTCGAATCGGCCGCACTCAGCCCCAAAAGACAGACGCACGGCATCTGCCGACCTGCCGCCCCAACATGCCCCTTCGCCCCTTCGCCCAAAGGCTCACAACGCTGGCCGGTCATCACCCCTTTATCGTCGGTGCGCTGGGCACGCTGCTGACGCTGGTGGTGCTGTCCATCAGCGCGCTCACCCTGTGGGCCGATCGCGAAACGGCCATCGAACACGCCCACGGCATGTCGAAAAACGTGGCCGCAGTTCTGTCGAGCCACATCTCCCGCACGGTGGAGTCGGCCGACCAGTCCCTGCTCACGCTGGTTGCCGCGCTGGACAAGCCCAGCATCCGCGCTCTGCCCCCTGACGTGCGACATGACCTGTTGTTCAACCGAACCGCCACCCAATACCTGACCGGCATGGGCGTGACCGACGATAAAGGCTTGCTCATCGACGGCTGTTGCTCCGCCACCCACCACTGGGATTTCAGCGACCGCGACTATTTCATTGCCCAGCGCGACTCCGCAAACGTTGGCTTGTACGTATCTAACGTCTATCGCGCACGATCACGCGGCGGCATCGAAGCTATCGCGCTCAGCCGCAGGATCAACCGACCAGACGGCACTTTCGGTGGCACCGCGCTGGTCGCGATCGACTTGGAGTATTTCCAGCAACTGCTGTCGAAGCTGGATGTGGGCCCGCACGGCGTGACGGCCATTGTCCGTACCGACGGCTCACTCGTCGCCCGAAACCCACCGTCGAATAAAGCGCGCTCGTTGAACTACAGCAAATCGCTGACGTTTCCGCGCATGGTGAATCAGGAGTCCGGCGTCTATGTCGCGCCCTCGGCCAGCGACGGCCTGCTGCGGCAGTACACGTTCCAGCGCGTGCCGGGCACGCCGTTCATTGCCGTGGTGGCGCCTGCTATGTCCGATGCGCTGGCCTCGTGGACGCGGCTGGCGTGGGTGGTCGGGCTATCGTCATTGCTGGTGAGCCTGGCCTTCTGCGGCGGCGTGTGGCTCCTTGCGTTTGCCCTGCGTGGGCGCGTCAAGGCGGAGCACCATCTGCGAGAGCTGACCCAGATCGACGCGCTCACCGGGCTGAAGAACCGCCGCGCCCTCGACACCGCGCTCGACAACGAGTGGGACCGCCTGCAACGCAATGGCAGTTGTCTCTCCGTGCTGTTTGTGGATGCCGACAACTTCAAGCGGTACAACGACGCGCACGGCCATGCACAGGGCGACACCGCGCTCCAGCATCTCGCCAACTGCATCAGTAAGCATGTGCGCCGGCGTGGTGACTTGGCAGCGCGATACGGCGGAGAAGAGTTTGTGCTCGTGCTGCCCGACACCGACGAAGCGGGCGCCATGCAGATCGCCGAAGGCATCCGCGCAGAAGTCGAAGGCTCGCACCCCACCAATGGCCATCAACCCCTGGCGCCGTTCACGGTGAGCGTGGGTTGCGCCACGGCAAGGCGGTCGAGCGTCCCATCACTCGAGGCCTTGACCAAAGCCGCGGATATCGCCCTGTACGAGGCCAAGCGCACCGGTAGAAATCGCGTAGCGTGCGCCCCGGTGGAAGCGCAGCCCTGACCTCCGCTACTAGCGCTACGCCAGCAACGTCAACGCATCATCCAGCGCCAGAACCGTCGTGCGAGATTCAAACGCCGTGGCAAACAGATGCGCGTGCACGACCTCGTCGGGGTCGTAGCAGCAATCCTTGACGGTGAAGATGCGGTAGTCCGCATCGCTCGCGTGCGCAACGGAAGACAGCATCACGCCCGTCGACGCAATGCCCACCATGATGAGCGTGTCGACACCCTGGGCGGACAACCGCACGCCAAGATCCGTCCCGAAGAACACACTGGCGCGATGCGCGAGGATGAGCGGTTCATCCGCCCGCTGGCCGAGTTCCGGCGAAATGCGGTCGTTCACGAACAAGCCCAGTTGCTTCACGCCCTGCCCGTTCTTGTTCAACGGGCTGACCTCCGGATAGCCGGGGCTGAAATGGAACTGCGCGAAATACACGTGCACGCCCTTGGCCCGCGCCGCGTCACACAACTGGCGCGTATTGGCCAACAACGTAGGGGCGACCGACGGAAACAACCCCGTGATGTCGGTCTGGTAATGCATGACCAGCAGCGCGGTTTTGGACGGGATGATGCTGGGGATGTGCATGGCGGTGTGCGTGAATGGCTGGCGACGTCACAAGGCTAGGCGAAAAACAATGCGATTGAATTCCGCCTACAGCCAGCCCGCTCCAGGAAACAAACGGCCTTTGTCAGGGCCCGGCCAACCGCATTCAGGCTGCGGCCTGAAGCACCGCGTCTTGCTGATCGCCACCCAGAATCTCGACCAGATCCGCCAGCATCCGCCCCAGTTCCCCCGTCATCAAGGCGAAATCGGACTCGAAGCGTTCCTCGTCGTTTTGCGCGGTGGGGTCTTCAGCTTCCTTGATCACGTCGAGCGGCGTGATGCGCTTGATCGTGAGCGACGGCGTCAGCACGAAGGAGACGCGGTCATCCCACGTCATCGCCAGGCGCATGCACTGTTTGCCGGCTTCGATATGCCGGCGCATGTCTTCTGCTTCCAGCGCGTGGCCGACGTATCGCACCGTGGCCCCGCCTTCTCCGGTTGAGCGCAGCTCGGCGTCCTGGTCGACGGTGAACCCGCCGGGCGCCTCACCGGAAAGCAGCCACTCCGTCATCGCGGCCACCGGCGAATGCGCCACGCGCACGCTGGTGAGCGGCAACTGGTCGACCGATTTCACGAGCAGGCCACGCACGTCGTCCGCCAGCGTCTGCGAAGCGGCGTCGATGACGAGCCAGCCGTTGACGGGGTCGATCCACACCCGGGTGTCACGACGAATGCTGAAGGCGCGCGGCAGCAACTCGTCAGTCACCTGCTCCTTGAGTTCGCGCAGCTGTTTGCGCCCGGGCTTAAAGCCCTGCTGCTCCTCCAGCTCCTGCGCGCGGGCCTTGGTCACCTGATTGATGACCGATGCCGGCAAGAGCTTCTTTTCAGCGCGGAAAGTGAGCAGCATCTGCCGATTGGTGGAATACACCAGCGCGCCATCGTCACGCGGCGATGCCCATCCGGCGGTCTGCTTTTCGACGCTGTTGCCCGGTTGAAACGCGTGGGGCGCCAGCCATTTTTCAAGCTGATCAGGGGTAACGGCCCACGGCGCCGGAAGACGATGAACCTGAAGATTCTTGAACCACATGGGAGTACGGGCAAAGAGCGCGATTCTAAAGGATCGCGGCGCCCTCCTCCCAATGGCGGAGATGTCGCTCGGCGTTCGGGGCTTTTTTTCTGAAGCGCCGAGCGTTCTGTCGTGCTGTCCTCAACCGGACTGCGGCCGCGGGGCGTTCACTGCATCAGATGCGCATCCACATCCAACGCAGCTTCCGCAGCACTACCCGTCAAGCCGCGGTAGTAGAGATGCACGCCAACGGCCAGCGAGTCATGGCGAATCTCATGCAGCGCACGCCAGGCCTCAGTGGGATCTTGGAACACGAGGTAACGGGCCTCGCTTTCCACCAGCGTGGCCACGCCGTGAAGTCCATGGCGATGCAGCGCTTCAACCAGACTATCCAGACTGCGGTGCGTGCGGGCGTCGGTGTGCGGATACAGCATGTGCAGCACGGCGATGCGCTGGGATGACTGCGCGGTAAACGCGGCAACGATGTCCCCATGCTGGAGGGCAGAGACGGTGTTATTGGTCTTGGAATCGACGGAGGGGAGCGCAGTATCAGGCGTTGTATTCATGGCATACCTTCTTGGGGTCGTCAGCAAAGTGACGGTCACTTCAAGGTACGAGGCGCCACGCGATATTGCAATGCACAAAAACGGAACGCATTGTTCCGTTCCTTGAGTGGAACTTGTGATCGACAAGGCTGCATGCAGCAGCAATCCGGGCCGACTACCATGCGAACAGTGGCTTTGCGGGCCGAGCAGCGGCCGGCACGACCGCAACTTGAACCATGACAGGGACAGACGATGCCTGAGCACGACACAAAACTTCACGGCAGCTGGCGATTAGTATCTTTTGAGACCGAGCTTCAGAACACAAAGGAACGTACGCAACCGTGGGGCGCGGATCCCAAGGGAGCGCTCATGTTTGGCGCGGATGGGCGAATGGTGGTGCTCGTCACCGCAAACGCGCGGGAGCCCGGGAATACCGACGAGAAACTGGCCGCCCTTTTCCGCACGGTGATGGCCTATACGGGGCGGTATCGGATCGATGGCGATCGGTTCATCACCACGATCGACGCATCCTGGAATGAAGCCTGGAACGGCACCGAGCAGGAGCGTTTCTACACGCTGGATGGGGACGCGCTCGAAATCCGTACGGCGTGGATGCCGAATCCGCTGGTTGCTGGGAACCCGATAGGGAGAGGCGTCCTGAGCTTCAGGCGTGAATAGCGTTCCCGGCAAACTCCATTTCGCGAGCACGTCATTCCGCCCCACCATCATGCACAGCCCCACACTGACGTTCACCAACCAGGAAGCCTGGGAAGCCTGGCTCGACGCCCACGGAGAGGACGTGCCGGGTGTTTGGCTGCGCATCGCCAAGCGATCGGCCGAACAACCCACGCTTTCTTACGCACAGGCGCTGGAGAGCGCCCTTTGCTACGGGTGGATTGATGGGCAAAAGCAGGCAGAGAACGCGCACTACTGGCTGCAGCGATTTACGCCGCGAACCGCCAAGAGCATCTGGTCCAAGATCAACAAGGCAAAAGCCGAGGCGTTGATCTCCGCCGGCAGGATGCGCCCCATGGGGCTTCGCGCGATCGACCAAGCCAAGTGCGACGGGCGCTGGAAGGCGGCCTACTCTTCTGCGAGCACGTCGACCGTACCCGATGATCTGCAGCAGGCTCTCGACGCCAACCCGAAGGCCAAGCAGTTCTTCGCGACCCTGAATAGCCAAAACCGGTACGCCATTCTGTTCAGAATCCAGAACGTCAAGAAAGCCGAAACACGCGCGAGGAAGATCGCTCAGTTCATTGACATGCTGAACAAGGGTGAAAAGCTTCACCCCTAGCATTCGACGAGCAATAAGCCAAGCCGCCTGTTGGCCGTCAATGTTCGGTCTTCACGCTGGCTTGATGGAACTACCCTCGGATCAGCGAGTGCGAACGAAGCGGCCGTTGTACGCCGCGTGATCCCGCAGGTCTGAGATCCCCTTGCCAAGCCTGCACGCGCGCATCGAGGGTATGGTCGCCCTGCACCGTATTTGCGTAGAGGCTGTCTCGAATGACTTGTCCCACTGCCAAGCGGCAAAAGGTCTCAACGTTACGCGTGGCGGCAGATAAGACATCCGAAGCGCTCGCCAACACCCGGAAGGACCGCCTTCCCTCCCCCACGAAACTGGTGAATTGCGCACAGTTCGGATGCCCATCGTTGCAAAAACCAACGGTGATGGAATACGCCATGCCTTTCTTCTCGCCCGGAAGCGTGCAGAGAAAGCTCCTCTTGTCGGACGCAGGGGTCATCTTGTCTTCGGGCTCGTCACGCATACAACACTCCTCTCCAACGCAGTCTCTAACAGGGCTGTGGGCCAGCGAAACATCGCGCCCGTTATAGCGACACGACCGATTCGCCCACCACCAGTCCATTGATGACGTCTTCGCCAAACTTCAGCGCTCCCCGCCTCGCCGTGCCGACGTTCTCCCACGCGGCAAGCGTCACGCGGAACACGCGCGAATGCTCTGTTCCAGGTGGATGACCTTCGCGGCAGATCACGACGGACGCGTTGAATGTGCGGTCGGGGCGCTTGCGCGGCCATGACTGGACCGTCTCCGTCCTGTACACCAACGGATACAGGTCGAACCCCTTGTACGTGGCTGACGGGTTTGCATTCATGAATGACTCCAACTCGTATGGGCACAATCGAAGCTCAACGCGTCGATGGTGCGCAGGTGGTTACGAATCCACGCCCAGATCATCGACGGTAATCATGAGCATCTGATCTCCCAGGTCTGTTTGAGCATGCATGCCCAGGCGCGCGCGTAGAGCGCGGTCAAGCATGCACTGGAACTGACACAGGTCTTGCCGATCCGCGTGCAGCAACTGATTCATGACATCGTGCGTGAATGCAATCGTGAGCGTTCTCACACGCCAGATGCGGCTGTCGAGTTCGGGGACCTGCCAGTTGGCCGCTAGCGTATGCGGACCGGCACTCCAGGTCCGCACATCCTGCCCGGTAATTTCATCGAGCACCGGCTTGGTGAACGCGACAAGGTCGAGCATCACGGATCTCCATGACCTACATCGCGAGTCGAAGCATCAACGGACAAGCGTTCGTGTGCGGAACGGGCGAAGATGACAGCGTGCAGAGCTTGATCCAGCGGAGGAGGCGCCACCGAGCGCTGCGATCTCAAGTGCGGATAAACGTGCTTCGTGCCAACGAATGCAAGATTTGGCGCGCCATTGTTGGTGCCCCACTGTACTCCTATAACTGCGCGGCGGCGTCACTATCTTTCGGGGCCCACAAACAGGGTGTTCGCGCTATGTCGGGCCCGGGCCCATATGCTGGGGGACGAAAAAAAAACCCCGCGTGGCGGGGTTTTTTTACTGCGGGCGAGCTGGATCAGATCGCTGCAATCTTGGTCGCGACCGGGCCCTTTTGGCCTACGCCGGACACAAAGCTGACCTTCTGGCCTTCTTGCAGCGACTTGAAGCCATTGCCCTGAACTTCAGAGAAATGAGCGAACAGATCGTTGCCGCCTGCATCCGGGGTGATGAAGCCGAAGCCCTTGGAGTCGTTGAACCACTTGACGATACCGGTTTCCATGTTGGATTCCTTAAATGTTCTGGATGAGCCCATGCTCTCCAGGCATGACAATCAAGGAAGGAACAAAGAGGAAAAGGTGTCGCTTGGTGTGACAGCCCAAAACATCGGAGTAACTGCTTGAAAAGCCTGCGGCGCATTTTTTACCGCCATCACAAGGTTTTGTCAACGAAAAAAAGCAATCCACCTCGAAATAACGCACAAATGTGGTTGCACCCGCGCTTTGCTTGCCCGCCTCATGTTGCGCCTGCCTCGCCGCAGGGGTGGCGAGAAGCTGTTACCATGCACAACCTTCTGCCCGCTTCTCGCATGGATCGGGCCGGGTGCCGAGCCAGACAAGACAACACAACGCCGGCCACCCGTCGGGCGTACACCCGAATCGTCCTGGGCCACGCAGCCCATCACCACCAGACCGGCGGGTTATCCGCTCCGTATCCGACGCGCATGTACTAGGCGCGCCTGCGTACGCAAGTACGGTCACCTCGCCGCCAATGGCTTGCTCCTCACATCTATGTGGATGGCACAACAGCATTGGCCTTACCCATCGTGGCGTACGTCTGAGCACGCAGTGGTTTGCCCAGTCGCACCACGCCTGCCACTGGCCGTCGCCCGAAACCAAGCAGTCGATTGAACCAAGTCCCATCCCCCTACACGGTGTCCGTGTACCCGATCGAGCAAGAACCAGGCGTCTGGTTTGCCACCTACCTCATCAGTGAATACAGCGATGGCGTGGAACGTATCCTCGCCAACGTCTCGATGCGCCACAACGTCCACGGTACGGAAGCGCTTGCAAGACACGCGGCCCGGCGTGCAGGAAGCGCCGCCATCGCACGTCTGGCCACCCGTCACAAGAACTGAACCACGCCGGCCGCCCATGGCGGCTTTTCCGCTTGCTGCAGCAGCAGGCCCACCCAACGTTAGAAGGAAATCGCCATGTCTGTGAGCGATGAATGGGAAGAGTTGCATCTCACGCCCGACGGCTGGAAAGATGGCAGCTACCGGCACGAGCCGGGCGAGGCCGTCATCGTCGTGCCGCCGGCCGACGATGTACTCACGGTGCGCAGGCATGTGGCGGCCGAGTATGGCGGCCCGTCACGCGTGACAGAAGACAGAACACCGCGCACCGATGACATGAGCCAGATCGAGCAATTGCTGTTGAAATATGGCGCGCCCGTCTTTGGCGTCTGAGGCCGAAGATGCAACGGACACATGTTCGTGCGTTACATTGGGGCCACGTTATTTAAGAGAGGAATTCGCATGACACTCTGCGGCCCTTGCCTTGCTATTGAAGTCGGTCGACTTGGCGCGTCAGGCCATGCTTTTCTGAGAATCACCGACACACAGCGCATCAAAGCCTCCAAGACTGCGGCCGTCACGGTGAGCACGTTCACCTGCAGGACTTGCGGCGCGCACTGGACCTATCGCGAAGGGAAAAACGTGCCCAACGCAGGGTGGACGCTGGAACAGTAAGCGTCTGGCTCGCGTCATTCGCCTCTGCTGTTTTTCGAGGCCGTCCGGCACGCTGCCGAACATCCCCCGTGCATGAGCGGGCAAACAAAAAAAGGGCGGCCAGTCAGTCGCCCTTTTCCTTGCCATGTGTACCCCAGCTAGCGGGACTTCTTCGCGATGTCCTTCGCGGCTTCCTTGGCGTCACCCGCATCCTTGCGCGCTTGGCCGCCGGCCTGCTGAAGGTCGCCCTTCAGCTCGCGTGCAGGATTGTTCGTCACTTTGCCCAGGGCCTCGTTGGCCTTGCCCTTCATTTTCTCGACAGTACCCTTCACTTGGTCCTTGTTCATGGTCTGCTCCTTTGAAAATGCGCGCTTGCGCACAAGGAATGGGTAGCAGCCAACGTGCCTGGGGCGCTGCGTTGCCGGGGCCGTCTTCTGTTATGGCCTTCGCTACGCAGGCCCGAGCGCAGAAACCGCCGCCCGCAGCGCCAGCAGGTAGCTCTGAACGCCAAACCCGCAGATCTGCCCGCTGACGATGTCGGCAAACACCGAGTGATGCCGAAACGGTTCACGCGCGTGGATGTTGGACATATGCAGCTCGACGACGGGGCACGTGAGGATCGCGAGTGCATCGCGGATACCGTAGCTGTAGTGCGTCCAGGCGCCTGCGTTGATCAGCACGGCGTCTTGGCCCTCTTCGAAGGCGCGATGAATGCGTTCGCACATCGCCGCTTCGCTGTTCGTCTGGAACGATTCCACTTGCACGCCCAACTCGTCGCCGAGGGCCTGCAACTTTGCGTCGATCTCGGCCAGCGTGATGGTCCCGTACTGCGTGGGATCACGTTTACCGAACATGTTGTGATTGATGCCGTGGAGCATCAGGATGCGCTTCATTCAAACCTCTGCGATGGATTCAGATCAGTTCAGATCAGTTCAGATCAGTCGAGGGGAACGGTGAGTCGATCGATCACGGGGCGGGTATCCGGACGCACGCCGCGCCACCAGACGAACGCTTCCGCAGCCTGTTCGACCAGCATGCCGACGCCGTCGGCGATGTTGCGCACACCCGCGTTGCGCGCGAGCCGCAGGAACGGTGTCAGCCGTTTGCCATACGCCAGTTCGTAGGCCAGCCCATCGGGGCTGAAGATGCTCGGTGGAACGGGCGGCAGATCGCCTGTGAGGCTGGCGGAGGTGGCATTGACCACCAGAACGAAGCGCCCCATCGTCTCCAGGTCGGCATACCCGCAAGCGACGATCGGGCCGCGACCAGCAACATGGTCTGCCGATGCCCGCGCCTTTGCCACGTCTCGGTTCGCGATGACCAACTGCGCCGGCCCCGCCGCCAGGAACGGCAGCAGCGCGCCACGCGCTGCACCACCGGCACCCAGCAGCAGCACGCGCTTGCCTGCCATCGGCCGCTGCAGGTTGATCTCGATGTCACGCACCAGCCCAATGCCGTCGAAGTTGTCGGCCAGGATGCGGCCACCCTCGAACTTCAATGCGTTCGCGGCACCCGCCAACGTGGCGCGCTCGCTGCGCTCGTCGGCCATCGCAAACGCCTTGAGCTTGAACGGCGCCGTGACGTTTATGCCCTTGCCGCCGCCGGCGGCGAACGTACGCACCACATCGGCGAACGCCGTGTCCGGCTCAAGCGGCCCTTCGATGGCCGTGTACTGCATGTCCTGTTGCGCCGCCTGCGCAAAGAGACCGTGAATGAGCGGAGATTTGGTGTGTGAGATCGGGTTGCCGATCACTGCATAGTGGTCAGTCATCATGAGGCTCGCTTCGAGTAAAGAACGCCATCGGCCTGCATCGCCTGGATTTCGTCAGGGTCGAAACCCAGGGTGCGCGCGACTTCAACGTTGTGCTCGCCCAGGTCGGGCGCAACGTCGCGGATGGTCGTATCGCAATCGGAAAACTTGAATGGCAGGTTGGGCAGGCGCAACGTTCCGTAGCGCGGATGCTGTTGCTCGACCACCATGCCGCGGGCCTGAATTTGCGGATCGGCCAGCACCTCGTCGATGCGCTGCACCTTGGCGCACGGAACATCGATGCCATCCAGCAGTTCCAGCACCAATGCCACGGGGCGTGCGGCGACCCAGGGTTCGACCACAGAGAGAATCTCCGCCCGGTGCGCGTTGCGGCCAACGCTGTCATGGAACCGCTTATCCGCGCCGAAGCCTGCCGGACCGCCATGCGCTTCGACCAGCGCGGCGAAGCGCTTCCATGCATCGTCGACCTGCGCGGCAATCACCAAATCGGCGTCCGCCGCGCGGAACACGCCATAGAGGGTCGAGGTGGGCATGTCATGCCCGGTCTGCTCGGGCAGCACGCCTTGCAGGGTGTAGCACTGCACCGCGTATTCGTGCATCGACACCAGCGTGTCGTACAACGCCATGTCGATGTGCTGGCCGCGTTGGCTCTTCACACGCCCCAGCAGCGCGGCGTTGATGGCGGCCACGGCGTGGATGCCCGTGTACATATCACCGAGCGAGATGCGCAACAGCGGTGGTCGCTCGCCGGGCGTGCCGACCATTTGCATGATGCCGCTCTTGGCTTCGGCAATCAGCCCGAAACCGGCGCGATGTGCATCCGGCCCGGTATGTCCGTAGGCCGAGATGGAGCAATACACCAGGCCCGGATTGCGCGCCGACAGCTCGGCATAGCCCAACCCCAGCTTGTCCAGCGCGCCGGGCCGGTAGTTCTCGATGAACACGTCGGCGGAATCGCACAGCCGCTGCATGAACGCCTTGCCGCGCGGGTCTTTCATATTGACGCTCACGCCACGCTTGCCCATGTTGAGCTGCAGGAAGTAGCCGCTTTGCTCGTCGTCGAGCACGGTGGCGTGCTGACGGCCGGCATCGCCGGTGCCGGGGCGTTCGACCTTGATCACTTCAGCGCCGAGCGCCGCCAGGCATCGGCCGACGTAGGGGCCGGCGAGGAAGTGGCTGTAGTCGACAACGCGAATACCTTCGAGTGGGCGCGCCTGCATCAGAACGCTCCCGGCCGGCGCGGCACCATCAGGCGGTGCTCGCCGCGTTGTGCGACTTGGCCATCTTGATTGATCAGCTCCGAGGGCAGCACGACGATGCCCCAACCCGGCCGGCTTTTGCTTGCACGCATCTCCCCGACCCGGAACTTCACGTGCAAGACGTCGTTGACCTTGATCGGCAGCAGGAAATCCCACGTCCAGCCGAGCGACATGCCGGGCAGGAAGCGATAGTCGCTCTGCGTCTTCAAGCCATCCGCAATCGACAGGCCGAACAAGCCATGCGCGACGATGCAGCCGAAGTGGCTGGCATTGGCGTAGGCCTCGTCGACATGCACCGGCGTGTGGTCGCCGGTGAGGTCGGCATAAGCGAGGATGCGTTCCTTCGTAACCGTGTAGCTCGGGCTCACGCACGTATCGCCCTCGCGGGCGTCGTCCCAGTATTTCTCAACGATGGTCATGTTCATGCCTGCGCACGTGGGTTGATCGCCAGCGCCTGCGCCACGCACGACGCAGGCTTGGCCTGAATGAGTTCGACCGCCAGACCGTCCGGCAAGCGCAGCCAGTTGCGGCCCTGCGGCATTTCGGTCACGCCAAAGCTCTGGGCCAAAGCCAGCGCAGCTTCGAGGTCTTCGCACATCACGCCCAGGTGAGCGAGTCGGCCTTCGGGGCCTTCGAACTCGGGGGCATGGATGAACTGCAAGCCACCGAGCGTCCAGTACTGCCGGGGCGCTTCATGCGTGCCGTCGATCTCGCGCAGGGTCATGCCCAGCACCTCTTCGAAGAAACGGATGTGCCAGTGGATGTCTTTCACCCAGATGGCGACGTGTTCCACATAGGCCTTGGGGGTGCTCATGCGGTGGTCTCCTTATGTTGTCGTTGTTGGTCGGCCAGTTGGTCTGCCATGGCGCGCTCGATCCCCTTGATGCAGGCGACCAGCGTGGCATTGACGGGGGTCGGCACACCGTACCGCTGCCCGCAACGCACAACCGAACCGTTGATGAAATCGATCTCGGTGATCGTCCCTTTCTCCAGGCTTTGCAGCATCGAGGTCTTGAATGCGGCTGGCAGGCCTTCGGCGGCCAGGGTCCATGCCTGTTCGGGGTCTGTCATCGACAGCTTCACGCCCGCGGCCTGTGCCGCCGCAATGGCCTCGGCCACGGCTGCAAGCGAGGTCGCCTTGAGCAGTGGCTCGTCGTAGAGTTGGCCGTAGGTCAGGCGCGTGATGCCAGTGAGCGCGCCGGTGGCCACGTTGACGAGCAGCTTGTCCCACATCGTGCCGACGATGTTGTCGGTAACGGTGGTCGCCAGCCCGGCGGCATTGAAAGCTTCCGCCACGGCCTGCACGCGCGGCGTAAGACGGCCATCCAGTTCGCCGATGTAGGTGGCCTTGCCGACCACACCCGATTGAATATGCGCGAGGCCCCGCATCACCCCGCCAACATAGGTCTTGCCTGCCAGCACGCGTTCACGGCCCACGATGTCGGCGAGAATCTCTTCGTGCCCGAGGCCGTTTTGCAGCGACAGCACCAGCGTATCGGGGCCGACCAGCTCCACCGCACCGCGCATGGCGGCATCGGTCTCGAATGATTTGACCAGCACGATCACCAGTTCTGCGACCCCAACCTCTGCCGCGTGCGTCGCCGCACGCACCTGGATGTGTCGCGTGCCCTGGGCATCGTCCACCCGCAGGCCGTCGTTTCGCATGGCGTTGACGCGGTCCGGTGAACGGACCATCAGCCAGGTCTCATGGCCGGCTTCGGTGAGGGTCGCCCCTATGGCGCAGCCCAGTGCGCCGGCACCCAGAATCGCAATCTTCAATGGCGTCTCCTTCACGTGTGGTTGCACGATAGGAGGCGGCCCTTATACTGGCAATACAATGATCACAATACCGTTATTGCCATGGACAATAATGCAGCGGCGCTTGCCGCCCTGCCCGACCTGAAGCTGCTTCAACTGTTCGACCTGCTATACGACGTTCGCAACGTCAGCCGTGTTGCCGAGCAGCTTGGCCAGAGCCAGCCGACGGTCAGCATCTGGCTCGGGCAACTACGGGACTACATACGGGACCCCCTGTTCATCCGTACGCCCGGCGGCATGGCGCCCACGCCGCAGGCGGATGCGCTGATCGGGCCGTGCCGGGAGATCCTCGAATCGCTGAGGCGCTTTGCGGCCTGGGAGATTGCGTTCGACCCCGCGACAGCGCAGCGGCGGTTTCGCATCTGCATGACCGATGCGAGCCACATTACACTGCTGCCACGTCTTCTGGCGCATGTTCGTGCGCAGGCGCCCGGTGTCCGCCTGGAGGCCGCCAGAATTGACGGCAATACGGAGCGCACGCTGGAATCAGGCGAAGCCGACCTCGCCATCGGCTACGTGCCCTGGCTGAGCGGCAGCATCTATCAGCAGCAGTTGTACGAGCAGGATTGGGTCTGCCTGGCCAACCGGCACCACCCGAGAATCCGCACGCGGTTTGGCGTGAAGCAATACAGCGCGGAAGGGCACGTCGCCGTCACGGCGGGCACCGGGGCGCAACTTCTCCAACAGGCACTGACGCGCGAGCGCATCGAGCGTCAGATCGTGCTGGAACTGCCGGGCTTCCTGGGGCTCGGCGCGATTATCCAAACGACCGACCTGATTACCACGCTGCCCCGCCACATCGGCGAAACGCTCGCCAAGGCCAATGACCTGGCCGTACGCGCGTGCCCGTTCCCCGTGGAAGGCTTTGCCGTGCGGCAACACTGGCATGCGCGGTATCACCATGAGGCGGGCAACCGCTGGCTGCGCGGCGTGGTCAGTCAATTGTTTGGCGGGGCGAGGTAGTGGGAGGCTTTGGTCGGTATGCCGGCGGGTGCTTCCGCGCGAGCGCCCATGCAGTACGTGCGCGAACGCCCTCGCCATACTCGGGCGTTCGACAAGGCCGCATACATCGTCAAGAATGCGGCGTCCATCCGAACGCCCCTATGCTTTCCGTATGTCCCGCGCCGAACGCCTCCTCCAGCTCCTGCAAGTGTTACGTCGTCATCGGCGTCCGGTGAGCGGCCAGCGCCTCGCTGACGAACTCGGCGTCGGCATCCGCACGCTATACCGGGACATCGCCAGTCTGCAGGCGCAGGGCGCGATGATCGAGGGGGCACCCGGCATTGGATACGTAATGAAGCCGGGTTTCATGCTGCCCCCTATCATGTTTGGCTCGGAAGAACTCGATGCGCTGGTCCTGGGCATGCGCTGGGTGGCCGATCGTTGTGACCCGGCGTTATCGTCCGGTGCGCTGAGCACGCTGGCGAAGATTGCCGCCGTCCTGCCCGCAGAGTTGCGTCGCGAACTGGAAGAATCGTCGCTGCTGATCGGCGCGCCGCTGAAAAGACCGACCCACACCATCTCCCCAGACCTTCTGCGCGCCGCCGTCCGCGTGGAACGAAAGCTCGACATCACTTATGTCGATGGCAGCGGTACGCACTCACGGCGTACTGTGTGGCCCTTTGCCCTGGTGTACTTCGACCAAGCACGCGTTCTGATGTGTTGGTGCGAGCTTCGAGCGGATTTTCGGAATTTCCGGGCCGACCGGATCCTGCACGTCGAACAGATGGAGGCGCGCTACCCCAAGCGGCGCTCCACTCTGCTTCGCGAATGGCGCAAGCGCCATCAGCTTGCGAGCCGCACGATACTGCCAGAACCTGACAGCATGGATCATTAGACTGAAGCTCTTTTCTTGGAGAGGAGCTCAGAATGAAGTTCGCGTCGATTCGTGTTGTTACCCCGGATCTCGAAAGGTTGATCCCGTTCTATCAAAAGCTTTCCGGCATCGACGCCGTACGCCTTGCTGATGGATTTGCCGAACTCCGGTTCGACGGCGCGACCCTTGCGATGTCATCCGAACACCTGATCAAGCTTTTCAATGCCGGAGCCGCCATTGCCGCGGCCAATCAATCGGCAATCCTGGAGTTCGAAGTGGAGAACGTTGACGCGGTGTTCGAACGGATGAGGGCATCCGCCGCGAACATCGTGATGCCGCCGACATTGATGCCTTGGGGCAATCGCTCGCTCCTGTTGCGTGACCCGGACGGAAATCTCGTCAACGTATTCTCTCGGCCCCGGCGTTGAGGCATTGAGACTGCGCGCCATCACGGTGCGCTTCTCGCTTCGCGCGTTCCCACGAGACGTGGCGCCTATGCGATGGACTGTTCAGCCGCCGCAAGCGTATGTCCGATCAGCGTGGAGATCGTCATGGGCCCCACTCCGCCGGGCACTGGGGTGAGGGCTGCACATCGTCCCATCAAGCCGTCGTGGTCGACGTCCCCGATGCCGCCAGGGTGATATCCGGCGTCTACGACGACGGCGCCATTGCTGATCCAATGGCTCTGTATGAATCTGGGTTTCCCGATGGCGGCGACAACGATTTCTGCGCTACGCACCGCTGCTTCGAGATCGGCGGTTTTGGAGTGGCAGAGCGTGACGGTCGCGTTTGCGTTGGACAGCATGAGCGCCATCGGCTTGCCGAGAATTGGACTGCGACCCACGACGACGGCGAGCTTGCCCTCGATGGGGAGGTTGTAGTGCGCAAGCAATCGCATGACACCAGCCGGCGTGGCCGACCCAAATGCCGGCTCGCCTAACGCCATTTTTCCAAAACCGTGACTGGTGACCCCGTCCACATCTTTGGCGACGTGGATATGGTCAAAGCACCGGCGTTCGTCAACATGCCTGGGGACCGGGTGTTGCAGCAGGATGCCATGAGCGCGCGAGTCTGCGTTCAGCGCGTCAATGACGGCGAGTACATCCGCCGTCGTCGCCGACTCAGGTAGCTCGATCGCCTTCGACGCCATGCCAACGCGTCTGCACGCGTTGCCCTTCATTCTTACGTACGTTGCCGAGGACAGATCCGAGCCAACCAAAATGGTCGCCAGAACAGGGGCGTAGCCGTGGCGCTTCTTGAATGCCTCAACTCGCGGCAACAAGGCAATTTCAAGGTGTGCCGCGAGTGCTTTTCCATCGAGGGTAATGGTCATGTGTTGCTCCGGATGCACCGATCGTGCGCTCTCCCAGCCTAGCGCGAACCCATGGCAAATCGTGCCAGTTTGGTAGATGGCAGCGCGCTTGAAAATACAGGAAGAGTGACGGGCGATCGTTGGTGAAGTCGCTGAAAACGAATACCAATGTGCCCAGGCGAACGGCGGCAGAACCGCTACGCTTCCCGATGGTGCCCCATCCTTCGTCGCCAGTTGCGTAGCGGTTGAATTATAGGGCAGTCCCGCGGCCAACCCTGGGGGAACCGTGGGAGTCTGACCGGAAGCAATTCTTGTCGTGGTACGGCACCATGCAGCCGGAGCAGCTCTGGTCGCGCATTGCAGGCCTATGACGCCATTCCTTCGACGCGTCGGCCAGCAGCGGGCATGTCCGCGAGGCGCGCACCCTTATTCATTAACGCCCTAGACCTCAGACGACTCCGCAGCCTTTGCAAGCTCGGCCATTGCTTGCCTTGCCATCTCCAGGGCTTCATCGCCTATTTGAGCGGCCAGTGTCGTCTTGGCTAAATTCCATACCGGCAGCGCCTTCAAGACGAGCCGACGACCAAGCGTCGTTAGGGTGAGCCGCTTGCCAGCGCGACCGCGTCCACCAGTAGCGCAGACCAAATCCCGGCTCTCAAGATTCTGAACAGATCGGCTCAGGGTCGTGGGGTCCACGCCGGCTCTATCCGCAAGCTCAACCAGCGTCGTACCGCCCGCCTCTCCGATGCCGACCAAGAGGCTAAATTGCTCCGCCGTGAGCCCGAGCGGCCGGAAGCAGGCGTTGTAGTACCGCGTGAGCGACCGCGCCGTTGCGCGTGCCTGAAAGCCCGGGCACTCCGCTGCGACGTTCTTCAAAGATTCTGGATCAAAACCCTTCACATCGACCTCGTTTGACAACCGTGCCACCCGATAATACTGTATATGCAGTATTTAGGAGAGCACAATGCCAGCATATGTCCACATCAACCTGCGCGTCATCGACGCCGCCAAGCAGGCGGCACTTGCGCCACGCTTTCAAGCGGCGCTGCAAGAAGCCGGCGGACGCATCGTACATTTCGGCCCGGTTGCGCAGATGCTGGAGGGCGATGACGAACCGCTGCCGCTGGCCGGCGTGTTCGAGTTTCCGACGCTTGACCAAGCGCTGGCCTTCTACCATTCCGAGCGGTATGCGCCCATTAAAGCCGCACGTCAGGAGGCGCAGCAGGCGCGGATGTTTGTGGTGGAAACGCAGTCATGAGGGCTCGAGGGTATTCGGCCCAGAAAGCCCTTAGCACACCACACCCCGCCCATTACACGGCCGCACCTTCTGATTGCGCTACGCCTTGACCAGTTCGCGCCGGCTTCATGTGTAGCGATCGATGAGGACTTCGGCGCAGACGATATCGGAAGGCGCGGCGCCCGAAGGCATGGTACCAGTCGCCGGCCGATGAAGCGCTCAAGCCAATCCGCCAGCGTGCGGGAAATTCGCGTGCCTACATCACGGAAGACGGTCCTCTGCCATCAACGGCTGATGCGTTGAACCACGCGGCGTCCTGAAGCGCCTCCCGCCCCATGCAGCGCGCATGGCTCCCTCGACCGTGCGACGGGTATGATCGCCGGCAGTCGTGAGAATCCCTCAGCGACGACGACGCCAATGACAGCAAGGAGAATCGCATGATCAAGGTCACCGTGATGTACCCGTACACCGAAGGCGCGCGCTTCGACCACGCCTACTACCGCGACCGGCACATGCCACTGGTGAAGGCGCGGCTGGGCAGTGCCTGCGCGTACTACACCATCGATAAGGGCTTGGCCGGCGGAGCACCGGGTCAACCGCCCACCTTCGTGGCGATGTGCGCGTTCATCTGTGATTCGATCGAAGGCTACGAGACCGCCATCCAACCGCATCGCGCGGAGATCCTGGGCGACATCGCCAACTACACCGACATCGTGCCGGTGGTCCAGGTCAGCGAAGTCGTGGTTGAGCGGTCGGAGCGTTGAGCGTGTCGGATTGCTAGTCAAACGCTGTTGCGCGGATCGAGCGCGGAAGTCCTGAAAGCAGTGGTCTACCGCGCTGCTCGCACACCTACAATTTGGCCGACGCTGCGTTAGTGAGCAGTCATTCCTACGAGGTGACATCTCACTACGCCAGACTCAGAGATCATCGCGCGTGTGGAAGAGGCACTCAACTCCAGGCCCGAGGCTCGATGGAAAGACGCGGCCGTAGGGTACTTATGAAAAGAGGTCTCATTGATTCATCATCGAAAACTCCCTGATTACTCAACCTTGTTATCCGGACGGGTACCGCCGGATGACATTGGTTTCAAATCAAGCCAGCTTCAGATTTGGTACAACAATACGAATGAGAGTTGGGTGGGCGAAGGCGAACAACCTCATTTCCATACATCAAGCGACGAATGCTTCATTGTCCTAAAGGGCGCGATAGAAGTGGAAGTCGAAGGCGTGCGTACCCTTATCAAAGAAAGGGAATTCTGCTGCTTTCCTGTCGGCGTTTACCATGCGGTGACAAAAGTGTTCCCCCCAGTGGAGACCTTGATGTTGCGTGCCCCCTCTGTGGAAGACAAGGTGTATCAACGGGATTAGGTTAAGGCTAGCGAGGTTTCAATGACAAAAACAAGAGCAGTGTTTGTCGTCTGCTTGGTGGCCTCGATGCTGCTACTGTCTTACCGCTCTGCGGAATGCGACGCCCTGCCGGCATCACAACTGCGATAGCGGCTCGTACGCCCTTTCCGGTATATCAGCGAGTCTGGACGGATGCACCTGTCCGCTGAGCCCATAGAACTTCTGGAAACTCATAATTAAAGGCGACCACTTATCCGGATCGATCCGATTGGCGTGACTTTCCATCAGCAGATCAGGATGGACGTGAACGCGTTTGATCCGCACTTCAATCAAGCTGATGAAGCCGCGTAATTGGTCACTGTCATCACCGATGCCGTGAACTGCCGCAACCACAGCTTCGAGCTGTATCGGGCACTCGAGCGCGCGCGCAGCCCCGACGGTATCCGATGCCAATGTCGTTCATTCCCGCGCGGCCGAATTTGTCGGGTTCATAGACATACCCCATCGCCTGCTTGAAGTCGGAGACAGGATGCACGCCCGTGGTTCGCGCGATGTGGTCGACGGCGCCTACCTCGTTGACGGAAGGAAGATTGAGTACGCATTCGCCAGTGCGAAGCAGATTGCGCGTGGTCTGCGACGCCGACGCGATACCAAGCACCCCCCGCCAGCCCAGCCAGAAAGCCGACGAAATAGGGGCAAGGTTATGTCCGCCGTCTTCGTTGACCGTGCTAACCAGAACAACGGGCGTTCCGAGATACAAAATGGGGGGTTCGGCAACAACGTGAGGGCTATTCATGGCTTCCTTGCTCCGTGAGTGGATGGGTCCATGATGCCGACTGTGTTCTCTAGATACGCTCCGATTCTTGCTTTGTTATTGGTCTCGATGGTGATGGGCAAGCGGGAGCGCCGTTCGGGATGGGGCTGTTTTTTTGTGTGCGCGCGATACGTCCGGCGCTGGTCCACTTCATGTTCAACTGCGCCTCACTTCCACGATTCCAGAAGCGCTCTCCACAATACCTTCCCGCGTCCCGCTGCAGCACGACCTCGTACCTGGGGTCGGCGGTTGCGACGACAGGCCCCCGATGATCGTGCAGTCCTGCGCTGCTCCTCCTATGCAGGCCTCGTCGCAACTCTGCACAAACGCCAACAGGCTTTCCTCCAACTGACGCAACTCTTCAATCTTGGCGCGAACCTGTGTCACGTGGCCCTGCGCCATGTCGCGTGCCTCGACGCAGGCGCGATCGCCGTCCTCGAACATGCTCACTAGGTCGCGGACCTGCTCAATAGGGAATCCGAAATCCCGGCAGCGCTTTATGAAAAGCAGGCGCTTTTGGTCGACCTCGCTGTAGTAGCGCAGCCCGTTCGCGCTTCGAGGCGCCGGCGGCAGCAGGCCGATCTCTTCGTAGTATCGGATGGTGGGGACAGTGCACTGCGTACGACCGGCAAGTGTCCCAATTGTCAGTTTCCCACTCTCCATCAACACCTCCCAAAAGGCTCTTGATCCTCAAGTTACTTGAGGATTTACATTCCTGGCAAGGTCATTTTTGAGACCATTGACGAGGAGTTCCTCATGAAAAGGATTCTGAAGAATTTGGGAATTGTTGGTGGGGGCACTGCGGCAGCATGTGCCGTCTGCTGCGCGGCGCCTTCGCTGCTAACACCGTTGCTTGCGTGGCTTGGAATCACCGGAGCAGGCTTAGCCCACTCGCCTTTGTTTGCGCTGCTGATGTTGCTGCCGGCCATGGTGTGGATAGTCCAGTTCGTACGCCGACGGACGAGTTCGCGCACAGATACTTCCACCGAGTGTGGGTGTGAAAGCATGTGTTCGACGGCTGACGGGCAGAAATCGATCTGCCGGTGAGTGGCTGCGCGAAGTGAGACGTGGCGTTCACCCGGTTGAATCCGCAGCCAGAAGCGGTCCTTCGGTATAGTCCAGCAACGCGCGGCCATCACGAGCACGCACCCATCGCCAATGCTCTATTGGCAGCGGTGCGTCAGGCTGACAGCTAGCGGTAATCGCCCCGAGTCGATGGCGATAGCGCCAACCACCACAAAGCCGTTTGCAGACACCCACGACTGGGTTCCACCGAAAAGCGAGTACGCCGGCCCGCTGCTTAAGCTCAATCCTGCTTGGCCGCCACACGTGGGCAACGACGAGGCCAGTGGGTTGGCTGCGCTTCGCGTTCTCGATGCGCTTGTTCCGCACTCCCCCTTGCGGCGTCGCACTCACTTCGTCTTTCAAACAATCTCTTAGATCAGAATTTAAAAGCCTTCATAGGCGGACGCGGTCGATTTTCACTAGCCTAGTTTTTGTCGCGACGAGCACGACTCCCACATTTCCAGAAATTGGCCACGATGAAAATATTGCATGACGCGTGTAATAAATACGATGTTCGGTATTTCGCCTGTCGCTACGTCGTTTTTCGCCCGCTACGCTTATACCGACAACGTCTCCATTCCGGCAGTCACTCACCTCACTGATCCATCGTACCGACAGATCCAATCGTCGGGCTCCGCCGCGTTTGGCGGTACACGGCGGATCGTCTTCCCGCCGGCCGGGGGGACCGGTACCTGGGTCGGTTCCGCAAGTGCCACTGGTCCAAAACGACGCAACTAGGCCATCGCGGTTGACGGCTCCAATCGGCTATCCAATCCGAATAACGGCAACAGTAGCCGGTGATTTACACCGGCTTAGCAACTGATTGCCATGCGCAAATGATGTTTGCGCGTGATTCGCGACTTCCTGGTTTTTTGATTCTTTCCTCGCAAATTTTTGCGCCCCTCCCGGTGTCATTTGTCGTGATGAGCTAGACACTTATGACGCGTTACCGGACGAGTTGCGAGTTCAGCTCAATAAGGCAGCACCATCCCCTCAAGCTTTAAATCCTATGAGAAGAATTTTATGAGCAAACCAATCAAGAATATCGTCATCGTAGGCGGCGGCACGGCAGGCTGGATGTCCGCGTCGTACCTCGTGCGCGCCCTTCAACAGCACGCGAACATCACGCTCATCGAGTCCGCCGCGATTCCCCGCATCGGCGTGGGCGAAGCGACCATCCCGAGTTTGCAGAAGGTGTTCTTCGATTTCCTCGGGATACCGGAGCGGGAGTGGATGCCCCAGGTGAACGGCGCGTTCAAGGCCGCCATCAAGTTCGTGAACTGGAGGAAGTCTCCCGACCCCTCGCGCGACGATCACTTCTACCATATGTTCGGCACCGTGCCGAACTGCGATGGTGTGCCACTGACCCACTACTGGCTGCGCAAACGCGAACAGGGCTTTCAGCAGCCGATGGCGTATGCCTGCTACCCGCAGGCCGAGGCACTCGACGCCAACCTGGCACCGTGCCTGTCTGACGGGACCCGCCAGATGTCCCACGCGTGGCACTTCGACGCGCACCTGGTGGCCGACTTCTTGAAACGTTGGGCCGTCGAACGCGGGGTGCACCGCGTGATCGACGAGGTCGTGGAAGTCCACCTGAACGACCGCGGCTACATCTCCAGCCTGTCCACCAAGGAGGGGCGCACGCTGGAGGCGGACCTGTTCATCGACTGCTCCGGCATGCGGGGGCTCTTGATCAACCAGGCCCTGAAGGAGCCCTTCATTGACATGTCCGACTACTTGCTGTGCGACAGCGCGGTCGCCAGCGCCGTGCCCCACGACGATGCGCGCAAGGGGATCGAGCCGTACACCTCCGCGATCGCCATGAACTCGGGGTGGACGTGGAAGATTCCGATGCTCGGCCGGTTCGGTAGCGGCTACGTCTTTTCGAGCAAGTTCACCTCGCGCGACCAAGCCACCGCCGACTTCCTCAATCTGTGGGGCCTCTCGGACAAGCAGCCGCTCAACCAGATCAAGTTCCGGGTGGGACGCAACGGGCGGGCATGGGTCAACAACTGCGTCGCGATCGGGCTGTCGTCTTGCTTTTTGGAGCCCCTGGAATCGACGGGTATCTACTTCATCTATGCGGCGCTTTACCAGCTCGTGAAGCACTTCCCCGACACCTCGTTCGATCCACGGCTGGCCGACGCATTCAACGCCGAGATCGTCCACATGTTTGACGACTGCCGCGATTTCGTCCAGGCGCACTATTTCACCTCGCAGCGCGACGACACCCCGTTTTGGCTTGCGAACCGGCACGAGCTGCGGCTCTCGGACGCCATCAAAGAGAAGGTTGAACGCTACAAGGCTGGGCTGCCGCTGACCACCACGTCGTTCGACGATTCCACGTACTACGAGACCTTCGACTACGAGTTCAAGAACTTTTGGTTGAACGGAAACTACTACTGCATCTTCGCCGGCTTGGGCATGCTGCCCGACCGGTCGCTGCCGCTCTTGGAGCACCGACCGCAGTCGATCGAAAAGGCCGAGGCGATGTTCGCCCGCATCCGGCGCGAGGCCGAGCGTCTGCGGACCACCCTGCCGACGAACTACGACTACCTGCGGTCATTGCGTGAGGCCGGCGCACGGCTGTCACGCAGCGAGTCTGGGCCGGCGCTTGCTACGTCGGAAATCCTGTAGTGGAGCGGGCCCTGGACCGAGTGGGCGCGGTCGCCGCCACACACGCTGCAGTGGCGGCCTGCGACCCGCTGCAGGCGCGTGCGCACGTTCTGCAGCTGCCGAGCCTGAACCGCAAAAAGGACGTGCCTGGCATCGTCGGCCTATTGCGCGAGTTCCTCCCGGCGGGCGGCGTGCCCTCCGGCTGGGGCTTCGTCGAAGCCGCCGCCGCGATGCGGGACATCGGATTCTTCCTCGGGTCGCTCAAGCGGTACGGGCACGAACCCGTGGACGCGGTGCCCGGGCTGGAGCCAGTGCTGCTCGACTTGGCGCGCGTGACCGACCTGCCGCCGCGCGAAACGCTCCTGCATGTGACGGTCTGGAACCCGGCGGCGGCCGACACGCAGCGTAGCTACACGGGGCTCCCAGACGAAGCGCACCTGCTCGAGAGCGTGCGCATCTCGATGGCGGCCCTCGAGGCGGCCATTGCGCTGACGGTCGAATTGTCCGACGAGCCCCTTCGGTCGCCCGCGTTCGCGGAAAAGTGCGACGAGCTAGCGGCCTATCTGCAGAAAATGGTCGAATCGATCGTTTACGCCTACCGCTACATCTCGCCGCAGGTCTTCTACGACGAGCTCCGCCCTTTCTACGATCCGATTCGAGTCGGGGGCCAGAGCTACCTCGGCCCTGGTGCCGTAGAAATGCCCCTCTTCGTGTTGGAGCACGTCCTGTGGGGCTCGCAATCGGACCACCAGGCCTATCGAGAATTCAAAGAGACGTACCTGCCCTATGTGCTCCCCGCGTTCAGGGCGGTCTACGCTCGGTTCGCTGAGCGGCCGTCGCTCATCGACCGCGCGCTCGGCGAGGCGCATGCACGCGAGGCACGGGGCGAGCGCGTCGAGGCCGGGCTGGCGGCGCTCGACCGGGTCTTCGAGGTCCTGCTGCGCTTCCGGGCGCCTCATCGCAACTTGGCGGAGCGGGTGTACGAAGCCGGCCGAAGCGGTCCCGCAATCGGCAGCGGCGGGTACGCGCCCGCCATGCTCGGCGATCTACTCGAACTCACACGTACCGCGCGGTCGCGCCTGCGCGCCGCGTGCGACCAAGCTTGAAACAACCGGCCATGTGTTCCACCTCACAAAGAGAGCCTACCCCCATGACTCAGAAGAGCCCCGCGACGGGGAGCAATAGCAACCACTTCGACGTGATCATCCTCGGCTCGGGCATGTCCGGCACCCAGATGGGGGCCATCCTAGCCAAACAGCAGTTTCGCGTGCTGATCATTGAGGAGTCGTCGCACCCACGGTTCACGATCGGCGAATCGTCGATCCCCGAAACGTCTCTGATGAACCGGATCATTGCCGATCGCTACGGCATTCCGGAGCTCGACCACATCACGTCGTTCTACTCGACGCAGCGTTACGTCGCGTCGAGCACGGGCATCAAACGCAACTTCGGCTTCGTGTTCCACAAGCCGGGCCAGGAGCACAACCCAAAGGAGTTCACGCAGTGCGTCATTCCCGAACTGCCGTGGGGGCCGGAGAGCCATTATTACCGGCAAGACGTCGATGCTTACCTGTTGCAAGCCGCCATTAAATACGGTTGTACGGTCCGCCAGAAAACGAGCGTGACCGAATACCACGCCGACAAAGACGGCGTCGCGGTGGCCACCGCCCAGGGCGAACGGTTCACCGGCCGCTACATGATCGACTGCGGAGGCCCCCGCGCGCCGCTCGCAACCAAGTTCGGGCTCCGCGAAGAGCCGTGTCGCTTCAAGACGCACTCGCGCAGCCTCTATACACACATGCTCGGGGTCAAGCCGTTCGACGACATCTTCAAGGTCAAGGGGCAGCGCTGGCGCTGGCATGAGGGGACCTTGCACCATATGTTCGAGGGCGGCTGGCTCTGGGTGATTCCGTTCAACAACCACCCCCGGTCGACCAACAACCTGGTCAGCGTCGGCCTGCAGCTCGACCCGCGTGTCTATCCGAAATCGGACATCTCCGCGCAGCAGGAATTCGATGAGTTCCTCGCGCGGTTCCCGAGTATCGCGGCGCAGTTCCAGGACGCCGTGCCAGTGCGCGACTGGGTCAAGACCGACCGACTGCAGTTCTCGTCGCGCGCCTGCGTTGGCGACCGCTACTGCCTGATGCTGCACGCAAACGGGTTCATCGATCCGCTCTTCTCCCGGGGGCTCGAGAACACCGCTGTGACCATCCACGCGCTCGCGGCGCGCCTCATCAAGGCGCTGCGCGACGACGATTTCTCCCCCGAGCGCTTCGAGTACATCGAGCGCCTGCAGCAGAAGCTTCTGGATCACAACGACGACTTCGTCAGCTGCTGCTACACGGCGTTCTCGGACTTCCGCCTGTGGGACGCATTCCACAGGCTGTGGGCGGTCGGCACGATCCTCGGGCAGTTCCGGCTCGTGCAAGCCCACGCAAGGTTCCGTGCGTCGCGCGACGAGGGTGATCTCGATCACCTCGACAACGATCCCCCATACCTTGGGTATCTGTGTGCGGACATGGAGGGGTACTACCAGTTGTTCAACGACGCCAAAGCCGAAGTCGAGGCCGTGAGCGCCGGACGCAAGTCGGCCGAGGAGGCCGCGGCACGGATTCACACCCTCATCAACGAAAGAGAGTTCGCCAAGCCGATGTTCGGCTTCGGGTACTGCATCAACGGGACCAAGCCGCAGCTCAACAACTCGAAGTACAGCCTGCTGCCGGCGATGAAGCTGTTGCACTGGACGCAAACGAGCGCGCCGGCAGAGGTGAAAAGGTACTTTGACTACAACCCGATGTTCGCGCTGCTCAGGGCGTACGTCACGACCCGCATCGGCTTGGCGCTGAAGTAGTCGGCCAACGCACAGGAACATGATGAACGACGCTCAATTGGATCAAGCGGACACCCAGGAGCATCCCCGGGGGATGTACGACGCCACCACACGTTTGGCCGCAAGCTGGTACGTTGCGATGCGCTCGGACGACCTCAAGGAAAAGCCAACGGCGTTGACGCTCTTCGGCCGTCCGTGCGTGGCGTGGCGTGGCGCGACCGGCCGGGCCGTGGTGATGGACCGCCACTGCTCGCATCTCGGCGCGAACCTGGCCGACGGGCAGATCAAGGACGGGTGCATCCAGTGCCCGTTTCACCACTGGCGATACGACGAGCGGGGCCAGTGCGTGCACATCCCCGGCCACAACCCGGCGGTGCTCCAGCTGGAGCCCGTCCCGCGCGCAGCGCGCCAGCCGACATTGGTCACCGCCGAGCGATATGGCTACGTGTGGGTCTGGTATGGGTCGCCGCAGCCGCTGCACCCGCTGCCCGAGATCGCCGCGGCCGACGTCGACAACGACGACTTTATGCACCTGCATATCGCGTTCGAGACGACAACTGCGGTCTTGCGGATCGTCGAGAACTTCTACGACGCGCAGCACGCGAACCCCGTGCACGGGCTCCCGATCTCGGCCTTCGAGCTCAAGCGCTTCGACGATTGGCGCCCGTGGCCGGAGGTAGAGTCGCTCGCGCGGGCGGGGGCGTGGTTCGGTGCCGGGATCGACTTCACCGTAGACCGGTATTTCGGGCCCCTCGGCATGCTGTCGCGTGCGCTCGGCCTGAACATGTCGCAGATGAACCTGCACTTCGATGGCTACCCCGGCGGGTGCGTCATGACCGTTGCCCTGGACGGCGTCGTCAAATACAAGCTGCTCCAGTGTGTCACGCCGGTGAGCGAGGGCAAAAACGTCATGCACATGCTCATCTCGATCAAGAAGGTGGGCGGCCTGCTGCGCCGGGCGACTGACTACGTGCTGTTTGGGCTGCAGACCAGGCAGGCCGCCGGGTACGACGTCAAGATCTGGAACGGGATGAAGCCGGACGGCGGCGGTGCGTACAGCAAGTACGACAAGCTTGTGCTCAAGTACCGCGCGTTCTACCGAGGCTGGGTTGACCGCGTCGGCGAGACGACCGTTCGGCAGCTCGAGCGCGCCGACAAGAATGAGCAGCGATGCATGAGTCAGCAACCGTAGTCGAGCCGGTTTCGGCAGCGCCGCTACGCCAGACGCTCGAAAACCTGGCGAACGGCGCCCCGAACATCACGGCGTGCGGGGCGCCGAATATTGTGGAGTTGAAATGAGTTTCCCGGCTTCAATGTTCGAAATGATCGCAGGTGCGGCGCTGATTCTTGTGATCCCCGGGCCGACCAACACCTTGCTGTTCGTCTCCGGTCTGCACGTCAGATTACGAACAACCCTTCCGCTGATCGCGACCGAAGCACTCGGGTACTTCATCGCGATTTCTTCGCTGGGATTTCTGCTGGCGTCCGTGTCCGGCCGATTTCCGTGGCTGCAAGCCGTCCTCAAGGGAGGCTGCGCGGCTTACATCAGTTATTTGGCGCTGAAGATGTGGGCGCGCAGCCATTTGATCAAAGAACGTGGCGACCGCATCGTGAATGCCAAGGATATGTTCGTCTCAACCTTGACGAACCCCAAAGGCCTGCTGTTTGCCAGCACAATCTTCCCGGCAGAGGCGTTTCGGACCGCTCAACACTTCGCTGTTGCAATGACCTGTTTCCTATCCATCCTGGTTCCCATCGGCGTGGGATGGGCCAGTCTCGGCAGCGCATGCAACCATAGTGACAATCTGATCGAGCAGACCCCCAGACTGCTGCGTCTTGCGTCGCTCGTCCTCATGCTCCTGTCCGGCACGTTACTGTGTTCTCTGGTCAAAACCTACGCGTTGAATCTCGTTTGATCCAACATCGGGCCGTCCAGGCGAAACACCATGCCCGTCAGCAATTCGGGCGAGACTCCGTTGTTGCGTTGTTGAACGGAAGCGCAATTTGCACTGGTCGGCGGCGTGCTATTCGGTTGGCGCGCCTGACGTGGCGTAGCTTGCGAGCAGAGCCACACAGCGCTCCCGTAAGAATGCACTCAGCGTCTTAATTGCGGGCGTCAGCTGCGCACGGTGGGCGCAAATCAAATGCAGTGGCGCGGGCTCGCCGTACTCCTGCGGAAAGATCTCGACCAATCGTCCGGCCTTCAGGTCGTTGATGAGATCCAGGCGCGATTTATAGATCAGGCCTTCACCAGCGATCGCCCAGCGACGCACCGCATCGGCGTCGTCGCTCACGCGGTTTCCCGTGACTGCCACGGTGCGCTCGCCACCTGGCACCGTAAAGCGCCAGCGTTCATGGACCTGTTCGCTCCAGATATACCGAAGGCAGTTGTGTCGACGCAGGTCGTCGACTTTGGCCGGTGCGCCATGTTGTTCGATATACGACGGCGCTGCGCACAACGCGCGCCGGTTGTCGTCGAGCAACTTGATGGCCAGAAGGGATGAATCCGGCAGCGCCCCGTAGCGCACGGCGAAATCCAGCGGCTGGCGGATGAGATCGGCCGCCCGGTCGCTCAACTTCAGGTGCACCGATAAACCCGGGTGCTGGTGCTGAAAGTCGTCGAGCCACGGCAGTAGCAGGTTTCTCCCGAAATCGGACGGTGCCGATAGCCGCAGCGGGCCGGAGAGTGTTTCCCGACCACCGGCCAGCGCCTGTTCGCCCTGCTCCAGCGCGCCAACCATGACGCGCGCATGCGGCAGGTAACGCTCCCCCGCCTCTGACAGTTGCATGCTGCGCGTGGACCGCGTGAACAGGCGCGCGTCCAGCGCCTTTTCGAGCCGCTGCACAGACGCACTTGCCTGCCCAGGCGCGATATTCAGTTGGCGTGCCGCCTCTGAGAAGCTGCCGGCGTCGGCCGTGTGCACGAAGATTTGCACGTCATCGAGGCGGATGATTTTCATTGGAATGCCGAAAGTGTTTGGGCAGATCACCCGTTTATCCGCATATCGCTGAAAGATAGCATGGCCCTCATTCACTCTCTCTGGAGCACGTGTATGAAAGCCATCGGTTTCTATCAGAACCACCCCATCAGCCATCCGCAGGCGCTGCAAGATATCGAGCTGCCGACGCCTGAACTGCGCGACCACGACCTGCTGGTGGAAGTCAACGCGGTGTCCGTCAACCCGGTCGATACCAAGATCCGGCGGGGCGGAGACATTCCGGAAGGCGGTGCGCGTATCGCCGGCTGGGATGCTGCGGGCATCGTCCGCGCGACCGGACCGCGTGCGACGCGCTTCAAACCCGGTGACCGTGTCTGGTATGCCGGCGACATTACGCGGCCTGGCAGCAACAGCGAACTGCATGCCGTGGACGAACGCATCGTCGGCCCCATGCCGGCATCGCTGGATTTTGCGCAAGCCGCATCGCTGCCGCTGACCGCGATCACTGCCTGGGAATTGCTGTTTGACCGTCTGCGTGTTCAGGCGGCTGATCCGACCGAGAACAACGTGCTGCTGATCACCGGAGCGGCCGGGGGCGTCGGCTCCATCCTGACCCAACTCGCACGCACACTGACGGGGATGACCGTGATCGGCACCGCTTCGCGGCCGGAAACCCGTGAATGGGTGTTGGCGCATGGCGCGCACCACGTCATCGATCACCGTCAACCCTGGGCACCTCAATTGGCAGAGCTTGGCATCAAGCACGTCACCCATGTGGCTGGGCTGAACCAGAGCGCCACCCACGTGCCGCAGATCGCCGCTGTGCTGCGCCCCGAGGGGCAATTCGCCCTGATCGACGATCCGGTGGATCTGGACATCGGCCCGTTCAAGGGGAAGTCCATTTCGATTCACTGGGAACTGATGTTCACGCGCGCCATGTTCACCACCGACACCCTCGCCCGACAACACGCCTTGCTGCGCCGCGTGGCCGAACTGGTCGATCGCGGAGACATCAAGCACACCCTGACCCAACGCATTGATGGCATCAACGCCGCGAGCTTGATCAAGGCGCATGCGCTGGTCGAGGCCGGCAACATGATCGGCAAAGTCGTTGTCGCGAACGCCTGAAACGCCTGAAGCATTCTGACTAGGAGCCTCACCATGACATCCCCCACCATCACCACCGCAACGATCAGCCTGGAAGCTGCGCAAACCTTGCTGGCGGAGGCGCGTCGCGCCTGTGCTGCGCGCGGGTTCGCTGCGACCATTGCCATTACCGATGCAGGCGGCCACCTGCGCGCGTTCGAGCGTGCAGACGCCGCGCCTTTCCTGACCGCTGACGTCGCCATCAACAAGGCATGGACGGCGGCCTCGTTCGGCATGTCCACGCACCAATGGAATCAGTACATGGCCGAACCCGCCGTTGCCCCGCTGGCGCACCATCCGCGCCTGATGCCGGTCGGCGGCGGTGTGCCGATC
>JGI24740J21852_10000037_pt1 | contig 44368 bp, 29 predicted proteins | sample KBSCornC6_FD_21852 | JGI IMG/M metagenome (IMG submission 21852) | reverse complement strand
CGACGCTTTTCGCCGCCGCTGCGGCGCCCGCCGCGGCGGGCGAACCGAACCCGATGTACTCGTTCGGCTTCCTGATCCTGCTGTTCGTGGTGTTCTACTTCCTGCTGATCCGTCCGCAGCAGAAGCGCGCCAAGGAACAGCGCAAGATGATTTCCGAGCTCGCCAAGGGCGACGAAGTGATCGCGGCCGGCATCCTGGGCCGCGTGGAAAACGTCGGCGAGCATTTCCTCACGGTGGAAGTGGCCGACAACGTGCAGATCCGCGTGCAGAAGGGCGCCGTCTCCAACGTGCTGCCGAAGGGCACGCTGAAATCCTCGTGAGCATGCCTTCGGGCGTGCCTTCATCCGCGCAGACCACTCTTTCCGAACCATGATCGACTTTCCCCGCTGGAAATACTGGCTGGTCGCCCTCGCGATGGTGCTCGGGCTGTTGTACGCCGCGCCCAATGCGTTCCGGCCGCAACCCGCCGTGCAGATCGTGGCCAATCGCGACGCCAAGGTGGACGCGACCCTGCAGAAGAAGGTCGCCACCGATCTCGACAAGGCGAACGTGTCCTACCAGGACATCTCGATCGAGAAGGACCGGATGCTGGTGCGCTTCGCCAACACCGACGTGCAGTTGCGCGGTTCGGACGTGTTGCGCGTGGCATTGGGCGATGACTACACCGTCGCGTTGAACCTCGCGACCACCGTGCCGCCCTGGCTACAGAAGATCGGCGCGCGCGCGATGCCGCTGGGCCTCGACCTTCAGGGCGGCGTGCACTTCCTGATGGCGGTGGACCAGAACGCGGTGCTGCAGAAACAGCAGCAGCGCTACCTGGACGATATCCGGTCCACGCTGCGCCAGAAACAGATCCCGGTCGATTCCGTGTCGCTGAGCGGCGATGGCGTGCAGGCCGTGTTCAAGACGTCGGACGACCGCGATCGGGCCGCCGGCATCATCGGCAGCGACGAGACCGATCTCGATCTCTCCAACGGTCGCACGCCGGGCGGTGGCTACACGCTGCATGCCTCGATCAAGTCGGACGTGCTTCAGAAACTGGCGCAGACCACCATCACCCAGAACGTCACCACCTTGCGCAACCGCATCAACGCGCTGGGTGTGTCGGAGCCCTTGATCCAGCAGCAGGGCCAGACCCGCATCGTCGTCGAGCTGCCGGGCGTGCAGGACACCGCCGAGGCCAAGCGCGTGCTGGGCGCGACCGCGACACTGGAATATCACGCCGACGATCCGAACGTGAATCCGCAGGAGGCCGCCCGCACCGGCAACGTGCCGCCCGATGACCGGCTGTACTACATGAAGGACGGCACTCCGGTCGTGCTGAAGAAGCGCGTGATCGTGAGCGGCGACGAACTGGTCGACGCCTCGTCCGGTTACGACCAGCAAACCGGGATGCCGAACGTCAACGTGACGCTCAATTCCAGCGGTGCGCGCAAGATGCTGGATTTCACAACCGAGAGCGTCGGCAAGCGGATGGGCGTCGTCTACATCGAAACCACGCCGGTGGTGAAGATCGTGGACGGCAAGGAAGTGCATTCTTCCAAGACCACCGAGACGGTGCTCAACAATGCGGTGATCCAGGGCGTGTTCGGCAAGAAATTCCAGACCACCGGCCTGACCCAGCAGGAAGCTCAGACGCTGTCGCTGATGCTGCGTTCGGGCTCGCTGGCGGCACCGATGGACATCGTCGAGCAGAGCGTGATCGGCCCCAGCCTCGGCCAGGACAACATCAAGAAGGGCGAGCGCGCGGTCATACTGGGCCTTTCGCTGGTGCTGCTCGCCGCCGCGATCTACTACCGGCTGTTCGGGCTGGTCGCGGACATTGCGCTGGTGTTCAACCTCTTGATCCTGATCGCGGTGATGTCGGCGGTCGGCGTGACGCTGACCATGCCCGGCATCGCCGGTATCGTGCTGACACTCGGCATGGCGATCGACGCAAACGTGCTGATCTGCGAGCGCATCCGCGAGGAACTCCGAAATGGATCGACGCCTTTGGCCTCGATTCGCGCGGGTTACGAGAAAGCGTGGTCGGTGATCCTGGACGCCAATGTCACCCACTTGCTGGCGGCGCTGGGCCTGATCACCGTGGGTTCCGGCGCGATCAAGGGGTTCGGCATCACGCTGTTCATCGGTATTTCGACTTCGCTGTTCACTTCGGTGACCATGACCCACGCGATCACCGCGTTGATCCATGGCGGCCGCAAACGCAAGCTCAAGACGCTCTGGGTTTGATTGATTTTCCCCTCGCTCTTTGGGTGAGGGGCGGCTGAGGGTACGGCGAAATACGCAGGCCCACAGCATGAACCCCCACCCCTGGCCCTCTCCGGAGGGAGAGGGGTTCACAGAGAAAAGCGACATCCATGGAAATATTCCACCACGACCTCAACATCAACTTCCTTGGCATGCGCAAGGTCAGCATCGTCATTTCGGCGGTCATGCTGATCGTATCGGTGTGGGCGATCACCGTGAAGGGAATGAACTACGGCCTCGACTTCACGGGCGGCATCCTGCTCAATGTGACCTACGAGAAGCCGGTTGACGTGGGTGACGTGCGCAAAGCCCTGACCCGCGCCGGATTCGAACACGCGGTCGTGCAGAGCATGGGCGGCACGCGCGAAATTTCCATCCGCCTGCAGCCGCCCAAGGAAGCCGGCGCCAAGCAAAGCCCGGACCTGGTGGCGGGCGCGGTATCCAAACGCGTGATGTCCGCATTGCAGGCATCGAATTCCGGCGCGAAGCTGGCAAAAGCGCCGGACTTCGTCGGTCCCGAAGTCGGACAGGAATTGAAGACCAGCGGCATCTACGCGGCGATCGTGGTGATCATCGGCATCATGGTCTACCTGTGGGCGCGCTTCGAAAAACGCTTCGCGTTCGCGGCAGTGGCCAGTGAAATCCACGACACGGTGATCACGGTCGGCATCATCGCGCTGGTGCAGCGCGAATTCGACATGACCGTGCTGGCATCCATCCTCGCGGTGATCGGTTACTCGATCAACGACAAGGTCGTGGTGTTCGACCGCGTGCGCGAGCTGTTCCGCTTGACGCGCAAGGCCGACACGCCGCAGATCCTCAATCGCGCGATCAACAATACCTTGTCGCGCACCATCATCACCTCGGTGTTCACCGCCATCACGATGGCCTGCCTGTGGCTGTTCGGCGGCTCTGCCGTGCACGGCTTCGCGATCACCATGCTGATCGGCATCCTGGTCGGCACGCTGTCGTCGATATTCTTCGCCAGCCCGATGCTGCTGTGGCTGGGCGTGTCGAAGAAGGACTTGATGCCGGTGACGCGGGACAATCCGGAACTCGCTCGTCGGCCGTAGTTGATGCGATCATCCATGGTCGCTGCACATCCAGCTCGTAGGTTGGGCTGAAGCCGGCTCCATCGGCGGAAGCCCAAAGTCATACCCTCGCGCATCCAACCTACCGCAACGACAGGAAATCGGCGCTCACTGCCATCCGCACGGCGTCGAGGCGAGGGCGTGCATGGGTCAGTGCTGCCAAGGTCATTTCGCGCGTGGATGCCGCCGCCGCGATTTCGTCCGGTGTCACCGAGGCGTTGATTTCCGCCAACGCCTGCAGGCGCTGCAACCGAGCATCGAGTGCGGCACGCGCATCCGCGATCGCCGCACCCGTGACGTCACGCGCGCTTTCACTCGCCAACGCATCGGCAGCTTCCAGCATGGGCGGCACCAGTTGCGCGAGGTAGCGGCGGTAGCGCGAGATGTCGGGCATCCGTTCACGCGCCCGCGCGAGTGACGGCGCGGAAGGCGTGTAGTCGCGCGCCGCGAGCCGCGAATCGACGCACACGGCGAACGGGGTCGGCGGCAGGAAACGCGACGCGTCCAGCCGTACGTCCGCCACGCATTCGACCACGTACAGCGCTTCCAGCAGCACGCTGCGCGCCGGCAATGCGGAGTCGACCAGGAACGATGCATTGCCGAATTCGCCGGTCAGCAGCAGGTCGAACGCGCTGAGCACGAGCGGATGGTCCATCCGCAGCAGATCCAGTTCCTCGCGTGCGAGCGCCAGCGTGCGGTCGAAAGTGGCGCGCCGCGGACCGTCGGTGAAGCCAATCAGGGCGTCGGTGGACAGGAATTCGGGGTCGAGCAGGAGGGTTCCGCCGCCCAGGTCCTCGACGTGGACGCCGAACGGTTCGAAGCATTCCTGCATCAGCGTGTGTGATGGCGCATCTTCGTCGGATGCCCGGATCGCATCGAGCAGCGCCTTGCCGCCCGCATTGCGCGCGGCGAGTTCGAGCAGGCGATCGCGTCCCGATCGGATGGCTTCGGAAAGCTCCGCGTGCGTGACTGCTGTCGCGCTGACGAGGCCGTCCAGTTCCGGGTCGTCGGATTCGCCAGCCTCGGCATGGGCGCGCGCGACCCGGATCAGTTCGTCGCCGTGCCGGCGCAGCAGCTCGCGGCCGTCGGCCGGACATTCACGGAGGACGCGCGTACCTTCGGCATGCCAACGCGCGAGCGCCTGCTGGGCGGTGCCCGGCAAGCCCGCCACGTGCAACGCCACCACGTGGCGCTGGCCGATCCGGTCAAGGCGTCCGATGCGCTGTTCGATCAGGTCCGGATCGAGCGGCAAGTCCCACAGCACCAGCCGATGTGCGAACTGGAAGTTGCGTCCTTCCGAACCGATTTCCGAACACAGCAGCAAACGTGCGCCATCGGACTGTGCGAACCAGGCCGCCGCGCGGTCGCGTTGCAGCAGCGTCATCGCTTCGTGGAAACTTGCGACCCTGGCGCCGGTGCGCGTGCGCAGCGCCGCATCGATCGCCTCGACCTTGGCGCGCGTCGTCCCGATCAGCAGGAACTTGTCATCGCGATGCGCGTCGAGCAGCCGGACCAGCCATTCGATGCGCGGATCGTCGGCATAGTCGAGTGCGCGCGGCTCCGCTGCCGCGCCGCGCATGTCGTCCTCGAATTCGGCAAGCAGCTTCGGTTGCGGCGATGCGTCGGCATCGGCGCTGGTTTCGATGTCGAGCTGGCGCCCCGGAAATCCGCCGACGCTGTCGCGGCGATTGCGGAACATCACCCGGCCCGTGCCGTGGCGGTCGATCAGCGCCGACAGCAACGCGTCCGCGCTTTCCGGATACGCGTTGGCCAGCGCCTGCAGCGCCGGGTCGTGCGGAAAGCGCGCGCACAATGCGGCACGCTCGTCGTCGCCCAGTGGTTCGCCGGACGCGATGCGTTCCGCGATGGAAGATAGCCCGGCATAACCTTCCGCTTCGGCGAGGTAACGCCCGAGGTCGTCGAAACGCGCAGGGTCCAGCAAGCGCAATCGCGCGAAGTGCGCGCGGCGACCCAGTTGTTCCGGCGTGGCGGTCAGCAGCACCACGCTCGGCGTGATCGCCGCGAGCGCTTCCACCACCTGGTATTCCGGACTCGCTGCTTCCGGCGTCCACTCGAGGTGATGGGCTTCGTCCACTACCAGCATGTCCCAGCCTGCCGCCAGCACCTGACCGCGTCGCTGCGCATCGCGGCCCAGCCACGCGACGGAAGCGATCGCGAGTTGCTCGTCTTCGAAGGGGTTCCGGGCGGGATCGGCCGCGGTGATCGCAGTGCAGCGTTCCTCGTCGATGATCGCGAACGCGAGCTGGAAGCGCCGGCGCATTTCCACGAACCACTGCACCAGCAACGCTTCGGGCACCAGGACCAGCACGCGCGCCGCGCGGCCGGTCGCCAGCATGCGTGCGACCAGCATTCCGGCTTCGATGGTCTTGCCGAGCCCCGCCTCGTCGGCCAGCAGCGCGCGCGGGTGCTCGCGCTCCATGCACGCTGCGACCACGCCGAGCTGATGCGGCAGCAGATCGACGCGCGCCGACAGGATGCCCCATGCATCGGAACGGCGCGCCGCCGCGCGCGCCAGCAGGACGCGCTTGCGCAATTCGTAGTGGTGGGGCTTGTCGGTACGCGCGGAAATCAGCCGCGCATCGGCTTGCGACAGCGATTGTTCGTCGTCGAGTTGGCCTTCCGCGAGTTCGCGCTTCTCGCCCGAATACACCAGCAGGCCGTCGCGAAGGTCGATGCGTTCGACCACGAAGCTGATGCCGCGCCCCGCGATGCGTTGGCCGACGCGGAACGCGGCGCGCGCGAGCGGCGCACCGTGCGAGGCGTAATTGCGTACCACCCCGGACTTCGCGAACAGTACCTGCACCGCACGATCGTCACAACGCAACACGGTGCCGAGGCCGAGTTCGGGCTCCGCGTCCGACACCCAGCGTTGGCCCGGAATGTAGTCCATCGCGAATCCGCTTGCCGAAAGCTGCGCATTATCGCGCGTTGCGGTGCCCGTTGCCGGAAAAATGAACCTGCCGATGGCGTGGACGTGGGTTCCGTTGGCCCGAACGTAGGCTATCGGCAGTGTGGGTTGGGCTGGATGCAATGTGAAACCCGACGTGGCGCAGGTCGTCGTTCCAGGCATGCGCAGCGATCGGGAATCGGTGTCCGCAGCACGCGTGGCACGCTGGTCGGCTCGCGCAGCACCGTTGGGCTTCGGCCGATGAAGCCGGCGTCAGCCCAACCTACGTCTCCGACCATCGCCGCAGCAGGTTGTGATACACCCCGGTGAGTTGCTTGACGGCTGCGGCATCGGCACCGCTGGCGGCGAGCGCACGAATCGCGGTGTCGAGTTGCAGCAGCGTTCGGCGTTGCGCTTCGTCGCGCACCAGGCTCTGGATCCAGAAGAACGCGGCCACGCGTGCGCCGCGCGTCACCGGTTCGACGCGATGCAGGCTTGAAGCCGGGTACACGATGGCGTCGCCTGCAGGCAGTTTNACTTCGTGTTCGCCGTAGGTATCGTCGACGATCAATTCGCCGCCGTCGTAGCTTCCGGGATCGGCGAGGAACACCGTGCAGGCGATGTCGCTGCGCAACTGGCTGCCGTCCGCCAACGCCATCACGGCGCCGTCGATGTGCGCGCCGTAGGTGCCGCCGTCCACGTAGCGATTGAACCGCGGCGGCAGGATCTTCGCCGGCAACGTGGCTGCGTGGAATTCCGGGTGGCGCGCGCAAGCGGCCAATACCTCGCGTCCAAGTTCCGCCCGCAGCGGCGATGCGTCAGGCAATTGCTGGTTGCGTTTGACCTGCGCACCCTGCGGCCCGACCGTTTCGCGGCCATCGATCCACGCCGCGCCATCCAGCCTCGCGCGCATGCGCGCAATGGTCGCGGCATCCAGCAGGTTCTCGATGTGCAGCAGCATCGATCGCTCAATACTTGATGTTCAAAGTCAGCATGGCCGACCGCGGCGCGCCGGGTGTGTAGCGGTAACCGCTCTTGTTGATCGCGGCCACGTAACGCTTGTCGAACAGATTGTAGACGTTGAGCTGCAGCAACGCGTGCCGGTTGATGCCGTAGCTGGCCATGCCGTCGAACACCCAATACGCGTCGGTGAAGGCCGGTGTGCCGATGGCACCGTCGTGGCCGCGTTGCATTTCGCCCGAGTAGCGCGCGCCGGCGCCGAGGGTGACGTGGTGCGGCAGACGCCAGGTACTCCAGGCGGTGAAGGAACTCCGGGGCGTGTAGGCGAGCCTGCCAGAACCGTCGGTGGCGGGCGCCGAAGGCGTGGTGGCGCTGCTGACGATGCCGCCGTCCGCGCGCGTGTTCATCAAGGTGTAGCCGGCGCTGACCGCCCAGTGCCGGGTGATCTGTCCGACGGCGCCCAGTTCGATGCCCTGCACGCGTTCGTGACCGATCTGGTAGTACTGCAGGTCCACGGGATCCTGCGCGACGAGGTTGCTGACGACGGTGCGGAACAGCGCGGCGGTCAGCCGCAACTGGTCGCCGAACACGTTCCACTTGGCGCCGACTTCCACCGTGCGCGCCTTCTGGGGGTCGAAGATCGGATTGTCGGCATTGCTTGCCGATGCATTGAACGCGAGATTGTTGCCGCCGGGCGGTTCGCTGCCCGTCGCGAAGTTGGCGTACACGCTGCCGTTCGCGGCGGGCTTGTAAACCAGGCCCATTTTGTAGCTCGCGAGATTGCCGCGCTTGTTCGCATCCAGACCGGCCACTGGCGCGCCGGTCGGCAAGTCGCCGCAGGCGGGCGTGCTGCGGCCGCCGCACGCGACGACGCTTTCGAATTCGGTGTTGTAGTGATCCAACCGTCCACCCGCGATGAACATCCAGTGTTCGCCAAACTTCATGGTGTCGAAGGCATAAACGCCGGCGGTGTCGGTGCGCGCACGGCTCCACGTGCCGTTGTCGCCGATGACGAGGCCGATCGCGGTATCCGGGTTCGGGTCGTACAAACTCGCGGGTGTCCAGGTGCTCCCGTCCAGCGCGGCGTAACCACCGGTGCCGAGTTCCTCGCGCGTCAATTCAAAGCCGGTGCTGAGATCGTGCGTGACGCTGCCCGTGTCGAAGTTGACGGTGAAGTTGAGCTGGTTGGTGAGGATGCGGTTGGTCTGGTCCTTGAAGGTCGGATTGCTGCGCGCGATGGTCCAGGTTGCCGGGTCGAGCGGATCGGGCGTCAGCAGGTTGGCCGCGCTGCCCATGAACGACGTCAGCAGGTAATGCTCTCGCGTGCGGCCCCAACGCAGGGTGTCGTGCAGCGCTGCGCTGCCGGAAAGTTCGTGCTGCACGATCAGTGTCGCCATGTCGGACTTGACGTCGTCATGGTCGGCAGCCGTGCCGTAGAAGTTCGATGGATAGACTACGGTGGCGTCGGAAAGGAACGGGCGAGCGGGATCGGGCGATGAATAGCCCGGCAAACCGATGGTGGGAACGCCCCCGTCGGGGATGTTGTTTTGGGTGATGTGCAGGAAGTCGAGATACACGGTGGTCGGCGTGCCGAGCCCAAACGCGAGCGACGGCGCAATGCCCCAGCGATCGTTCTTCACGGTGTCGCGGCCCGGGACGCCGCTGTTCTGGTCCATCACGTTGAGGCGGAAGGCCGCGTGTTCACCGATCGCCTGGTTCCAGTCGACGGTGCCGCGCTTCCGGCTCCAGCCGCCGTACGCCAGCGTCGCGGCCATGCGGTTGTCCAGCAGCGGCTGTTTGCTGGCCATGTTGATCGCGCCGGTCGGCGTGGTGCGGCCGTACACGGTGCCGTCGGGGCCCTTGATGACTTCGACCTGCTCGGTGTCGAACACGTCGCGCGAGATCGAACCGAGGTCGCGCACGCCGTCGACGAAGATGCTTCCGGCCGCATCGAAGCCGCGCATGTAGACAGCATCGCCCGTCGAGGTGCTGCCGTTCTCACCGACGTAGAAGGTGCCGACGCCGGGACTGTTGCGCAGCGCTTCGGTCAGCGTGGTGGCGCCTTGCTGCTGGATGATTTCCTTGCCGATCACGTTGATGGTCTGTGGGGTGTCCAGCAGCGACTGCGTGAACTTGGGCGATTGCATCGCATCGGCCTTGTAGGGGTTGCGCGTGGCCTTGACGTTGACGACGGGCAGTTGCGTCGGGCTCGCTTCCAGCGACGCCGGTGAGTTCGCCGGGCTCGCTGCGAGCGAGGGCAGGCCGAGCGCGATGCCGGTCATCAACGTGGAAAGGGCGAGCGGCCGGTGGTGGAAGTGCTTGCGATGCTTGATGCCGGGCATTGGAGGTGCGCCTTGTTCTTGTGCGCCGAATGGTCGCAATCGCGCAGGCCCGGCATGGGCGAGGGATCGCGAGTCGCAGCGGCGACTGGAAGAAATTCGCCCGCGGATGGCGGGCGGTGCGCGGCTGATAATAAGGCGAATGCGAACGATTCGCAATACGCATGCGATACGAATCAGGCCACAATGGACTGCATGGCCGTTGCCGCGAACACAGGCGCGCTGGTAAAAAGAACGCCGCACTTGCGTGCGGCGTCCGAAGTTCAAGCCCTGAAGTGATCTGCACTCGTCCCGGGAACCCGAATCCCGGGATCGCTACCAGATCTTCACCAGCTTGTCGCCCGTGTGCATCATTTTGTCGCCGGGCTTGCATTGGAAGGCCTGCGCGAACTGCGGCATGTTGGCGGCCGTCGCGAACGCGCGGACCTTGGCGGGTGCGTGCGGATCGACGTTCAACAGCAATTCCGCGGTCTTGTCGCGGGCAGTGCCTTCCCAGACGCGTGCGGAGTTGAGGAAGAACCGCTGGTCCTGGGTCATGCCGTCGATCTTCTGGTCGGCTTCCTTGGGGTCGGCCTTGAGCGCGGTCTGCAACGCGGTGTAGGCGATGTTGAGGCCGCCCAGATCGCCAATGTCCTCGCCCAGCGTCAGCTTTCCGTTGACGCGCAGGTCGGGCTTGCCCGGAATCGGCGCGTAGCTGTCGTACTGCTTCACCAGTGCGGCGGTACGCTCATCGAATTTTTTCTTGTCCTGCGGCGTCCACCAATCGAGCCGGTTGCCATGGCCGTCGAACTGGCTGCCCTGGTCGTCGAAACCATGGCTCGATTCGTGGCCGATCACGAAACCGATGCCGCCGTAGTTCACCGCGTCGTCGCCCTTGGCATAGAAGAACGGCGGTTGCAGGATCGCGGCCGGGAAGTTGATGGTGTTGGTGGAAGGCGAGTAGTAGGCGTTGATCGTCTGCGGCGTCATGTGCCACTCCTTGCGGTCGGTGGCCTTGCCGATCTTGCCAATGTCGTAGTGGTAGTTGTATTTCGAGGCAGCCTCGAGGCTGGCGTACCACTGGCCGGGTTGGATGGTCAGGCCCGACCAGTCGCGCCACTCGCCCTTGTCGGGGTAACCGATCTTCGGCAGGAACAGCGCCCATTTTTCCAGCGCCTTCTTCTTGGTCGTCTCGCTCATCCAGTCGAGGTTCTCGATGTGTTCCTTGAGGGCCGCGCGAACATTGGTGACGAGTTGCTCTGCGCGTTGCTTCGCTTCCGGAGGGAAGTACTTGGCGACGTACAGTTCGCCCAGCCCCATGCCCATGGCGTCGTTGACCGCGCCGACCACGCGTTTCCAGCGTGTCTTCTGCTCGGGCTGGCCGCTGAGTGTCTTGCCGTAGAAGTCGAAGCGATTGTCTTCGAAAGCCTGGCTCAACGCCGGCGAGGCATTGCTGACCAGGTGGAACTTCAGGTAAGCCTGCCACTGCGAAATCGGCGCATGCGCGAGCAGCTTGTCGAACTCGGCGATGAACTTCGGCTGCGACAGCGAAAAGCCCTTGCCGATGTCGACATCCTGGGCCTTGAAGAACTTGTCCCAACTGAAGTGCGGGCTGATCTTGTCGGCGTCCGCGACCGTGACGAAGTGGTAGCGATTGTCGAGATCGCGCAACTCGGTCGGTGACAGCGAGGCCTTGGCGAGTTCGGTTTCGAACTTCATCACCTGATCGGCCTGTTTCTTGGCATCGGCTTCCGGCGTGCCGACCAGTTCCAGCGACTTGGCGATGTACTTCACGTAGGCGTCGCGGATGTCCTTGTACTTGGGCGACAGGTAATAGTCGCGGGTCGGCAGGCCCAGACCGTCCTGGAACACGTAGCCGATCTGTTTGGTCGCGTCCTTGAAGTCGGCGCCCGAACCGAAGTCGAAGACGTAGCTGTCGCCATTGTCGTAGCTGGTGTTGATGAAGTCGGCGATGTCGGCCGGCGTCTTCAACGCATCGATGGCCGCAAGCTGCGGCTTGATCGGGTCGTAGCCCAGCTTGTCGATCGTGGCGGTGTCGAGCCCGGCGGCGTACAGGTTGCCGAGCTTCTGCTCCAGTTCGTTGCCCTTGTGATCCTTGGCACCTTGCGCGGCCGTTTCGAGGATCTGCTTCTGCTGCTGCATGCTGCGTTCGTGCAGGATGCCGAACGCACCCCAGGTCGACTGGTCGGCCGGGATCGGATTGGCCTTGTTCCACTTGGCGTTGACGTACTCGGCGAAGTCGTTGCAGGGGTTGTATTGGTCGTCGAGATCGAACGCGATCGGCTGTGCGGGCGTGATCGCGACGGTCGAGCCCGACGCCGGTGCGGACGCGGTTTGTGCCGGAGCGGGCGCCGTATTCGCAGCGGCCGGCGCCGAGGTGTTCGGGTTCTGGCCGTTGTTGCTGCAACCCGAAACGGCCAGCGCCGCGCCGACGGCCAGCGCGATCGGGGTCAACAGATGCTTGTGCATGGATGCGTCCTTTGGCGTTGCGAAACAGGGATGCCGCGCGCCGCGTGCGCGCGCAAGAGCGGTCGATTGTGCCAGCAACCGGCAAGCGCGGAACGCACCCCTGCCGGAAGTCATGCCGCGATGCCGGCGGCTTGTGCGCGTCGCGTGCGCCTGCATACTGCGGCGACTTTCGGTCTTGCGGGGTCGGGCATGGACATCGTGTTTCACGGTGCGGCGGGCGAGGTGACCGGTTCGAGCCACCTGGTCGAGGTTGCAGGCAAGCGGGTGTTGTTGGACTGCGGAATGGTGCAGGGCGAGCGCCAGGGACGGCCGAATCGCCCGGACGGTGAGCGCAAGGCCGACGAACGCAACGCCGCGGATTTTCCGTTCGATCCGGCATCCATCGACGTACTGGTGTTGAGCCACGCGCACATCGATCACACCGGGCGGGTGCCGCTGCTGGTGAAGCGCGGATTCGCGGGGCCGATCTTCACCCATCCGGCCACCATCGATCTGGCGGCGATCATGCTGAGCGACGCCGCGCATATTGCGCAGATGGATGCCGAGCAGGACAACCGGGATCTGCAACCGGGACAAAGGCCTTCCGTGCCGCTGTACACGCGGGATGACGTGGACGCGGCGACGAAATCGATGCGGCCGGTCGAGTATGGTGCGCCGATCGAAATCCTGCCCGGCGTGCGCCTCACGCTGCGCGACGCGGGACACATCCTCGGGTCCGCGATCGTGGAAATCGATGCGATGGAAGACGGAACGGCGCGCAAGCTGGTGTTCAGTGGAGACCTGGGTCCCGACCACACGCCGATCCTGTGCGATCCGGCGCCGGTTCCCGCGGCCGATCTGGTGGTGATGGAATCGACCTACGGCGATCGCCTGCACAAGTCGCAGCAGGACACCATCGCGGAGCTTGCGTCCATTTTCGCGGCGGCACATCGCGACGGCGGCAACGTGGTGATCCCAGCGTTCGCGGTCGGGCGTACCCAGGAGTTGTTGTATTTCTTTGCCGAACATTTCGACGCGTGGAATCTCGGCGCGTTCAAGTTGTTCCTCGACAGCCCGATGGCGATCCGCGTCACCGCAGCCTATGACCGTCACGAAAACCTGTTCGACGGCGAAGCGAGGCAGCTGTGGGCGGCGCGTCCGCATCCATTGCGGCTGCCGAACCTGACACTCGCGGAAGACGGCGCCGCGTCGCGCGCCATCAACGCCATCCATGACCATGCAGTGATCATCGCGGGTTCCGGCATGTGCACGGGCGGGCGCATTCGCCATCATTTGCGCCACAACCTCGCCAATCCGTCGGCGCACATCGTGTTCGTCGGTTATCAGGCGGTCGGTACGCTGGGACGGACACTCGTCGAAGGCGCGAAGCATGTCCACCTGTTCGGCGAAGACATTCCGGTGCGCGCGCGCGTGCACACCGTGGGCGGGTTGTCTGCCCACGCCGACAGGGAAGGGTTGTCCGCATGGTACGGAAAGATCGCGGGGCATCCGCCGGTCTGCCTCGTGCACGGCGAAGACCCGGGGCGCTCCACGCTGGCGCGCGAATTGAAGTCCCGGTGGGGCAGCCGGGTGACGCTGCCGATGCCGGGCACGCGCGTCGCCGTGTAGGTTGGGCTTCACACGGGTGAACCCGCGTTCAGCCCAACCTAAAGTGTGGGCGCTGCGAGGGGCACGCGTGCGAGTTCCGTATAAGTCGCGGCCGGTTGCGCGAGCGTGCTTTGCATCAACGCGACCGCGTCGAACGCGATCGACGGTGGAGGATGGGGCAGGATGCCGAATGCACAGCCGGGGCGCAGGCGCGCGAGCGTGACGTGCGCGCGGAAGTCGCGGGTTTCCGGCGTGTAGCCAGCCTTGCGCGCGTGCGTTTCGCAGGCTTGGGCGAGATCCGACAGCGCCTCGTCCGATTCGAGCTCCAGCACCAGCAGCCGCGGTCGCGCGCGATTGGGCCAGACGCCGAAGCGGCGCGCCGAAATGGATGGCAGGGCGGGCGCCAGTGTCGGCAACATGTGCTTGAAATAGTCGATCTGCGCGCCGCCCGATTCGCCGAGGAACCGCAAGGTCATGTGCAACGCGGCGGGTTCGATCCAGCGCACGCCGCGCGCGGCGCCGGCGATGGTGCGTTCCAGCGTATCGCGGCAACGACGCAGGTTTTGCAGGCTGGCTGCGTCGGGCAACAGTGCCAGGAAGCAGCGGGGATAGGCAGCGGATTCCGTCGCGGCCCGGCTCACGATGCGATCCGGTTCGTGGCTTCGACCACGCGCACGGGCGCGCCTTCAACGTCCGGCAACTGTTCGGGCCCGACCGCACCGCCCGAGACGATGAACGCCATCGCCTGGTCCATGCTCCAGTCCGTGGCAATCAACCGTTCGGTCGGCACCAGTTCCAGGTAACCGCCGGTGGGATTGGGCGTGGTCGGCACGTAGACTGCGGCGATTTCGCGGCCGGCGGCGTCGATGAAGGTGCGGGTGACGAAGCCCACCGATTTCAACTGCGGCGAAGGAAAATCGATCAGCACCACGCGTTGCGTGCCGCCGGGTTTGTTGCGCATCAGCGTCATCAATTTCTTGACGCCGCCATAGATCGTGTGGACCAGCGGCAGGCGCTCCAGCAGCCGGTCGACGCGGCCGAGGATGCGCCGCCCGATTACGCGCGTGGACAACCAGCCGAGCAGGTACAGCGCCACCAGCGTCAGGATGAAGGCGAGGATCGACACCACCCAGTCGCGATGCAACGCCTGCGCAGCCTGCGGCGCACCCAGCCCGATCAATTCGATGATGCCGGTGACCAGCGGCGCGCCGACGCCGGCCAGCAGCGTGAATACGAACTTGAACACCACCCAGGTGATCCACACCGGGATGAAGGCAAGCAGGCCCGTGATCAGGTAGCGCTTGATGTGGAGTTCGGGTGCAGGCACGGCAGTCGTCCGGAAGTGCCGGCATTGTAGGCGAAGGCTGGGCATGCCGTCCCGAGCGGCACATCCGATGTGTGACTTTTTTCGCGCGCCGGCGAATCATGTCGCGACCGCGAGATCGCGCGGTTCGAGAAGGAGTGAAAAACCGGCGCGACTTGCATCGCGCCGGTGACGTGGCGTTCGTACGCGGCAGAAGTTACTTCGAGTTGCCGTTCTGGTTGCTGGTCGCGTCGATGAACGCCGCGGCGTCGTCGTGCAGCTTCTTCAGCGACGGAATGTGCGCATACACCATATGGCCCGACGGGAAGAACGCGTAAGAGATGTTCTGGCGCAGCGGGTCGGGAATCGGCAGGTGCTGCATTTCGTAGATCGCGGTGTAGTACGGCGTGGCGAGATCGTAGAAGCCGCCGAACAATCTCACCTTGAGATCCGGGTTGTACTTCATCGCGGCCGCGAGGTCGGGCATCACGTTGAGCGCACCGCGCGAGAAGCGCGCGCCCGGCGCCTTGTGCTCGCGATCCCAGTGGAAGTCCTCCGCGCCGTACACCGACGGCCGGAACTTCATGCCATCACCGAACTTGAGGTCACGGCGCACGTAATCGTTGAACGCCGACACGTATGCGGAGCTGATCGCCGCCGATTGCGGATCGTACGCGCGGGTCTTGGCCAAGGGGTCCATGCTCGGGCCGGAGAAGCGCGTGTCCAGTCGGCCAGTGGTGATGTCGGTACTGCTCTGCAGTTGCTGCTCGAACATGCCACCGGTGACGCGCAGGTTGGCTTTCATCAGATAATCCACCGGCAATCCGGTGTAATCGTGCAGTTTCGTTGCGATCGCCTGCTTTCGGTTCGCGTCCAGCAGCGCGCCCGCCGACAGCGCCTGCTCGTAGTCGGTGGTCGCGAATGCAGCCACTTCCTTCAACAGCGGTGCCAAGGCCTTGCCTTCGTACTTCGGCAGCTTGTGGTGGTACCACGCGGTTGGCGGCGTAGGTCGGCAGCGCGAGCACGTAGGGCATGTCGATGCCGGGATTCGCGTCGGAGCCGTCGATGCTGAGCGAGAAATTGAGGATCTGCGACAACAGCATCACGCCGTTGAGATCGACGTCATACCGGCTCTGAAGCAGGTTGGAAAGCACCGCCGAGCGCGTGGTGCCGTAGCTCTCGCCGAACAGGTACTTGGGCGAATTCCAGCGGTGGTGTCCGGAAATGAACTGGGTGATGAACTGCGCGAAGGCCTCGGCGTCGGCGTCCACGCCCCAGTACTTCTTGGCNAGTTCCTTGTGGCTGCGGGCACGCGCCGCATCGTCCTTGCCTTCTGCCAGCAACCGACCGAAACCGGTGCCCGGCATGTCGATGAANACGAGATCGCTGGCATCCAGCAGGCTGTAGTCGTTGTTGACGAGNTGGTACGGCGCCGCCGGCGTGTGCGTGTCGTCGCTGGTGACGACNCGCTTCGGACCCCACGCGCCCATGTGCAGCCACACCGTCGAGGAACCAGGGCCGCCGTTGTAGATGAAGGTGATCGGACGCTTGGACGCNTCGGCGCCCTGCTTGAAATACGCGANGTAACTCATCGCGACCTGCGGCTTGCCCTCGTCCGCGCCGGTGCCATCCAGTACCAGCGTCCCCGCTTCGGCCCGGTAACTGATCGGCTTGCCTTCCACAGTGACGCTGCCTTGGGTGACGGACGACATTGGTTTGGAAAGCCGCTCGACCAGGCTGCCCGCCTGCGTGTCCTGATCCCGGGATTGCGCGGAATCGCTGGCATTGGCGGAAGAAGCGGCGAGGGCGGGCGCGCTGCACAACAGCAGCGACGCGAGTGCGACGGCAAGGCGACTGGCTTTCATTGAGGATCCCCGGTTGGTTGAGCAACGTTCCCGGCCTTCGAGGCGCTCGGGAGCGCCCGAGTATGCGCGATCGGCGCGGCGGGGTCATACGCCACAAGTCACGCTCGAACGTTCCGGGTTGCGCAAGTCAACAGCGATGGACACGACCCACTGAAGCGTGCGAAAAAAAACCGGCGCGATCGAGTCGCGCCGGCTCCAGTGCCACGAACGTGCGGAAAGTTACTTGGCGTTGTTGCTGCCGTTGTTCTGGTTGTTGGTCGAATTGATGAAGCCCGCGACGTTGTCGTGCAGTTTCTTCAGCGACGGAATGTGCGCGTAGACCATGTGGCCCGACGGATAGAACGCGTAAGAGATGTTCTTGCGCAGGCTTTCCGGAATCGGCATGTGTTCCAGTTCGTAGACCGCCGCGTAGAACGGCGTCGCGAGATCGTAGAAGCCGCCGTTCATCATCACCTTGAGGTCCGGGTTGTACTTCATCGCTGCGGCGAGGTCGCGAATCACGTTGACGTTCGGCCACGCGAAGTGCATGCCGGGCTGCTTGTGCTTGAAGTCCCAGTCGAAATCTTCGGCGCCATACACCGACGGCCGGTATTTCATGCCTTCGCCGAACTTCAGGTCACTGCGGACGTAGTCGTTGAACGCCGACACGTAGGCCGAACTGATCGCCGCGGATTGCGGGTCGTAGTCGGATTCCTTGCCCAACGGGTCCATGCTGGGTCCGGAGAAGCGGGTGTCGAGCCGGCCGGTCGTGATGTCGGTACCGTTCTGCAGTTCATGCTCGAACATGCCGCCGGTGACGCGCAGGTCGGCCTTCAACAGGTAATCGACCGGCAATCCGGTGAAGTCATGCAGCTTGCCGGCGATTTCCTGACGCTTGGCCTGGCTGAGCGTGGAGCCCGCGAACAACGCTTCGCGATAGTCGCCCTTGGCGAAAGCGATGCTGTCCTTCAGTAATTGCCCGAGCTTGTCGCCGTCGTACTTCGGCAGCTTGTGGTGGTACCACGCGGTGGCGGCATAGGTCGGCAGCGCCAACGCGTAGGGCAGGTCGTTGCCCGGGTCCATATCCGCGCCGTCGACACTGGTGCTGAAGTCGAGGATCTGCGACAGCAGGATCACGCCGTTCAGATCGACGTTGTCCTGGGTCTGGAGGATGTAGGAAAGCACCGCCGAACGAGTGGTGCCGTAGCTTTCGCCGAACAGGTATTTCGGCGAATTCCAGCGGTTGTAGGTGGACAGGAACTTGGTGATGAAGCGCGAGAACGCCTGCGCGTCGCCGTCGATGCCCCAGATTTGCTTGGCCAATTCCTTGCGGTCCTTGGCGCGCTCGCCATCGTCCTTGCCCTGCGGCAGCAGGCGGCCGAAGCCGGTGCCTGGCATGTCGATGAACACCAGATCGCTGGCATCCAGCAGGCTGTAGTCGTTGTTGACGAGCTGGTACGGCGCCGCTGGCGTATGCGTGTCGTCATTGGTGACGACGCGCTTCGGGCCCCACGCACCCATGTGCAGCCACACCGTCGAGGAACCGGGGCCGCCGTTGTAGATGAAGGTGATCGGACGCTTGGACGCATCGGCGCCCTGCTTGAAATACGCGAAGTAGCTCATCGCAACTTGGGGTGTCGATTCCTTGGAACCGGTGCCTTCCACCACCAGCGTTCCCGCGACGGCCTTGTANCTGATCGACTTGCCTTCCACGGTGACGGTGCCGGTGGTCGTGGACGACATCGGCTTCATCAATTTCTGGACCAGTGTTTCGGGCGACTGCGCGCTGTCGCTGGCACTGCCAGATGACGCGCTGCTGGCGGGCGGTGCGGCGAAGGCAGTGGCGCTGCACAACAACAGGGACGCGAGGGCCGCGGCGAGGCGAGTGGATTTCATGGACGATTCCCGACTGGTCTGGAAAGAGGGCCGGACGCGCAGGCGCGTCCGGAACGCCCGAGTATGCGCGTTCGCCAGCCCGAGTTCATACGCCACAAGTCATGCCCCCGGCGGGAAGCGCCGCGGTGGCGCGCGTCACCCGCCGGAAGCGACCATCGGCGCGGGATGCACGGGATCGATCACGCGCATCACGCGAAAGCCGACGCTGTTGTAGCCGACGTCCGGGTCGGCGGTGCCGTGTCTGCCGAGCGCACTCTCGTGACTGCCGTCGCGCCACGAGACGCCGCGGAACGGGCGCGACCCCGGACTGCCGCCGGCCACCCATTCGCTGACGTTGCCGTACATCCCGTAGGCACCGACGGCGCTGGCCGCATAGCGCCCCACCGGTGCGGTTTCCGCGGCGCCGTCGTCGCAGGACCAGCGGTCGTTGTCGAACCGGCCTTGGCGGCTGACATCGTCCACGTTGCCAAGTTTGCAGGGACTACCTGTCGGCATGCCGCGCGCGGCGCGCAACCACTGGCTGCTGCTCGCAAGGCGATAACCCTGGCCGGTCCTCTTCGACAGCCATGCGGCGTAGGCGGTGGCATCGTCCCAGCTCACGCACACCACGGGATGGTCGCCGCCCTGCGCGAAGCCTGGCGATTGCCAGGTGAGATGCCGCAGCCGCGAGAACGGATTGTGGGCTTCGAGGCATTTCGCGGCGGGTCGGTGCGTCGCGTGCGCGAAAGCTGCGTAGTCGGCACGCGTGACATCGTTCCGTGCAATCGCGAAGGCCGGCGCGCCATCCGTGGCGGGCACGTAAACGAGCTGCGGTCCGCGCGGATCACGCATCTGCTGGCGTTGCAGGGAGGCGCTCGCGTCTGCACGGCCTGCGACCCGTGTGCTCGCCATTTGTTGCGCGTCGGCAAGATCGAACCCGCCCGGGAATTTCGCGGGCAGCGCCTTGGCCAGTGGTTCGAGCGCCGAGACTTTCTTCGCATCGTGCGCACGCGCGGCGCGCACGACCGCTTCGCCTACCTGTCGCGCCAGTCGCGCGTGATACCAGCGCCAGGCCTGTCGCGCCGGTGCCCGCGCATGTTCCGCGAGCTCATCGCCCTGCTGCAACATCCCGGCGGCCTTGGTGGTGCCGGTGGCGTCGCGCCACGANGCGTCCAGTCGGTTGCGCAACGTCGCCAGCATCGCTTCGATGCCGGCCGTCGCATCCGGGTTGCCCGGGTCGAAGGCGAGTGCCGCGAGGTAATGGCTGGCGGCGTTCTGGAATGGCGGCGAAAACAGATGGCCGTTGGCGCGCAGCGTATCGGCGGCGGCGATCAATCCCTGCACGCGACCGGCGAGCAACGGAGCCGAATCCGACACTGCGGGCAATGCGGACACAAGTTGCGTGGCCGACGTCGGCGACGCCGGACCCTCGACGCTGGCCGCAGCGGCGGGCGTGGCGGCCGCGATCACGGGCGCGCGTCGATATCCCGAAATCGCCCANCCGATCAGCATAACCATTGCCGCCAGTACGGCGGCATAGGACCACCACTTCGGTGCCCGCCGGGGCGGGGTGCTTTCGGTGGCCAGGTCGTCTCCATCGAGCCCGCGATTGCCGATCACGTCGCGCAGCGCGCCGGCCATCTCTTCCGCGGTCTGGAACCGCAGCTCGGGCGACACGGCGAGTGCGCGGTCCATCCATGGCTGCCACGCGGCGGCGCGGGGCGGCAATCGCGGAACGGCTTGCCCGGCGCGCCCACCGAGGGGCTGGGTGGCCCTGCTTTTCTGGATGGACGATGGGCCCGCCAGCAATTCGTAGGCGAGCATGCCGACGCTGTAGAGGTCCGAACGCGGGTCGGGCGCCTTGCCCTCCGCCTGTTCCGGGCTGAGATACCGCCTCGGGCCCGGAAACGGCTGGCCCGGTTCGGCCATTGAGCACGCGATTCCGAAGTCAGCGAGTTGCGCGTAACCCTGTTTGTCGAACAGCACGTTGGAAGGCTTGATGCCGCCATGCACCGTGCCCGATCGATGCGCGTACGCCAATCCTTCGAGCAGGCCGCGCAGCAGCGCGGCGATCCGCAGTGGCCTGCCCAGTAGGTCGTGGCGCGCCTGTTCGAAGCCCATCAGCAACGGCATCGAATGGAACAGCCGGCCATCAGTGGTGCGCGCGATCTCGTGGACAGGCACGATGCACGGATGCGACAGTTCGGCATTCGCCTGCAGCCGTCGTTCGAGCCGCTGGAGAATCCGCGCGTCGACGTGGTGGAAGATCTTGATCGCCGCCGGCCGCCCATTCGACAGGTCCGACGCCATGTAGATCGACGCCGCGGCACTTGGCGCGAGCCACCGGACCAACCGGTAACCGGGCGCGCCGACGGGTGGGGCCTCGCGGACGTTCATGGACGTGGCAGGCGTGGATTGCGCCGGACAATTGGGCTGGCGCGGGCACCGAGGAACGTTCGGTGCGGATGCGATACCGCATCGTGCCGGCGCGCGATATGCGGGCCGTGGAGCGGTCTCGCGACGATGAAGGCAACGGTGGCCATCGATCTGCCCTTCCGTGGCGGCTTTCAGGTGAAGCTCCAGCCAAGATGATACACAAATCGGCCGGGGCCGGCTGGCGATGCCGCCCACGGGAGTTTTGCTGCAGCGGCTGCGCCGGCGCGGGCGGGACCGTCAGCGGTCGGTGGCGGCCGGCGGCGCGGGATGCGCGGTGTCGATCACGCGCACTACGCGAAATCCGATATTGGTGTAGCCGACGTCCGAATCGGCCGTGGCCTTTCGCCCGAGCGGCGTCTGGTGGCTGCCATCGCGCCAAGAAAGTCCCCGGAACACGCGCGCATGCGCGCTGCCGCCGGACAGCCACTCGCTGACATTGCCATACAAATCGTGGGCGCCCATTGCGCTGGCCGCGTAATGGCCGACCGGCGCGGTCTCCGCCGCGCCGTCGTTGCACGGCCAGCGATCGTTGTCCATCGCGCTCTGGCGGCTGACGTCGTCGACGTTGCCGAGTTGGCAGGGATTGCCCTTCGGGATGCCGCGCGCGGCGCGCTGCCATTCCTCGGTGTCAGGCAGGCGATAGGGCGCGCCGGTGGTCTTGGACAGCCACGCGGCGTAGGCGGCGGCATCGTCCCAGCTCACGCACACCGCGGGATGGTCGCCGCCTTGCGCGAAACCGGGCGCGCGCCAGGTGAGGTGGCGCATGCGCGAAAATGGATTGTAGGCTTCCAGGCAGCGCGAATCGGCGCGATGCGTTGCCTGCACGAACGCAGCGTAATCGGCGCGCGTGACCTCGACACGGGCGATCGCGAATGCGGGTGCCGTGCCCGATTCGGGTACATACACCAACATGGGACCGCCGCGATCGCGCAAGGACGCGCCCGCCGTCGGTGTGGCCGCGCTGCGTTCGGCCGCGGCGAGGTCGAAGCCGGCCGGGAAAATCGCGGGCAGCGTGTCGGCAAGCGGCCTCAGCGCGGCGAATCGCGCCGCATCGTGCGCGTCCGCCGCCCGTGCGGTGGCGGTGCCGACGTCTTTCGCCAAGGCATCGCGCTGGGCGCGCCAGCCGCGACTCGCCAGCGAACTTGCATGGGTGGCCAGCAGATCACAGCGCTTCACGAGGGTAAGGGTCGTACCCAGCTTGTCGCTGCGCCAGGCGCGGTCGAGCCGGTGCCGCAGCGTGCCCAGCATGTCGTCGATGCCTGCCATGGCGTCCGGATTGCCGGGCTCCAGCATCAGCACCGTGAGGTACTGTTCCACCGCGTTATCTCCGCTCGGCGCGAACAGGTGTCCCGCGGCGCGCGATGCATCGGCCTGCGCGACCAGCACCTGGATGCGTTTTGCGAGCGGCGAAACAGGCGGCACTTCGGTAGACGCGTTTGAAGCCGCGGCCGCGTTCGACGCCGAAACGGCCGGTGCCGCGGGCGCCATCGTGCCGGATGCCGACAGGGACGCGCGATGGCGCCCCCACGTGGCCCATCCGGCCAGCGCGGCGACCGCGACCGCCGAGGTGGCGATGGCTACCGTCCATTTTGAAATGCGGACGTGCGGGCGCGACGGCGGAGGCACGCTGGCCCCACGGCCATCGAGCGCGGACAGTGCATTGGCCATTTCCTGCGCGCTCTGGAAGCGATCCTCGGGCGCCTTTGCCAACGCGCGATCGATCCAGTCCTGCCATCCGTTGGACATCGGCGGCAGGCGCGGAACCGGCTGTTCCGCGTGGGCGAGTGCGACCGCCACTGCGTCCTCGCCCTCGAAGGGCAGGGCGCCTGTGAGCAGGTGCCAGGCCAGCACGCCGACGCTGTACAGGTCCGAGCGCTGGCCGGGTGCCTGGCCGCGCGACTGTTCGGGACTCTGGTAACTTTCCGCGGCGGGGTGCGGCAAGCCCATCTCGGCCGCGCAGCGCGCAATGCCGAAATCGGCGAGGCGTGCGTGTCCCTGTGCGTCGAACAATACGTTGCTGGGTTTGATGCCGCCGTGCACGATGCTGCGCCGGTGCGCGTGGCCGAGTGCGTCCAGCACTTCGCGCAGCAGCGCTGCGACTTTCAGCGGCTTGGCCCGCAGCGTATGCGAGGACGATTCCGCGCTCACCAGGAACGGCATCGAATGGAACAAGCGTCCGTCGGCGGTGTGTCCGATCTGGTGCACGCCGACGATGTGGGGATGTGACAGCCGCGCATTGGTGCGCAGCAGCGGTTCGAAACGCGCCGCGGCGTCGGCGTCCGCCACTTCGAAGACCTTCACCGCGACCTGGCGTTCCAGCGAGCGCTGCATGGCCAGATACACGGTCGAGGCGCCGCCACTCCCGATCGGGCGCACCAGCCGGTAGCCCGGTACATCCGTCGCCTGTGCGAAGTCGTTCATGGATGTCCGTCCCGGTTCATCATCCCTGTCGACGTCAAGTATCGCAGCAGATCGCGGACGCGCGCATCCGCGTCACGACGAAGCCGGGGCTTCAGCTCGCAACGGGGGAGGCCGTGGCGGCAGCGATGTGGACGACTTGGTGCGATCAGTCTTCGCCCGCGTGGCGGTTTTCGAGGTGGAACCGGTGCAATAGCCGATGCACGAAAGGTGCCAGCAGCAGGCCCGCCGTGAACACCAGCACCAGGCCGCTGTACAACGCGTAGAACCCCGCGAACAGCTTGCCGGCCGCGGTGTGCAGCGTATCCACCGGACCCATGCCGCCCAGGATCATCGACGCGTTCAGGAACGCATCCAGCCAGTCCATGCCTTCGGTCAATCGGTAGCCGGCCATGCCGAGGCCCAGCGAGAGGACGATCACCAGCCCGCCTGCGAACAAGGTGCGGCCGACGCGACGCAGCAGGAAAACCCGCCACGGCAGCAAGGGCTCGCCGCGGTGCTCGAAATGGAACAGGTGTCGGATCACGCGTCGCTCCCGCTGCAGGGGAGCCGGATTATCCGGCAGACGCCTCGATCAGAACAGCAGCGACGACATCTTGCGGCGGGTGGTCGACACCAGCGCCTCGTCGTGCACGATGCGAAACGCGTCGAGCAGGCGCTTGCGCGCCAGGCCCTCGTTCCAGCCGCGATCGGCCGCCAGGATCGCCAGCCACTGCTGCATGGCCTCGGCCGCATCGCCATCCAGCAACTGGCGCACGCCCAAGCCGTCCAGCGCGGTGAAGTCGCGCGGATCGCGTTCCACGCGCGCCCGCAATTCCGTGGCGGGCGGTATTTGCGCCAGCGATTGCTGCATCGCAAGCAGCGCGGTCAACGCCTTGGCACGATCGTCTTCGGCCAGATCGATGGGCAAGGTGTCCAGCGTCGCCTGCGCGTTCGTGGTGTCGCCGCTGCGCGCGCGGGCCAGTGCGAGATCCAGTTTCAGACCGGCATTGTCAGGATCGGTCGCAAGCGCCTGCCCGATACGCGCGATCGCGGCCTGCGGCGTTTCCGCGGGCACGGCGCCGTCTTCGACATCCTGCGCGGGCGCCTCGATGCGCGAAGCCGGCTCGACGCGGTGGCGCTTCAGGAATTCGCGCACCTGCGATTCGGGCAGCGCGCCGGAAAACGCGTCCACGATCTGGCCGCCCTGGATCAACACCACGGTCGGGATGCTGCGCACGCCGAACATCCCGGCGAGCTGCTGTTCCTTGTCGCAATCGACCTTGGCGAGCCGGAATGCGCCGGCGTATTCGCCCGCGAGTTTTTCCAGGATGGGGCCGAGCGTCTTGCACGGCCCGCACCACGTCGCCCAGAAATCCACCAGCACCGGCGTCTGCAGCGATGCCTGCAGGACGTCGGTTTCGAAATTGGCTTCGCCCGCCTCGAATACGTGCGAGTCGGCGGGTGCGGCAGCGCCATCGGGTTTGGGTCTGAAATTCATGGGCAAATAGGTGGTGGCCGTTCGCTCACATTCCAAGGCTGGACCTGAGGTCCGCATCGGTCGGCTCGCCATGCTGCTTGTAAACCGTGCCGGCCTTCATCACGAAGTCCACCTTCTTCATCAACGAAATGTCGTCCAGCGGATTGCCCGGCACCGCGACCACGTCGGCGTATTTGCCGGCGGTGATGCTGCCGAAATCGTCCTGATGCTTCAGCAGCGTCGCGGCGTGGGTGGTCGCGGCCTGGATCGCGTACATCGGCGGGATGCCCGCCTGCACCAGGTAAACGAACTCCTGCGCGTTCTCGCCGTGCGGATACACACCCGCGTCGGTACCGAATGCAATCTTGACGCCGGCCTTGTAGGCCTTGCCTGCGGTGGCCAGGATCTTCGGCCCGACCTCCAGTGCCTTGCGCGCGACCTGCGGCGGATACCAGCCTTCCTTCGCCTTGCCCATCACGAACTCGCCGGCAATGATCGTGGGCACGTACCAAGTGCCGTGCTGCTTCATCAGCTGCATGTCCTGATCGTCCATGAAGGTGCCGTGTTCGATCGAATCGACGCCGCCGAGCACCGCGCGCCGGATGGCTTCCGCGCCGTGCGCATGCGCGGCCACGGTGAAACCGTAGTCGCGTGCGGCGGTAGTGACCGCCTTGATCTCGTCGATCGTCATCTGCGGATTTTCCGAGCTGGAGCTTTCATCCAGCACGCCACCCGAAGGCATGATCTTGATGAGGTCGGCGCCGTCCTTGTAGTGCTGGCGCACCGCCTTCCACGCGTCCGCGGGCGAATTGATGATGCCATCCTTCGGCGTCGGATCGCCCTGCAGATTCCAGCGGTAGCCGTCGGTGGGATCGGCGTGGCCGCCGGTGGTGCCGATGAACTTGCCGGCGGTGAAGATGCGCGGACCGGGCACTTCGCCCTTGTTGATTGCGTTGCGCAGTGCGATCGAGGAGTTGTCGCTTTCGCCGAGGTTGCGCACCGTGGTGAACCCGGCCAGCAGCGTGCGCCGCGCGTAGACCGTGCTCTGGATCGCGTAGTCGGCAGGGTTCAACCGGAACTGATCGCTGTAGGTGCTCTTGCTGAACTGCGAAGTCAAATGCGTGTGCGAATCGACCAGGCCCGGCATGCAGGTGTCGTTGGCCGGCATGTCGATCACCTTTGCGCCGTCGCGGCTCACCGAACCCGGCACCACTTCCTTGATGCGTTGGCCGTCGATCACGATGCTGGTCGCGCCCAGCAGCTTGCCCGCGACCGTGTCGATCAGGTGCGCGCAATGGATCACCGTCAGTTCGGACGCCGGCGCTGCATTCGCGGCCGGTGCTTCGGCCGCCTGCGCGGTGGTGATCGTCAACGCGGCAATCGCGAGCGTCAGCGGCAGTCTGCGAAAACCCTGGATGCGCATGGTGTCCCCTCGGTCGGATGAAAGCCCGGCATCATAACCACACCGAGCGAGGCTGTCGCAGCCGGAAGTGGCAACGCGCGTGGCGGCCGCTTGGCGCTGTTGCTGCACTGCGGTAGGCTGATCCATTCCCGACCACCGATATCGCCGCATCCGAGCCATGCAGGAAAACCACGATCGCAGCGCCTACAACCCCGGCGCCGTCGAAGCCGCCGCGCAGAAGTTCTGGTCCGACACCCACGCGTTCGAGGTGAAGGAGGACCCGTCGCGCAAAAAGTATTTTTGCCTGTCGATGCTGCCGTATCCGTCGGGTGCGCTGCACATGGGTCACGTGCGCAACTACACGATCGGCGACGTGATCAGCCGCTTTGCGCGCATGCAGGGCATGAACGTGCTGCAGCCGATGGCGTGGGATGCGTTCGGCCTGCCGGCCGAGAACGCCGCGATCAAGCGCGGCATCCCGCCTGCGAAGTGGACGCGCGAGAACATCGCGCACATGCGCGAACAGTTGAAGGCGATGGGTTTCGCGATCGACTGGTCGCGCGAATTCGCCACCTGCGATCCGTCGTACTACGTGCACGAGCANCGCATGTTCGTGCGNCTGTTCAANCAGGGNATGGTNTANCGCAAGAACAGNGTGGTGAACTGGGACCCGGTCGACCAGACGGTGCTGGCCAACGAGCAGGTGGTCGATGGCCGCGGCTGGCGTTCCGGCGCGGTGGTCGAAAAGCGTGAGATTCCGCAGTGGTTTCTCAAGATCACTGCGTATGCCGATGAATTGCTTGATGGTCTGGACAAGCTTCCGGGTTGGCCGGACGCGGTCAAGATCATGCAGCGCAACTGGCTGGGGCGCTCGGAAGGGCTGGAAATCCGCTTTGATGTCGAGGGCGGCGACTCGCTCGAAGTCTTCACCACGCGGCCCGACACCTTGATGGGCGTGACCTGTCTCGCGATCGCGGCCGAGCACCCGCTGGCCATTGAAGCCGCGCGCAACAATCCGGCGCTGCAGGCCTTCATCGAGGAATGCAAGCAGGGCGGCGTGTCCGAAGCCGAACTTGAGACCAAGGAAAAGCGCGGCGTCGATACCGGGCTGTTCGCGGTGCATCCGGTGACGGGCGAACGCGTGCCGATCTGGATCGCCAACTTCGTGCTGATGGGATACGGCACCGGCGCGCTGATGGCGGTGCCCGGCCACGACCAGCGCGACTGGGAATTCGCGACCAAGTACGACCTGCCGATCAAGATGGTGATCGTCAGCGATCCGGTGCGCGACGCGATCCGCGAACTCGCGCGTGATGCGGCCGAGAACACCGATGCGATGAGCGCGGCGCTCGGCCAGTCGAAACCCATCGACGTGGCCGAACCACGGCCGGTCGAGGATCTGCTGGAAGAATTCGAGAACCGCGTCATCACCGAAGGCCCGTTCCTGGAACACGGCACGCTGGTCAACTCCGGCGAATACGACGGCATGGATTTCCGTCAGGCATTCGATGCGCTGGCGGAACGTTTCGAGCGCGAGGGCCGCGGCGGGCGCCAGGTGAACTGGCGGCTGCGTGACTGGGGCGTGTCGCGCCAGCGTTATTGGGGTTGCCCGATCCCGATCATCCATTGTCCGAAATGCGGCCCGGTGCCGGTGCCGGAAGACCGGTTGCCGGTGGTGCTTCCGGAAGACGTCGCGTTCAGCGGTGTGCGATCGCCACTGAAGTCCGACCCCGAATGGCGCAGGACGACGTGCCCCGAGTGCGGCGGCGCGGCCGAGCGCGAAACCGACACTTTCGACACCTTCATGGAATCGAGCTGGTACTACGCACGCTACACCTCGCCGGGTGCGGCGACGCAGATCGACGCGCGCGCCAACTACTGGCTGCCGGTCGACCAGTACATCGGTGGCATCGAGCACGCGATCCTGCACCTGTTGTACTTCCGCTTCTACCACAAGCTGCTGCGCGACGCGGGACTAGTGCACTCGGACGAACCCGCGACCAACCTGCTGTGCCAGGGGATGGTGGTGGCGGAGACGTTCTATCGCGAGGACGGTGGCGGCGAAAAGACGTGGATCAATCCGGCCGATGTCGACCCCCGGCGTGACGACAAGGGACGTGTTGTCGGCGCGACGTTGAAGGCCGACGGCCAGCCGGTGCAGATCGGCGCGTCCGAAAAGATGTCGAAGTCGAAGAACAATGGCGTCGATCCGCAGGTGATGATCGGCCGCTACGGCGCCGACACCGTGCGACTGTTCTCGATGTTCGCCTCGCCGCCCGACCAGTCGCTGGAATGGAACGAGGCGGGCGTCGAAGGCATGGCGCGCTTCCTGCGCCGCTTCTGGCGTGACGTGGTGACGCACGCCTCGCAGCCGGATCATCCGGAGATCGATCCGGCGACCTTGAACCCCGCGCAAAAGGCCATGCGCCGCCAGTTGCACGAAACCATCGCCAAGGTCGGTGACGACATCGGCCGCCGGCGCAACTTCAACACCGCGATCGCGGCGCTGATGGAACTCTTGAACGCGCTGTCGAAGTTCGACGACATGAGCGACGCCGGCCGCGCCTTGCGCCACGAGACGCTGGAAACCATGGTGCTGCTGCTGAACCCGTTCACACCGCACACCAGTCATGCGTTGTGGCAGGCGCTGGGCCATCGTGAAACGCTGGTCGAGGACGTGCCGTGGCCGAAGGCCGACCCGGCTGCACTCGTGCGCGACAGCGTCACGCTGGCGGTGCAGGTCAATGGCAAGCTGCGCGGCACGCTGGACGCCGCGCCCGACGCGCCGCGCGAACAACTCGAAGCCGCCGCGCGCGCGCTGCCGGGCGTCGCCGCCGCGATCGGCGACAAGACCGTGCGCAAGGTGATCGTGGTGCCGGGCAAGATCGTGAATGTCGTCGTCGGCTGACGGTAGACAGTCGGTACGCGATGAACGAACGGCTTCCGGTTGGGAGATCGCCAACGCTGGGTGAGGACCGGCCCTCCCACCTTGGTCGAACATTCCAGCCACCGCGGCTCCCCTGATACGCTTTGCCATTGTCCGGCGCGAAGACCATCCATGTTCCGCCCAGCCCGCTTTCTACAATTCGTCGCGTGTGTCGCTTGCATCGCCGTGCTCGCCGGTTGCGGCTTCCATCTGCGCCGCAGCGCCGCGCTGCCGGCGGTGATGCAGCAGCAGGTGTACCTGCAGATCAGCGGCGGCGGCGAATTCACGCGCTCGCTGGCCGGCGCATTGCGTGCGGCCAAGGTCGACGTGCTGGATAGTTCCACCACCGGTGTCGCAACCCTGTCGGTGCCGGTTGCTGCGTTTGGTTCGCGCCTGTTGACCAGCGGCGCGGTGCAGCGCGTCGGCGAATACGTGGTGACCTTCAACGTGCAATTCACCTTGATCGACGCGAATGGCAATACCGTGATTCCGATGCAGACACTCTCGCTGTCGCACGAATTCGCGCTCGACCAGACCCAGTTCTCGGCGATTTCCAGCGAGACCGAAGCGATCCAGCGCAGTCTTGTGCGCGAGATGACCGATGCGGTGATGCGGCGCATCGAAGCGCAGGCGCACCTCGGCACGCCGGCCGCAGCATCGAGCACGGTGCTCCCCGGTCCGGTTTCCAGCACCGCGGCGCCGGCCTCCGCGTCCAGCGCGGACTGAACCGTGGCGGACGCGTTCGAGGCTTTTCTGAAGGCGCTGGCGAAGGGCGAGCTGGCGCCGGTGTACCTGTTGGCCAGCGAAGAACCGCTGCAACTGCTGGAAGCCGGTGACGCGTTGCGGGCGCGCGCCCGTACGCTGGGCTACGCCGAGCGCGAAGTGCTGGATGTCGAAGCGCATTTCGACTGGGACCGGCTGGCGCGCAGCAGCGCAAGCCTGTCGCTGTTCTCGTCGCGTCGCTTGATCGAATTGCGCCTGCCCACCGGCAAGCCCGATCGCGATGGCGCCGCCGCCATCACCGAATGGTGCAAGTCCCCCGCGCCCGACACCGTGCTNATGATCAGCGCCGCGCAATGGAGCAAGAAGCACGAAGGCGCGTGGGTGAAGACCGTNGAGCGCGCCGGTGTCTACGCATGGCTGCGCGCGCCCTACCTGGAGCAACTGCCCGCGTGGATTCGGGCGCGCATGCACGCGAAGGGNTTTGCGCCCAGTGAAGACGCGATCGCGCTGCTGGCCGAACGCGCCGAAGGCAACCTGCTGGCGATCGCGCAGGAAATCGACAAGCTGGCNGCGCAACGTGCGGGCGGCGCGGTCAGCGCCGAAGACCTGGGATCCCTGGGCGCCGACAACGCCGTCTACGACGTGTTCAGGCTCACCGATGCGGCGTTCGGCGGCGACGCGGCGCGCGCGTTGAAGATATTGAACGGCTTGCGCGCGGAAGGCGAGGACGTGATCCCGATGCTGGGCTGGCTGCTCAACCAGATCGACCTTGCGCTGCGGCTTTCGTCGGCATCCGATTTCGCGAGCGCGGTGCGCAATGAATACGGCATGTGGCCCGCGCGCCAGAAACTGTTCGCGGGCGCGTTGAAGCGGGCAGGGCACGGCAATGCACACTGGCGGCACTGCCTTGCCGAATGCGCGCGCATCGACCGCATGGCCAAGGGACGCGAATGGGGCGACCCATGGCGCGAAATGGAACGCCTGCTGGTCGCGATCGCGCAGCCGCGCAGCGCGGCTGCGCTGCTGGCCGCGTGATGTCCGCGCGTCCGCTCGCGATCTTCGGGGGCACTTTCGACCCGATCCACATCGGCCATCTGCGCGCAGCGTGGGAGGCGTCCGAAGCGTTGGATGCCGAAGTGCGCATCGTGCCCGCGAAGATTCCTCCACACCGGCCGCAGCCGGTCGCCAGCGCCACCGAACGCGCCGCGATGCTGCGCGCGGCGCTGGTGGGTCAGGGTCGCCTCGCGCTCGACTTGCGCGAACTCGAACGCGAAGGGCCGTCGTACACCTTCGATACCCTGACGTCCTTGCGCGCGGAAATCGGCGATCAGCGTCCGCTGGTGCTGCTGATCGGCGCCGACGCATTCGCCGGCCTGTCCGAGTGGCACCGCTGGCGCGAATTGTTCGACCTCGCGCACATGTGCGTGCTCACGCGGCCCGCGCAGATTCCGGCGATGCCCGATGCGCTTGCGGCCGAAGTGGCATCGCGCACTGTTGACGACATCGCCCGCTTGCGCGGCGACCCGGCCGGTTGCGTGCTGAACATGGTGGTATCCGCGCTCGGCATTTCCGCCACCCGCATTCGCGCACTGCTGGCGGACGGCCGCGAACCGCGCTGGCTGGTGCCGCAGGCGGTGCTGGACGATCCGGCGCTGTTGCGGCCTTATCGCGGAGCTGGCGGGAAGCCGTAGTTGCTCGTCGTTCCGGGGCTGTCCGCGGCTTCATCGCGGGCGGAACCCGGAATCGGTCTCCCGGCGAAGCGCCTGTGTGAACGCGGCACCGCGCCCCACTTGCGCTCGAATCCGAGTGGTGCATACTGGACCTGCGCACTCCGCGCGCCAACCAAAGGCCGAGGCCTTCGAGAACTTGACCTCTCAATCCGCGTCGCGCTCCACCGCCGCTGCCATCAGCGGCACGCCCACCCTTGCAACCTTGCGCCGCCGTGTCCTCGCCGCCCTCGATGAACTGAAGGCGCGCGACATCCGCGAAATCGACGTCCGCGGCCGCACCTCCATCGCCGACCTGCTGATCATCGCGTCCGGCACCTCTTCCCGCCACGTCAAATCCATCGCCGACGAAGTCGTCAAATACGCCAAGCGCGCGGGCATGTTGCCGCTGGGCGTGGAAGGCGAAACCGAGGCCGAATGGGTGCTGGTTGACCTGGGCGACATCATCGTGCACGTGATGCTGCCGCGCGTCCGCGAGTTCTACGGGCTGGAACGCCTCTGGACCGTGGGCGACCAGGAACCGGAGGCCGCAGCAGCCAACGATCACTGAGCGACGCGGCATGCGTGCCAAGCTGATCGCAATCGGCGAACGCATGCCGGGCTGGGTCGCGACAGGTTTCGCTGAATACGCGAAACGCCTGTCCCGCGACCTGCCGCTGGAACTCGTCGAAATCAAGCCCGGCGCGCGCGGCAAGGGCCGCGACGATGCGCGCGCGGTGGCGGACGAAGGCGCGGCGCTGCTTGCGGCGTTGCCGCGCGACGCGCACGTCGTTGCGCTGGATGGCCACGGCACCGCGTGGTCCAGTGAACAACTCGCCGATCAGTTGTCGAACTGGCGCATGGCGGGTCGCGACCTCGCATTCCTGATCGGCGGCCCCGACGGCCACGCCCGCGACGTCCTGCAACGCGCCGACCAGCGCTGGTCACTCGGGCCGCTCACGCTGCCGCACATGCTGGTGCGCTTGGTCGTGGCCGAGCAGTTGTATCGCGCCGTGACGATCCTCAATGGGCATCCATATCACCGCGGTTGACCGGGGTTTCCCTTCTCCCCCCGGGAGAAGGGCGCAAGGCACTGCCCCTGTTTTTGCGCGCAGCGCCGGATGAGGGTTCGGCAGTGCCGAATGGAGTGGTCTGCGGACGTCGTCGGACTTCCTGCGCTCAGCGCCAACCTACAACTGTGAATGCACGGATCAGGTGGCGGGGCCTCAATTGCTGCCCGTGTCATCATGTTTGAGCAGCTTCACGCGTCTATTCGCACTCCGAAGTGGCGTTTCTTGAATAGAGGGGCGGTTTGGCAGATAAAGGGCGGGCCAGAGGAAATTGCGTGGCTCACCAAGGAGCGCCTGTATGGCTTCAGTCGCTCGTGGAAAGAACTGAAGGGCCTTGCGGCACACCAAAACTCGGTATCGGGCCCTGGCTGTTCACGACTCTCATGTGAGTGACGTCGAAACGAGGTGGCATGGCGATCGATCTTGGCGTGATACTCACGCTGCTGCTCGTGGTTGGATTCCTCGCCCAGTGGCTGGCGTGGCGGATGCGTCTGCCGGCGATCTTGTTCCTGTTATTGATTGGCATCGTAATCGGGCCGGCGACGGGGGTGTTCGATCCCGACAAGGCGCTGGGCGATTTCCTGTTTCCTACCGTGTCGCTGGCTGTCGCGTTGATCCTGTTCGAGGGCAGCATGACGCTGCGGTTTTCGGAACTGCGCGGGATCGGCCGCGCGGTGCGCGGCATGGTGAGTTACGGCGCGGTGTTGGCGCTATTGATGCTGGCCGGGGCGGCGCACTGGATCGCGGGCGTGCCATGGTCGATTGCACTGCTGTTCGGCGCGTTGACGTGCGTGACGGGNCCGACGGTGATCACGCCGATGCTGCGCACGCTGCGGCCGAATGCGCGCATCGCCAGCGCGTTGCGTTGGGAAGGCATCGTGCTGGATCCGCTCGGCGCGCTGTTCGCGGTGCTGGTGTTCGAGGCGATCGTGACGCATCAGCAGGGGCATTCGCTGGCGGTGTTCGGCGCGACGGTCGGCATCGGCGCCGGCATCGGTCTGGGCGTCGCGGCGGTGCTGGCTTTCCTGTTGTACCGCCAGTTGATTCCCGAATACCTGCAGGCCTACGGCACGCTGATCGCGGTGCTGGGCGCGTTCACGTTGTCCAACCAGATCACCCACGAATCGGGACTGGTGGCGGTGACGATCATGGGCATCACGCTGGGCAACCTGCGCGGCATCCACATCGACCACATCATGGATTTCAAGGAACACCTGTCCACGCTGCTGGTGTCGCTGCTGTTCGTGGTGCTGGCCGCGCGCCTGCACTGGCCGCTGCCGCCGGGCATGTTGATGGCGGGAATCCTAGTGTTCGTGGTGGCGCAGTTCGTGATCCGCCCGGTGTCGATCGTGGTGGCGACGTTCGGCAGTCTCTTGAACTGGCGCGAGCGCGCGTTGCTGTCATACGTGTCGCCGCGCGGCGTGGTCGCGGCCTCGGTGTCGTCGCTGTTTGCGTTGCGGCTGGGCGATCTCGGCGTCCGCGGCGCGGATGCGTTGGTGCCGCTGGTATTCATCCTGATCATCGCAACAGTGGTGTTGCAAAGCGCGACCGCAAGGCCGCTGGCGCGCTGGCTGAAGGTGGCCGACCCCGATCCGGATGGCGTGCTGATTTTCGGTTCCGATGAAGTTGCGCGCGGCATCGCGCGGGCGCTCGCAGACCAGAAATTCCAGGTGGTGCTGGCGGACGATGACTGGGAAGGCATCAGCAAGGCGCGGATGGCCGGGCTGACAACCTTCTTCGGCAATCCCACTTCGCAGCACGCCGCGTTGAATCTGGACCTGACGGGCATCGGTCGCCTGCTGGCGATGTCCGGCCGGCGCGAACTCAATTCGCTGGCGTGCCTGCACTACCGCCAGGAATTCGGACGCGAGAACGTCTATCGCTTGCGTGTGCTGGCACCCGACGACGCCAGCAATCGTTCCGCCTTTGCCGGCAACCTGCGCGCGAAGGCATTGTTCGGCGCCGACATGACGCGCGCCCGTTTCGTCGAGTTGCTGGATGGCGGCTGGCGCATCAAAGCCAATGCGCTGACCGCCACGTTCGCCTGGCCGGATTTCGTCGCGCAGCACGGCGCGGATACGGTGCTGCTGTTCGGGCTGGAGCCGAACGGAAAACTGCGCGTGAACAGCAATCGGGAGAAGGCCGGGCCGCGCCCCGGCTGGACGGTGATCGCGCTGGTGCCGCCGCAGCAGGGCGCGCGCGTGGATGCGGCGGCCGCCTGATCGCTGCGGTTATGCTTGCGCGATGCTCCATCTCGCATCGCAATCCCCGCGCCGCCGCGAGCTGCTCGCGCAGATCGGTGTGCCATTCGAAATCGTGGAGGTGGACGTGCCGGAGGTGCGTGGCGCGGATGAAGCGCCCCGTGCGTACGTCGAACGCGTGGCGTGCGCGAAGGCACGGGCGGGTTTGCGGTCGGTGAGCGCGGGCGATCCGGGCGCGATCGCGCTGGGTGCCGACACCGAGGTGGTACTGGGTGGCCGCGTGTTCGGCAAACCGCATGATGCCGGGGCCGCCATGGCGATGCTGCGCGCGTTGTCGGGTCGCCAGCATGCCGTGATCTCGGTCGTATGTTGCGCGAGCGCGTCGTCGGAAAACGTCGCGGTGTGCCAATCGATGGTCAGGTTTGCCGAACTGGACGAGCGCGCGATCGCGGACTACGTCGCCGCCGGCGAACCGTTCGGCAAGGCCGGCGGTTACGCGATCCAGGGCAAGGCAGCCGTCTTCATCGCACACCTGTCCGGCAGCTACTCGGGCGTGATGGGCCTGCCGCTGTTCGAAACGGCGCGGTTGCTGCGCGGCGCCGGTGTCTTGGCCTGACCGCGACTGAACCGGGTGCGATTGCTGCATCGACAGGTACAGACCGCCCGGGCTATAACGGGCAAGCAGGTGTGGGCGGTCTTGCAGCTCGCGCCTTGCCGACGAACGCACATGGATATGCGGGCGGATATCGCCGCATGGATGACTGCCTGCCGAATGCCTACTCCGAGCGCCCGACATGACCGAGGAAATCCTGATCAACGTGACGCCCCGGGAGGCGCGCGTCGGCGTGGTCGAGAATGGCATGCTTCAGGAAGTCCACGTCGAGCGCAGCGGGCATCGCGGCTACGTCGGCAACATCTATTGCGGACGCGTCAAGCGCGTGATGCCGGGGATGCAGGCCGCGTTCGTGGACATCGGCCTGGAACGCAGTGCGTTCCTGCACGCGGGCGACATGGCGCGTCCCGGTTTGAACAGCGACGCGATCGAAGGCACGACATCCATGTCTGCGCCGGCGCCCGTCGTGCGCCCCATCACCGAACTCGTGCACGAAGGCCAGCGCGTGGTCGTGCAGGTGATCAAGGATCCGATCGGCAGCAAGGGCGCACGGCTTTCGACCTATCTTTCCATACCGTCGCGCTACCTGGTGCTGCTGCCGGACAGCACCACGTTGGGCGTCTCGATGCGGATCGAAGACGAAGTGGAGCGCGAACGCCTGCGCGGCGTGCTGTCCAGCTTGGCGGGGGGCGGATCCGGTCTGATTGCGCGCACCAACGCCGAAGGGCTGGATGCCGCGGCGCTGGCCGAAGATGTCGCCTACGTGACACGCGTGTGGCAGACGGTGTCCGAAGTGATCGGAGGCGCACAACCCGGCGATCGCGTTTATGAGGAACCGCCGTTGCCGCTGCGCGTGCTGCGCGATCTGATGCATGACGACATCGAGAAGGTGCGCGTGGATTCGCGCGAGACCTTCGAGCGCACGCTGGCGTTCGCGCGACAGTTCATGCCCGGCCTGACCGAACGCATCGAACACTATCCCGGCGAGCGGCCGATCTTCGACCTGTATGGCGTGGAAGACGAAATCCAGAAGGCGTTGCGCAAAGAGGTTCCGCTGAAGTCGGGCGGTTACCTCGTGATCGACCAGACCGAGGCGATGGCCACGATCGACGTCAACACCGGCGCGTACCTCGGCTCGCGCAACCTGGAGGAGACCGCGTTCCGCACCAACCTCGAAGCCGCGCAGGCCGCGGCGCGTCAACTTCGCCTGCGCAACCTCGGCGGCATCGTCATCATCGACTTCATCGACATGCACGACGACGAGCACAAGCGGCAAGTGCTGCGCACGCTCGAGAAGGCGCTGGCGCGCGATCACGCCAAGACCACCGTGTATGAAATGAGTCCGCTGGGGCTGGTCGAGATGACCCGCAAGCGCACCACCGAAAGCCTCGCGCGGCAGTTGTGCGAACCGTGCCCCGCGTGCGCGGGCCGCGGCATCGTCAAGACCGCCGAGACGGTCGGCTATGAAATCTTCCGCGAGATTACCCGCGCGGTGCGCCAGTTCGAGGCCGAGAAATTGCTGGTGTTGGCCGCGCCGAAAGTCGTCGCGCGGATGCTGGAAGACGAATCCGCCGCGGTTGCCGAGTTGGAAGCCTTCATCGGGAAGTCGATCCGCTTCCAACCCGAGGAGCAGTACGGGCAGGAGCAGTTCGATGTCGTGCTGCTTTGATTTTTTCTTGCCCGAGGTCGGGCCCTGCAGCTCTGTTAGTGCGGGTGACAACCCGCCGTCCGCGTGGTTGGCGGGATTCGCTGCGCTACTCCCGCCCTACACGCTGGTTTATCGGTGTACGCGCGGATTTGCAGGCTGGACTCCGCAATGACGCCATGGCGCCATCACCTGCGCCGCGGGCGTTTCGCGCTGACCGTGTTGGTGGCGGTACTGCTGATTGCGGCGGCGGTCGCGATGGGGCTGGTGCAGATTCTTTTGCCGGTGGCGACGCACTATCCGGAGTTCATCGCGCGGCAACTGTCCGAACGGCTGCACCGCCCCGTCACCTTCAGGGGGGTGACGAGCCATTGGCAGCCATCGGGTCCGTTGCTGACGGTGAAGAACCTGACACTTGGCCCCGAAAAGCCGGGCGGCGGTGCGGTCACGCTGAAGCAGGCGCAATTGAAGTTCGACTTCGGCGCGTGGCTGCGCCCGTCGCATCGCTGGGTCACGCTGCGGCTCAATGGCATCGAGCTGCGGGTCGAGCACTCGATGTCCGGCTGGCGGGTGGCCGGGTTCGGCAATTCGCCGGGCGAAACGCACGCGCCGTTGCAATCGCTGCCGGTGGATCTGGACCTGAGCGAGGTGCGCGTCGATATCGTCGACAAGGTGACGGGACGCTCGTGGCGCGTGCTGGCGCCGCGGCTGCGGGTGGTGAACATCGGCGATTCGGTGCGCTTCGGCGGCAGCCTGCAGCAGCTCGGGACCCGCCAGGCGGTCACCGTGAGCGGACGCATGGACGCGTCCGAGCGCAATTACGACCTGTATGTGACGACCAACAACTTCGATCTCGCCGAAGCCGTTCGCGGGCTGGATCTCAAGGGATACGCGGTGCGCAATGGGTTGGCGGACATCGAAATCTGGGGCCATTGGCGGGACGGCAAATTCCAATCCGTGGCGGCCCGGTACGCGATGCGCGATCTGGTGGCGTCGGGACCGGAAGGCCGAAGCGTCACGCTTGCGGCACTCGCGGGCAGGTTCGAGGCCAAGCATGTCGCGGACGGCTGGGACATTGCCTGGCGGGGGCCGGGCAAGGCGGGCACCAACATCGATCAGGCCGGCGGCGCGATCGTGCACGTGCGCGGTCACGCCGGCACGTGGGGGGTGTCCGCGGCGGCGCGTGCGATCGACCTTTCGCCGTGGCTGGCGTTGGCCGCGATGGCACCGCAGGCGCCGAAGGCGCTGATTGACTGGGCCGCGCAGGCGCAGGCGCACGTGCGGCTGGATGCCGCGGCGCTGACATGGCGCGAGGGCGGACGCTACGACGCGACGGTGCGTTTTTCCGGGTTGCAGTCGAGCGCGACGGGTGCCATTCCGGGCATCGCGTTGGCGCGGGGCATCGTTCGCGCGGACAACGAGGCGCTGTCGCTGGAGCTGCCGCCACAGGGCGCGACGCTCGCGCTGACGGATGTGTTTCGCAAACCGTTCCAGTTTCGCCAGCTCGGCGGCACGATGGTGGCGTGGCGCGAGGACGGGCTGTGGAACATCGCGGCCGATGGCTTGCACTTCGATACCGGCGAATTCGCCGGCAATGGTCAGGCGTATTTGATCTTGCGTGGCAACGGGCACAAGCCTTTCATTTCCGCGTGCGGCGCGCTCGAGCACGGCACGATCACCGACGCGAAGATTTTCTGGCCTTATCGCAGCATGCCGGCTTCGCTGATCGCGTGGCTGGATCACGCCTTCGTGGGCGGCGCGGTGACCGCGGGGCGGGTGGTGGTGCGCGGGAACCTGGATGACTGGCCATTCCTCGATCACGAGGGTCGCTTCGAGGCGACTGGCGCCGTGCAGGACGCCACGTTCGATTTTTCCGACGAGTGGCCACGCGCGACCGGCGTGGATGCCGCGCTGGATTTCGTGGACAACCACATGGTCATCGTCGCCACGCACGCGACGGTGCAAGGCGTCACCACGACCCACGCGGTGGCCGAAATTCCGGATCTGCACCACGGCGTGCTCGGTCTCGACATCCAGGGCGGCGGCACCGGCGCCGAGTTGCTGAACTTCGTGCGCCACAGCCCGGTCGGCGCGACCGCCAAGGACGTGCTGGACGGACTGAAGGTTGGCGGCAAGGCCAAATTCGGCATCAAGTTGTCCATTCCGCTGGATCAGGCGGAAAACTTCACGCTCGACGGCAAGGTGGATCTGGCCAATGCGGACGTGACCGCGGCGAAGTGGAACATCGCGTTGAAGGATCTGACCGGGCCGTTGTTGATCGACAACAAGGGCTTTCGTGCGCAGGACCTCTCGACGGTGTTCCGCGGCGCGCCCGCGAAGCTGTCAATGGCGGTCGGCGGCAATGCGGTGAGCGATCCGAAGGTCATGGTGGAAGCGTCGATGGACACCATGGCTTCCGCGCAGGCGCTGGTGCAGGGTTATCCCGACCTGACGAATCTGGTGGAACACGCCACTGGCGCGGCGCCGTTCCACATCGCGGTGCGCGTGATGAACGGCGAAGGCGGCGCGCCGGCCACGACGATGCTTGACGTGAAGTCCAGCCTCGTCGGGCTGGCGCTGGATTTTCCGGCGCCGCTCGACAAACCCGCGGACAAGGAACTGCCGCTCGATCTCACGTTGCAGCTTCCGCCCGCCGGTGCCCCGTTGACGGTGTCGCTGGGCGACGTGCTGCAGGTGCGCGGACGTCTGGGCGACGCCGCGCGCAGCGTGTCCACGGCGCTGGCGATGAACTTCGGCAGGGGAATGCCGGCGAGCGTGCCCGAGCGGGGGCTGGTGGTGAACGGGCGCGCGCCGCGGCTGGACGTGAGCGGATGGATCCAGCAGGCACTGGGTGGCGAATCGGGCGGCGCGTTCCCGGAACTTGCGAAGGCAGACGTCGGGACGGACGCCGCCGAGGTGTTCGGCACCGATCTCGGCGCGCTGCGGTTTTCGTTCGATGCTGGCGCGGAGGACGACACCATCGCCTTCGATGGCACGGCCGTGAAGGGCACGATTGATTTGCCAACCAGCAATCTCGCCACGCGCGGCATCACCGCAAAACTCGATTACCTGCATTGGCCCGAGCCACCGGAACCGAAGCAGGAATCCGGTCCTCCGCCGCCACCGACGCCGCCGCCCGCGAATTCACCGATCGCGCCGGCCACGGTGCCGCCGCTGCACGTCACGATCGGCGATCTGAAACTCGGGAAAGCGCAACTCGGGGCGACCACGTTCGAGAGCACGTCGACGCCGCAAGGCATGCGCATCGACAAGTTCGAATCGAAGGGCGCGGATTTCACGATCCAGTCGCACGGCGACTGGATCGGCACCATGGCTTCCAGCCAGTCGCACCTCGTCATCGACGTCGCATCGCATGACTTCGGCAAGATGCTGGGGGCGTTCGGTTTCAGCGGCCTCCTGGCCGGCGGCAAGGATGCACGCCTGCACATCGACGGCACCTGGCCCGGCGCGCCATCGGGGTTTTCGCTGGCATGGATGTCGGGCGAACTCGACATCAAGGTGGGCGAGGGCCGCATCCTCGCGGTGAAGCCGGGCCTGGGGCGGTTGCTGGGACTGCTTTCGCTGCGCGAGATCCCGAGCCGGCTGATGCTGCATTTCGGCGACGTGTTCAAGTCGGGCTTCGGCTTCGACAGCGTGACCGCCAATTTCCAGTTGCGGGACGGCAGCGCCCACACCCGCAACATGATCATCACCGCGCCTGCGGCGCGCATCGTGATGCAGGGCCGCACCGGGTTCCGCGCACGCGATTACGACCTCACGGTCGACGTCACGCCGCACGTCGGCGGTACGTTGCCGGTCGTGGGCGCGGTGATCGGCGGTCCGGTCGGCGCGGCGGCCGGACTGGTGGTACAGGGCCTGATCGGCAAGGGGCTCAACAAGGCCGCGGGCAGCATCTATCGCGTCACCGGCAGTTGGGACAAGCCGAAGATCGAGACGATCGCCTCGCTGCCGCTGCCCGCACCCGACGCGAGCACTGCCGCGCCCGCCGCTTCCGCGCCGATTCCGGCCGGCACGGCGCTGCCGTCGCCAGCCGCAAGCGCGTCATCCGCACCGAGTGTGCCGCCGCCCGCGGTGGGGGCGTCAGTCGCGACGCCTGCCAGCGCCGGCAGCGGCGGTTGAACGTCGCCGTGCTTGCGATTCCGGTGGCGCGCCCTTACGTTCAGTCCGATTGCAATCTCCTTGCGTGACTCGATGGATTCCCAACTGACGCTTGCCGAACGCAGCCTGCTCGCACCGGGCGGCCTGTCCACCAACGATCTCGAACGCGTATTCGCGCGGGTGATGGCGCCGTCCATCGACGCGGCCGATCTGTACTTCCAGCATTCGCGCAGCGAATCGTGGGTGCTGGAGGACGGCATCGTCCGCGACGGCAGCCACAGCATCGAGCAGGGCGTGGGCGTGCGCGCGGTGTCCGGTGACAAGACCGGCTTCGCCTACTCGGACGACATCGTGTTGCCGCAGTTGCTGGAAGCCGCCGGTGCGGCGCGCGCCATCGCGCAGGACGGCAACGGCGCGGGCAAGCCGCTGGCAATGCGCAACACCCGCGCGCTGTATCCGGCCGACGATCCCATCGACGCGCTGGACAACGCCGCCAAGATCGCGCTGCTGCGAGAGCTCGATGCGCTGGCGCGCAGCCTCGATCCGCGTATCAAGCAGGTGATCGTCAGCATGAACGCCACCCACGAATCGGTGCTGATCGCCGCGGCCGACGGCACGCTGGCGGCGGACGTGCGTCCGCTGACTCGCGTCAACGTGCAGGTGATCGCCGAACACGACGGCCGCCGCGAATCCGGATATTCGGGTGGCGGCGGGCGCTGCGCGTATCGCGAGCTGATCGATTCCGGCCGCGCGCACGGGTGGGCACGCGAAGCGGTGCGGCAGGCGCTGGTGAATCTGGATGCGGTCGACGCGCCCGCAGGCACCATGGACGTGGTGCTCGGCCCCGGCTGGCCCGGCGTGTTGCTGCATGAAGCGATCGGCCATGGCCTCGAGGGCGACTTCAATCGCAAGGGCACCTCCGCGTTCGCCGGCCGCATCGGCGACAAGGTCGCGGCCGACAGCGTGACGGTGGTGGACGACGGCACGATGCCGGGTCGGCGCGGTTCGCTTTCGATCGATGACGAGGGCACGCCCACGCACTGCACCACGCTGATCGAAAACGGGCGGCTGGTCGGCTACATGCAGGACAAGCACAACGCACGCTTGATGGGCATGGCGCCCACCGGCAACGGACGGCGCGAATCGTTCGCGCACCTGCCGATGCCGCGCATGACCAATACCTGCATGCTCGCGGGCGAGCACGATCCGCAGGAAATCATCGCGTCGGTCGAGCGTGGACTGTACGCCGTGAACTTCGGCGGCGGGCAGGTCGACATCACCAACGGCAAGTTCGTGTTCAGCGCCAACGAGGCCTACCTGATCGAACACGGCAAGATCACGCGGCCGGTGAAGGGCGCGACATTGATCGGCTCCGGTCCCGAGGTGTTGACGCGCGTCGCGATGCTCGGCAACGACCTCAAGCTCGACGAAGGCGTCGGCGTGTGCGGCAAGGAAGGCCAGAGCGTGCCGGTGGGCGTCGGCATGCCGACGACGAAAATCACCGCGATGACGGTGGGCGGAACGTCCGCGTGATTCGGTCGGAATCATGTAGGAGCGCGCCTGCGCGCGACAGGTACCGCACCACGGTCGCCAGCTGGCTGGCTCCTACAAGGGTTCGATTTCGCGCAGCAACCGGAACAGTTCGCGTTGTGCCCGCGGCGGCTTGTTCGCATCGCGCTCGCGTCGCGCCTGCCGGATCAGCGAACGCAGGTGCTGGTGGTCGACACCGGGATTCTCGGCGATGAACGACGTGAGGGCCGTGTCGCCGTTGTCGCCCAGCAAGTTTTCGCGCAGTGCTTCGGTACGGTGCAGCGCGGCCGTTTCGCGGGCGTTCTTGCCGCGATCGTTGGCCAGCGCGGCGCGTGCGCGTGCGAAGTCTTCCTCGTCATGTGCGCGCATCAGCTTGGCAAGATGCGCGAGCTGGCGCTTGTGCGCGATGTGCGATGGCGTACGTTGCACTTCGGCGAGTTCGTCACGGACGTCGTCGGGCAGTTCCAGCTTGTCGAGGCGCGCCGGTGGCAACTGCGACAATTGCGTGGCGAATGCCAGCACGTCCAGCGCCTCGCGGCGGCGCGCGCTGCGGCTGGGGCGTTCGTCGTCGGCGTCTTCTTCGGTGCGGGGCATGGTCGCGGGTCTGAACGGAAAACGAAAGTGAACACGAACATTGTGACAGCCGAAACCGGCAGCGCGGAACTGGACCATCTGGCCGATCTCTCGGAGGACGTGATCCGGCGTGCGCGCGCGGCCGGTGCTTCGCAGGCGGAGATATCCGCGAGCGTCAGCAGCGGTCTTTCGGTCAACGTCCGCATGGGCGAGGTGGAAACCGTCGAGCGCACCCGCGATCGCGGCTTCGGGCTGACCGTGTATTTCGGGCAGCGCAAAGGCACCGCTTCCACCGCCGATCTCAAACCCGAATCGATCGAAGCGACGCTTGGGCAGGCGTGCGCGATCGCGCGCTACACCGAACCCGATCCTTGCGCCGGCCTGGCCGATGCAGCCTTGATGCAGACGTCCTTCCCCGAACTCGACCTCTGGCATCCGTGGCAACTGGACGTGGATCACGCGATCGAGATCGGCCGCGAAGTCGAAGCCGCCGGTCGCGAGAATCCTGCAGTCACCAATTCCGAAGGTGCGAGCGTGCAGTGCGGCGACGCATTGGGCGTGTATGCCAACTCGCACGGTTTCGTCGGTCGCGAGCGCGGCACCCACCATTCGATTTCCTGTTCGCTGATCGTCGGCAAGGGCGACGCGATGCAGCGCGATGGCTGGTATGAATACGTGCGTGACGCAGCCGACTTTCCGTCATCCGATTCGATCGGCCGGAAGGCCGGTGGGCGCGCCGCGGCGCGGCTCGGCGCACGCAGGTTGTCCACCCGCGAGTGTCCGGTGATGTTCGCGCCAGAAGTCGCACGGTCCTTGGTCGGGCACCTGATTGCGGCGGTCAGCGGCGGTTCGTTGTACCGGCGCGCGAGTTTCCTGCTGGACCACGCTGGCAAATCCGTGTTGCCGGTGTTCGTCGACATG